>Ga0265330_10000004_pt1 | contig 299379 bp, 314 predicted proteins | sample 41919metaG_FD_202083 | JGI IMG/M metagenome (GOLD analysis project Ga0265330, IMG submission 202083) | Rhizosphere microbial communities from Carex aquatilis grown in University of Washington, Seatle, WA, United States - 4-19-19 metaG | ecosystem: Host-associated > Plants > Roots >...
TTCATACTCGTGGACCATCGAGACGTTGGATGCGTCGATGGTGATACCACGGGCCTGCTCTTCCGGATCTGAGTCCATGAAGAGCTGCTTTCCTGCGAGCTCCTCAGAGATGATACCTGCACCTGAAAGCAGGTTGTCAGAAAGAGTCGTCTTGCCGTGGTCAATGTGTGCCACAATACCGATATTCCGAATGTGCTTCGGTTCCTTCATGAGCTCAGTTACGCGCTCGACTGATTTTTTGCCGCGGACCATGAAAATTACCTCAAAAAAAGATGTTTAACGGGCGGATTTTGCAATGCGCTCGCGTTCTTCCTTTTTCCCGACCGAGTAGCACTTCATGTCGCCCTTCGAGGCGGCGATCAGTTCATCGGCGAGGACAGCACTTGCACTCTTCTTGCTGGTGCTGGATCCCTTCAGGGTTGCTTCCGCAAGGAAGCCGATTGCAGTGTCGACCCTGCGCATGGGTGCGGTGTCGACTGATTTTGGGACATTGATGCCACCATATTTAAGGCGGACTGTCTCTTCCCGGGGGCCGGAGTTGGCAATTGCCTCAACCAGCACTTCGACCGGGTTGCGCTTGGTCTTCTTGTTGATGATCTCGAATGCATCCCGCACGATCCGGATTGCAAGCTGCTTCTTCCCGGTATTATTCTCGGTCTGCATAAGGCGGTTGATCAACCGCTCGACGATCATCATATTGCTCTTACCGAATTCCTGGCGGGAGAACTTACCGCAGGTGTGGGGGATGATCATGGAGGTGAGGGTGACATAGCGCATGAGGCTGGGGTCGGTGACCTTGACTTCGGAAGCGTCCCATTTGTTGAACAGGAGTTTCTGTCCGGTTGTTGCTGTTTCTGTGTTCGTCATCTCACATCACCTGCGCGGTTTCTCCTTGCGGCCAATGACCATTTCATGGAGACAGACGTTGTTGACTTTGGTCACAACGAACCTGACCCCGGGGATATCTCCCATTGATCGTCCGAGACGGCCGCCGATACCTTCGATCTCGACTTCATCGTGTTCATCGATAAAGTTGATCGCACCATCGCCGACTGCAAAGGCACTTACCTGGCGCCCGTTCTTGATCAGCTGGACGCGCACGCATTTCCGGATAGCGGAGTTGGGCTGTTTGGCTTCAACACCGATCTTTTCCAGCACGATACCTCTCGCTTGTGGCGCACCCTCAAGGGGGTCAGACTTCACATCGAGATTGAGTTCGCGGCGGGCGTAGTTCTTGTCTGCCCACCGGAACTTATTTGAGTCCCGAACCAATTTTCTGGCTGCAAATTTACCCTGTCCCATTAAATAGCCTCGTTTTAGTTGTTTTCGTGGTTATCGATAACCCACACTGAGATATATACTAACGCGGGTGATCGATTTATAAATTGTGGCACCCCACCTGCCTGTCTTATACTATTATCCGTCACTGATAATAATCTTATATCCCGCACAAGCCAATACTGTACAATGAAAGTCGGGATCTATAAGGAAGTGCAGATCGATGCGAGCCATCGCCTGCTCCACTACAAGGGGAAGTGCGCGAGCCTCCATGGCCACCGCTGGAAGGTGGAGGTCTGGATCGAAGGCGAACCCGACGCGAAGACAAATATCCTGATCGATTATAATCTGATCAAACAGACTGTGGCAAAGTACGATCACCAGATCATCCTGAACCAGGACGATCCGATGGTAGCCGCAATAAGGCAGTTCCAGCACGTCATTACCACGCCGGGAGATCCCACGAGCGAGCTCCTCGCGCTCGTGATCCGTAGCGATCTTAACGAGATCTGCAAGACTCAGGGGATCGATGCGACCGTGACCCGGATCCGGGTCTGGGAATCCCCGAACGCCTATGCCGAGCTGAAAACGCCCGAGACCCTGTCAGAGATTCCCGATGCAGATCGCTGAAATTTTTGTGAGCCTCCAGGGGGAGGGGAAGAACCAGGGAAAGACCTGTCTTTTTATCCGGCTCGCCGGTTGCAATCTCAACTGTGCCTGGTGCGATACGAAGGAGTCCCGGGCGGGGGGGATCTCCATGAGCCTGGATTCGATCCTCGAACATATCTGGCGCGTCAACCCGCCATACATCTGCGTCACCGGGGGCGAACCACTCCTCCAGGCAGAGAACCTCGAACCGCTCCTTGCCTCGCTCCGCAGGAGGGGGACCGAGATCGATATCGAGACCAACGGCACGATCGATTTCTCGCCACTCCAGCAGTATGCATCGGTCTGCATGGACGTGAAGTGCCCGTCTTCGGGCGAGCAGAGCAACCTCGGGCTTCTCGGGAAGATCCGCCCGGAGGACAGCGTGAAGTTCGTGGTAAAGGATGAGAACGACTGCCGGTATGCGCAGGATGTGATCGCCTCGCACCGGATCGCAGGAGAGGTCTTCTTCTCGCCGGTCTTCGGGACAGATTACGGGGTGATCTCAAAATTTATCCTGACCCATACCCTGCCGGTCCGGATGCAGGTCCAGTTACACAAAGTCATCGGAGTGAAATGATGAAAGCGGTGTGTTTACTGTCGGGCGGGATGGACTCTTCCACGCTCGCGTATGTTGCAAAGAGCAAAGGATACGATATCCTCGCCCTCCACCTGAACTATGGGCAGCGGACGGAGAGGAAGGAACTGGCCAGTGCGAAGAAGATCGCACAGCTCCTCGACGCGAAGGCGTTCGTCGAGATCAGCCTGGACTATTTTGCACAATTCGGGGCGAGCAGCCTTACCGATAAGGAGATCGCAGTCGAAGAGTTCGATCCCGATCGGATCCATATGCCCAATACGTATGTCCCCTTCAGGAATGCGAACCTCCTCTCGATTGCGACCAGTTTTGCAGAGGCAAAGGAGGCTGATGCGATCTTTATCGGGGTCCAGTCGCTTGACTACAGCGGCTACCCCGACTGCAGGCCGCAGTTTATCGAGGCGTTCCAGAAAGTGATCGATCTCGGGACGAAAGACACGACAAAGATCACACTTTTTGCACCGTTCATCCACATGACCAAGACCGATATCCTCCGGGAAGGTATCCGGCTCAGCGTCCCTTATGAGCACACGTGGTCCTGCTACCGGAATGAGGGGAAAGCCTGCGGTACCTGCGGCTCCTGCCACTTCCGCAGGGATGCATTCGGCGCAGTCGGAATCCGCGATCCGATCGAGTACGAGGAATAGATGGAGATCTACCGCGGCAGGCGCCTCTGGATCGAGTCAAAGACGATCCGCCTCCCCAGCGGCTCGGAACGGGAGAAGATAATCGTTCATCCGTCGGGAGCTGTCGCCATCCTCCCCCTGCAGGGAGACCGGTGCAAGCTCCTCCGGCAGTACCGGTACGCGATCGACCAGCACATCATCGAGGCACCGGCAGGGACTATAGAGCAGGGAGAGGAGCCTCTGGCAACGGCACACCGGGAACTAATCGAAGAGACCGGGTTTGCGGCAGATACGCTCGTTCCCCGGGGATTCATCTACACTACGCCCGGGTTCACTGATGAGAAGATCTTCCTCTTCGAGGCCTGCGGCCTTTCACCATCCCGGGAATACGTGAAGGACGAGGACGAGATCATCGAAGTGATAGATGTCGCGATCTGCGATCTGCCAAAGATGATCCGTGAGGGGGAAATTGTTGACGGGAAAACTATCTGCCTTATCCAGCGGTGCCTGGGGTGCCAGTAATGCGGGCAGCAATTATCCTTGGAGCGATCCTCATTCTGGCAGTCACTTTTGCCGGTTGCGCTAATACCCCCGCAAAGTCCTCGTACTCCGTTGATAATTCTGGGATCCTCTCCGTCACCTGCATCCCGGCAACAACAAGCGAGCAGGTACTTTTCTCGAACGAAACATATACCGAATCCAGGATCGTTCTGCATACGGAACGTGGGGATGTAACCACCTATCTGGCAGCGCCGAAAAAACCGAAAGCAGCTATTGTCTACGTTCCCGGCGCAGGCGAGACGATCGCTGCACATAGCGGTCGCATAGTACACTATACTACCGCAGGGTATGCATTCTACTTCATCGATACGCGGGGACGTGGCGTTGAGACGCCCGGTGAACCGTTCGGCCAGCAACTGCTCCAGGAGGACTATAATAAATTTAAATCCGGGGAATGGCCGCAATATTACCTGACAATCTGTGATCTTGTGAACGCACGCCAGCTGCTTACCAACCGGTACTCAGTGCCGGTTTATGCCATGGGATCGAGCAACGGCGGCCGTTACGCGGCCGTGGCTGCGGGCGTGGATTCTAAATTTGCCGGATACGTGGGGATCTCCACATCGGACTGGGGTCTCCTGGGTTCCGTAAATATACAGAGCATTCCGGCTGATCCGCTGCGGTTTGCCACATCGCTTGAGCCGGGTTCATACTTACCGCTCATTTCCCCGCGCCCGGTCTGGATATTCCATGCCCGTGATGATCCCATTATCCCGTTCGCTGACGGGCAACAGTTCTTTGCAGAGGCAGGAGAACCGAAAAATTTTACCGAATTCTCCGGTACCCACGGGATAAACTCCGATGTGGATACGAAGATCATAGCACAATGGGCGCAAATTTATGGTACGTGAGCGTGAATAAGTAATAGCTTCAGAGAGGTTTGAGTCGGGCAATGGCAGAAGAACGGGAGATGGACGACGCGCGAAAGCGTTATGAGTTCAAGAAGGCACTCGAGAAACTCGAGTCGCAGCAGGGAGACGGGACGGAACTTATCACGATCTATATCCCCCCTGACAAGCAGATCTTCGATGTAACCAACCAGCTGAAAGACGAGTACGGCCAGTGCGCCAACATCAAGAGCAAACAGACCAAGACCAACGTCCAGAGCGCCATCTCATCCATCCTCTCCCGGCTCAAGTACTACAAGCGCCCTCCTCTGCATGGCCTTGCAATCTTCTGCGGGACCGTAAAACTTTACGGCGATCGCACGGATCTCCAGTGCACCATCGTCGAACCTCCCGAACCGCTCAACCTCTATATGTACCGGTGCAGCTCGAACTTCGAGCTCGAACCGCTCAAACAGATGCTCGAGGAGAAGACCATCTACGGACTTCTCGTCCTCGACCGGCGGGAGGCATACTGGGGTTTCCTCCGGGGCAACCGGATCGAACCCATCGGGGGAACTACCTCGACGGTCCCGGGAAAGACGCGGAAAGGCGGCCAGTCCGCGGCCAGGTTCGGCCGACTCAGGGAGATCGCGATCGCCGAGTTCTATACAAGGATCGGGGAGCGGGCAAGTGCCATATTCCTTGCGGAAAAGGATTTCTTCGAGCGGTTCAAGGGAGTGCTGATCGGTGGCCCCAGCCCGACAAAGGAGGAGTTTGAGGCCGGAAACTTCCTCCACCATGAGATCCAGAAGCGGATCATCGGGATCTTCGATGTAGCCTATACCAATGAAGACGGGCTCTCCGAACTGGTGGATGCGGCCAAGGATGCCCTCAAGGGTATGACGGTCATCAAGGAGAAGGCGTACATGGACAAGTTCCTGCGGGAGCTTGTCAAGGATGACAACAATGCTGCCTATGGGGAAGAGAGCATCAGGAAAAATCTTGAGATCGGGGCTGTCGACACGCTGCTCCTCTCGGCAAATCTCCGTAAGTCCCGGCTCCGTATCAAATGCCAGAGCTGTGATTTCACCGATGAGAAGACTATCCAGCTCGAACCCGGAAAAACGGTCGGGGACATCCCGTTCGGTTCCTGCCCGAAATGCACGGCACCGCTCATTCTCGAGGAGGAGATCGATATCATCGACGAACTGACCAAACTCGCTGAACAGAGCAGCGCAAAAGTCGAGCTGATATCTGATGATTTCGAAGAGGGTTCGATTCTCTTTACGGCATTCGGCGGGATCGCAGCGATCCTCCGCTACAGGACGGGACTTTGATGCTCCACAAGGCATACGAAACAATCGGGAACGTACTTAAGGAACAAACCGGACTTCCGGATGCACAACTTATCGACGGGGGAGAGCATGCAGACCTGGCAACGACCATCGCGTTCTCCCTTGCAAAAGAGAAGAAACAGGCGCCGGTGAAGATTGCCCAGGACCTTGCCCTTGAACTGGCAAAGAACCCGCTGCTTACCGGGATTACGGTTGAAGCAAAAGGTCCTTACCTCAACTTCATCATGGGCAGGGAGTTTGTATCGGCCGCCCTGAAAGCAGCCGTGCAGCCGGGGTACGGTGCACTCCCACGAAAGCCAACACGGGTCGTGCTCGAGCATACGAGCGCCAACCCGAACGGTCCCCTGCACGTGGGACATATCCGGAACTCCATCATCGGCGACACGCTTGCACGGGCTTTCCGCAAGGCAGGTTACCCGCTTGAAGTGCAGTACTATGTCAATGACATGGGCCGGCAGATCGCGATCGTGGTCTGGGGGTTCGACAATCTCGACAGCACCCAGCTACCGGGCGAGAAAGAGGATGCCCATATCGCCCGGGTCTATATCGCTGCGAACCGGGAGATCGAGAAAGACGCCGGGATCACCCAGCAGGTGAACACCCTGATGCAGCTGGTGGAGAACGGGGATCCTGCAACGGTCAAAAAGTTCCGCAGGGAAGTATCGCGGTGCCTCGACGGGTTCAAAGTCACGATGAAGAACCTGAATGTGGCGCACGACCGGTTCGTCTGGGAGAGCGATTTCATCCGGAACGGGTATACGGAGCGGATCATCAACCGGATCCGGAAACTCCCGCAGGCTGTCGATGATGAGACGCTTGCCCTGGATCTCTCCGGTTGCGGTTTCGAGAACAAGTACGTGATCCGCCGCAGTGACGGCACCTCGGTCTATGCAGCCCGGGATCTCGCGTTCCATGCATGGAAAGCGGCCAACTTTGACCGGATGATCGATGTCCTTGGAGCAGACCATAAGCTGATCGGGTCACAGCTCCAGTGCACGCTGAAGCTGCTGGGAGAGAAAGCGCCGGAGATCGTCACCTTCGAATTCGTTTCTCTGCCGGAAGGATCGATGAGCACCCGGGCCGGTAAATTCGTATCGGCAGACGACCTCATCACGGAGATCACGAAGAGGGCCTTAAACGAGGTGACGACCCGGAGACCGGAACTGGATGAAGAGACGCGGCTCTCCATAGCAAAAGCAGTAGGGCTTGCGGCCATTCGCTATGATATCGTGAAGGTGTCCCCGGAGAAGAGCACCGTCTTCGACTGGAAGGAGGCCCTCGACTTCGAGCGCCAGAGCGGACCGTATATCCAGTACGCCCATGCGCGTGCCTGCAGCCTCCTCGAAAAAGCCGGGGAATTCACAGACTGTTACGAGCTGGAGACGGAGCAGGAGATCCGGCTCGCAAAACAGATCGCAAAATTCCCACTCGTCATCGACAAGGTCGTCCAGGAGCTACGTCCGCATATCCTCGCTACCTATGCCCGGGAGCTCGCGGACTGCTTCAACACGTTCTACCATTTCGAGCCGGTACTGAAGAGCGAGGGGAAGGTCCGGGACCGCCGTCTGACATTGGTCAGAGCTGCACAGAACACGCTCAAAGAGTCCCTCGAGACACTCGGGATCGATGCCATCAGATCCATGTAAACCCCTCCAGAAACAGGGGTACCAGTTTTTTTCGAAGAGTTCCTCGGCAGCGCTCAAGCCGTGCATGTGGTGCAAGCGGGCGCTTGCCGGTGGGGAGATGTGCTACAAGCACCAGTTCTACGGGATCGACAGCCACCGCTGTGTCCAGATGACCCCGACCCTGCGCTGCAACCAGCGCTGTCTCTTTTGCTGGCGATCGTTCGAGCATGAGCCGGCAGAGATGGAAGAGTGCCCGCCCGAAACGATACTTGCCGGGATCCACAAATTCCAGAAGAAGGCGCTGGCCGGGTACAATGCGGTGCTCGACAATACGGTTACGGAGGATCGTTGGCAGGAGGCGCTTGATCCCCGTCACGTGGCGATCTCCCTCTCGGGCGAGCCAACGTTATACAGCAGGCTGCCGCAGCTCATCGACCTCTTCAACAACAAAGGATACACAACATTCCTCGTGAGCAATGGCACAAATCCGGAAATGCTCAGAAGATGTAATCCATTCCAGATGTACATCTCGCTGGATGCACCTGATGAAGAGACGTACCTCAGAGTGTGTCGCCCATCCGGGGATTACTGGGAGCAGGTCGGAGAGAGCCTCAGGGGCCTTGGTTCGCGCCGCTCGGCAGTACGGATCACCCTTGTCAGGGGCCTCAATGATTTCACACCGGAGAAATACGCGGCTATCCTCCAGGATTCAGGAGCACAGTTCGTGGAAGTAAAGGGATATATGTATCTGGGATACAGTAGAAATCGTTTGGCTAGGGAGAACATGCCGGAACATGCGTACGTGCGGTCCTTTGCTGATGAGATCGCGTCAGCGTGCGATTACCGGTTACGGGACGAGAATGCGTTGAGCAGAGTGATCTGCCTGGAGCGAGTGAGATGAAGTTCAATCCTGATGAATGGAAAAAGAAGGCACACGAGAACTTCGAAGATGCATGGCACAATGGGCCTTCAGTACTGACACCCGCGGGACATGCGGGCACCTACCCGTCACGGGTATATAAGCGGGCACAACCCCACCCGATTTTTGCCACGATCAACCGGCTGCGCGAGACCTACCTGTCCCTTGGTTTCGATGAAGCGGAAAACCCGGTTATTATCGAGGAGCAGGATATCTACCGTCAGTTTGGCCCTGAGGCAATGGCAGTGCTCGACCGGGTCTTCTATCTCGGGGGGCTCCCTCGCCCGAACGTGGGGATTGCCCGGAAACAACTGGACGAGATCAATGAGATCCTGATGAGTCATCGGAATCCGCACATCCACCAGGAGAGTGGCCCTGCCGGGCAGCCCCATGCCCATTACCAGCAGATGACCAAGGAGACGGAGGAGCGCCTGCGGGAGACGCTCCATTCCTACAAGAAGTCGGAGATCGATGGCGACGAGCTGACCTATGAACTCGCAAAGGTCCTGGATATAGACGACGCACTCGTAGTGCATATTCTCGACGCTGTCTTCCCGGAATTCCGCGCCCTGGTCCCGGAATCATCCCGGTCAACCCTTCGCAGCCACATGACGAGCGGCTGGTTCATGACGCTCGGGTCAATCTGGAACAGAAGTCCCTTGCCTATCCGGATGTTCTCGGTCGACCGATGCTTCCGGCGCGAGCAGGCCGAGGGGCCGACCCGGCTCATGACATACCATTCAGCGTCCTGCATTGTTGCCGGTGAAGACGTCACCAACGAAGAGGGGAAAGCCGTCAGCGAGGCGCTTCTCTCGGCGTTCGGGTATACCGACTTCCGGTTCCAGCCTGACGAAAAACGCTCCAAGTATTATATGCCGGACTCGCAGACCGAAGTATATGCCCGACACCCGGTACATGGATGGGTCGAGGTCGCAACCTTTGGTATGTACTCCCCCTCGGCACTCGCGGAATATGGCATCGGGGTACCCGTCATGAATCTTGGCCTTGGCGTCGAACGACTGGCCATGATTGCTTATAATGCAAATGATGTCCGGCAGCTCTGCTTCCCGCAGTTCTTCCCAAGACCGCTGACCGACCGGGAGATCCTGCGGGCGGTCCATCTCCGGGAAGAGCCGCAGACCCCTGAAGGCAAACATCTCGCTGCAGCCATCGCCAGGACAGCTTCTGCTCATGCCACGGAACAGGGCCCGTGTGCCTTCGAAGCATGGTCGGGGACACTCGGAGATCTGAAACTGAAGGTGGTCGTGGAGGAGACGGAATCCAATGCAAAGCTCCTGGGTCCTGCAGGGATAAACGAGATCTTTGTCCACGAAGGTTCGATTCTCGGGGTACCGGATGCGGAGAAATGGAAGCAGGTACGGACCGAGGGGGTCACAACGGGGATCACCTATCTCAGTGCTTCTTCGGCCCTCGCAGCGGCGAGGATCGAAGAGGCCGCCCGGTGCGGGAAAGAGTTGACCGTACAGGTGAAGATGGCAAAACTTCCCAGCGACATCAACCTGAAGATCGAGGAGTATGCGATGCGGTTCATCACGGACAACAATAAGAAGGTTGACGTGCGGGGGCCGGTCTTCCTCGCCGTCCGATCAGTTATTGAGAACTGATTGGTCGGTACAGGGCCATTTCGGCTTACGTTTATTTTTTTCTCACACACGGGTCCGGTCTTTCCTGCGGAACTGATCATTTCAGACTTTAAAACCTGGCGCGGAAAACCCACCTCGCGGGTAATCGTTCATCTTAATGAGGATAAAATATTCAGGAAAGAATGACTTCCTGCTTCACTTCCCCCGGGACAGTCTGGGAATTCAGATTGCTGGAGATTCCTCCAAGAATAAGCGTTGTTGCCGTTTTGTCGAGAGGCTGGTTGTCATTACCGCACTTGGGGGAATAAATACACGAAGGACACCCTGAATCGCACCGGCAATCGGTAACGAGTCGGAAAGCGGAGGAGAAGATCGCGGGGAGCAGCGTGAACGCTTTCTCGGCAAGGCCGATCCCCCCTTCACATGCGTCGTACACAAAAACAACGGGTTCACCTTCCTCACCAAAAGCGGGAGATGAAAGGCCGCCGATATCCCACCGGTCGCACGTGACGTGGAGGGGCATCAGGGAAATGATCGCATGTTCGGCACCGTGAAGCCCGCCGGCAAAATCAAGTCCCTGAGATAAAACCACCTGTTCAACCGCAGGTGGTGCAATGAACCAGAATGCTTTTGTCCTGAATGTCAGTGGAGGCAGGGTCAGGGGCTCAACCCCGATGATGGTATCGCCGCGTTTGACTTTGTAGCCGGTGAAGTGCTCGGTCACATCCACCTCGCCGAAAGCGCAGCGGACGCCATTCACGACCCTGGAATCGATGGTTTCGATAATAGAAACAGCAACCTCTTTGAGGGGCTGTGTATAGTAGTCGACATCGATCCCGGACACCCGGATAGTATGCGTTTCGAGATCCATCTCGTTGACAACATAGGTCTCGCCCTGGTGAAGCATAATCGCCCCTTTATGCGCCTCGCGGTATGCCTGACCGCGATCCATGGTCTCAAGCAGCCTTCCGTTGCACATGATCCGGAATGTTTCACCGGGAATCCCGTCAAGTCTCACCGCTTCCGTTGCCCGGCCCCGGCCGGAATATACCCATCCGCGTGATGTTTTCCTGACAAGATCACTTGAGGCAAGTTCCGATAACAACCCCGGGGCAGATTCCCCGAACAGATCCAGACCGGTGTCTTCGTTGAGAGGGAACTCCGCGGCAGCACAGAGCAGGTGGCCGGAGACGATATACGGGTTCTCCGTATCAATGATAGCATGTTCGTGAGACCGGCCGAAGAACTGGTCAGGATGCGTCATGAAATACTGGTCAAGCGGGTTGGCCTGGGCAACCAGGATGGCCAGCGATTCACCACCACGCCTCCCGGCGCGACCGGCCTGCTGCCGTGTTGCCATCATCGTCCCGGGGAATCCGGAGATGATCACTGCATCGAGACTGCCGATATCGATCCCGAGCTCCAGTGCATTTGTTGATATAACCGCCTTCATCTCCCTGTCTTTCAGCTGGCGTTCGAGCTTCCGCCTCTCTTCCGGAAGGAACCCTGCACGGTACGCGGAGATCGATGCCGCAAGACGCTCGGATGAGCGGCGGGCATCGTCACGGGCCCAGACGGTTATGAGCTCCGCCATCTTCCGGGAACCGGTGAAACAGAGGGTCTGGAGATCTTCCCGGATACAGGAAACAACCAGATCCTTGGTCTCCTGGTGTGTCGAACGTTCAGCGACACCGTTGTAGAACGGGTTGTACATGACGAAACTCTTCCTGCCATGGGGGGATCCGTCTTCGCTCACGAGGGAAAAGTCCTGCCCGGTGAGATGCCGGGCGAATTCCTGGGGATTTGCCAGGGTTGCCGTCGAGAGGATGAACCGGGGCGAAGAACCATAGTGACTGCAAAGACGAAGGAGCCGGCGGATCAGGAGTGCTACATGGGATCCAAACACACCGCGGTAGCGATGCGCTTCGTCAATCACGATGAATTCCAGATGGGAAAGAACATCGCGCCATTTGGCATGCCATGAGAGCACCTGGTGGAGCTCGTGCGGGTTCGACAGGATGATCCGGGAGTGCTCGCGAATCGGTGCCCGTTTTGACTGGGGCGTGTCCCCATCGTAGATTGCTGGACGTGCGGCTATACCCGTGATCTGTTCCAGATTCCTAAGGACAAGATGCTGATCATTCGTCAATGCTTTTGTCGGATACAGGTACAGTGCCCGGTCATCCGGATGGAGCTGCAGGTTTTCAAAAACGGGGATGTTGAAGGCAAGGGTCTTGCCACTCGCTGTCGGCGTGGTGATGATAACATTCCGTCCTGCCCGGGAATGATTTATTGCCTCACTCTGGTGAGAATACAGCTGGATCCCGTTCTGCCTGAGGTAATTCTCAAGGATCGGTGAAAGGGGGTGATCGAGATCGCCAAACCGGGGAGGTTCCGGTTCCGTTGTCTCGATATGAACAATCCGCCGGGCATATGTGGGGTTGGAATACAGGAACCGTGCGATCTCAGGAACATCCATAAGACTCCTCCAGGAGGCGGAAGAAGAGGATGGCCAGCGAGTGAACATCCTGCCGGTTATGTTCGACAATAGGGACGAGCGGTCCGATATTACCGGTCCTGAGATATTCCGCATAGAATTCCGGCACCATCTGGCCCGGTATATCGTCCACTCTCCTGATGCCAAGGATCTCCCGCTCAAGAGCGGTGAGACGCAGGGAGGGAAGGGTGGCCTTCCATCGCCGCCGGCTGAAATGCAAGGCATCGAAATGGGGAATCCTTCCAGGAGATCCCATGCCGTAATAGGCAAGACGGTCTGTTATATAGGGCATGTCGAATGATTTGCCATTGAAGGTGACCAGTGCCGGGTTATCCCGCGAAAAATGTTCAACTGTTGCCATCAGGGCGGGAAGTTCTTCGGATATGTCCCGGAGAAGATACTGGCGGACACACAGGCCGTGACCCTCGACAGTTCCGACGCCGAACAGGATGATCGGCCGGGAAAACAGCCCGAGCGTTTCAATGTCTATGAAGACAAAATCCTCGGGCTCGTGCAGGCATGCGGTTCCGAGTATGGACGGGTCAGATTTGGCATGTCTGCGTCCAAGGCATTCCATAATCTCAAGGGTGCTGGCGCCGGATATGCAGTCAAGGATATCGCGGGTCCCTTCCCGGAATTTCGGATGGGCAAGGAGGTCCGTGAGCGTTCCGAATCCCCGGGCATGCAGCTTCTTTTCCGTTGCGGCCCCGATACCCTTTACCAGCGTGAGATCGGACAGAATTTTGTTCCTGAACCGATCGATATCGATGAGAGGACGGGAAAGATCCAACAGATTCTCGCAGGCATAGCAGGTACCATGCTCGTTCGAGATCTCTTTTCCCCTGAAGACAGAATCAAAAGATACAGCCTCGTACCGGGCAAGGAGAGAAGCCATCTGTCTTCGCGCCTCGTGGTATTCTGAAGCGAAAACAACATTGTTCGAGAGACTGCTGCCGAAAACATTCCCGTCACGGACAACTTCATACTCGTGGAGGGATTCCATACGCTGTTGCCACGATGAGCCGATTCCGGGGGATACCTGAGCGGACGACATTACCTGATTACGAGATCATGACCGGCGGGTTTAAAGATCCGGCCGTGCAGGGTGAAAGTGACGGCAATAATGATGTAACCGGGAGGTGATCTCTTTACGATGATTACCATCTTCCAGCACGGCAGGGACGAATCCGGGGGGGAGATCGAAATCTTTCTCGAAGACGCCGGTGTGCCCTGTACGTTCGTCAGCTTGTACGAGACCAACGAAATTCCTTCCGTAACTCCTGAACGTCTGATCGTTCTCGGCGGACAGATGAGTGTGAACGACACCCGGGAATATCCGTACTTTGTACGGGAGAAGGAGACGATCAGGAAGATGGTCGGGCTGGAAAGACCCGTGCTCGGGATCTGTCTGGGGGCCCAGATGATTGCTTCGGCATTTGGTGAGCGGGTTTTCCCCTCAGCTCCGGAACGAGGCTGGTGCCACATCTCCGTAACCCCGGGCGGGAACAATTTCCCGTTCCAGACTCCGCATGCAGTATTTCACTGGCACAAAGAGACATTTAATCTTCCCGGGGAGGCAACGCTCCTTTTAACAGGGCAGAACGTGAAGAACCAGGCATTCCGGCTGGGAAGCGCTGTGGGGGTCCAGTTCCACCCGGAAGTGACTATGCAGATCATATCCCGGTGGTCTGAAGAACTCAATCCGGATGAGAGAAAGCAAATGCTGGAAGATTCGGAACTCCAGATTTGCCGCAGTAAAGAACAGTGCCGGATCCTCATGAAAAAATTTCTGCATGGCTGGGACAACTGAAATGTGCATCAAAGGTCTGTTAATCGATCTCGATGGCGTCCTGTACGTTGGTGACAAGCCCGTTGCCGGGGCATGCGATACGATCTCCTGGTTGATACAGAACGATATCGCATTCCGGTTCCTCTCCAATACCACCCGGAAATGCCGGCGGACCATTGCAGGGAAACTCTGCGCCATGGGCTTCGCTGTCCCCGAGGAGTATATCTTTACGCCGCCACTCGCAGCGATAGCATATATGAGAAAAACCGGGCTGAACCGGTATTTCCTGCTGGCAACAGGTGATGTAGATCAGGATTTCCGGGGCGTCGGCCTGAATGACTGCACGGGGCAGGTCGATTATGTCATTCTCGGAGATGCCGGGGATGCAGTCACGTACAACAGCCTCAACCATGCATTCAAGCTGCTCATGGGGGGGGCGGAGCTGATCGCCCTGGAGCGTGACCGGTACTGGATGGCTCGCGAGGGCCTCTCACTCTCTGCCGGCCCTTTTGTATCGGGGCTGGAGTTTGCTTCAGGAAAGAATGCCATCGTAGTGGGGAAACCCTCAGCAGCGTTCTTTGAACTTGCCTTGCAGGACATGGGCCTGCGTGCAGACCAGGTGGCGATGATCGGCGATGATATCATTACCGATATCGGGGGGGCCCAGACTGCAGGAATACCGGGAGTTCTTGTGAGGACGGGGAAATTCCGCGGGCAGGATCTTGCCCGGAGTGGAATCACCCCGTGGAAGACCATCGATTCCGTTGCGGACATCCGCGAAGTCCTGTGAGATGCCATGAGTTCCCTTAACAGAAAACTGACCGCAATTATCGTGATTCTCGTATTCCTGATCATCGTACTACTCTGCGCAGGATTCCTGATAAACCGGGATACGGTTATTCCCCCGCATATCACGCCGGTAAAAACAGACTCCGCGGTACCGGCGCCGGTGTATACGTTCCCGTTCGAACAGTCGCAAATCACGATATCGAGTCCGATCGATCCATCGGTGTATGCTGGGGCGAAATCTTCCGACAAGTACACGTACACCCGGGGAAATGTCTCTGATAATCTCCAGCTGACCGATACCTATCTCTCCATGATCAATGATCCCCTTCAGGAAGATTTTTACACAAATCTGATCTCCGCCCTGCGAACCGTCCGGGAGAAACAGGGACTCAATGATGATGAATACCTGGAATTCATCACCGTATTCGTCCAGTCAATCCGGTATGAGACGATCAGCGAGAATCCGCCAAAATTCCCTATAGAGACCTACGTCGAGCAATCGGGGGACTGCGATGACAAGAGTCTCCTGCTGGCAGGGATACTCTCCCGTGAAGGGTACAACGTTGCCCTTCTCTCGTTCCCCAATGAATCCCACATGGCGGTAGGTATCGTCTGCCCGGGAACGGATTATAAGAACACCGGATATGCTTTCGTTGAAACGACTGAACTCTCGTTCGCGGGGGTCCCGACAGAGATCCTGGATGGAGGGACTCAGCTGGTATCCAGACCGATCGTAATCCCCGTCGGCAACGGGACAAAGATCTACGGGAGCTGCGGGGAGGGACTGTATCTGGATTCGGTATTTCATTCATCCGAAACGGAAGTGAATACCCTGTCACCCCGGATTGATGCTATGAAAGTGCAGATGGACAGCCTTTACCAGGCTCACGATGTAAACGGGTACAATATGCGTGTGCCGATCTTTAACGATCTGCAAAACAAGCGCCTGCAGTATGCCACGATCCATAATTACATTCTTGAACATCAGTTCGACCGGAAAGGTACATATCAGTATGTAAAGCAGAACGTTCCGGCCTGATTCTTCTTTTTAACCATCCAGTTCTTCCCGGGAAAGGAATTCCGGTGCCGGATTTGAGGAGGATATCTGAATCGGACCGGGCGATGCCAGAAGTCTCTTCATGGCCTCTGCCGAATACTGCTCCGATACATCGATCCCGATAAACCGTCTTCCAAGTTTCCAGGCCACAAGGGAAGTTGTGCCGGCCCCGTTGAATGGGTCGAGGATGATATCATTTTTGTAGGAAAAGAGTTTCATCAGCCGTCGCGGCAGCTCTTCCGGAAACATGGCCGGATGATCATGATCTTTCATCCGGGTTTCAGGTGGAAATGACCACCGGCCCTTCACCCACTCCTTGAATTCGTCAGCGGTAATATCGATGTCCTCCTTTCTTCCGGTTTTTTTATGAGACTGTTTATCAAAAATTTCAATGTACTCCCAAGTGTATTTGATGTAGGGCATCGAGGGAGATTTCCAGCTACCCCATGCAGTGTACTTGGCATTGTAATTATTTTTCTCCCAGAGAATCTCCGCTCTCCAGAGGAGGCCCAGACTCGCCAGCTGCCGTGAAATAATATGATGAGTGGGAATGTAATCGGAGAAGAGAGGCTGGATATTTATTGCAATCCGTCCGCCGGGCTTTACCACCCGCTCACATTCTTTCCAGACGACAAGCAGTTTTTCAAAATATTCGTTCCATTCATGCGTGTCATCGTGGGGATCCTGTGCATATGCGTGCCCGAAGTTATACGGAGGTGACGTAACAATGAGATCAATACTGTTGGAAGGGATGTGGGTCAGGACTGTCTGCGCATCCCCGCAGATGATGCGATTTACAAACCGGTGAACATCGGAAGACTCTTCCGTGGCGATGCTCTTGCGGGCATCCCGGGAGCCCTGGCGGATCCTTGCTTTTCCTTCCTTGTTCAACACTTTCTCCGGTTTCATTCTGGTAATCCTGTGATACTGTAGTACCGCGGAAAGTAAAAGTTGCCGAAACAATATTTGTGAGTGTAACGTGAAAAGCGTTTAATGGTGCAATAGACATATTGTCTACGATTATCTTATGCTCCACATCGAGAATCTGCACGTGAATGTTGGTGACAAGCAGGTGCTGCACGACATCAATCTTCACATCGGGGAGGGTGAAACCCATGTGCTGCTTGGCCCTAACGGATCGGGTAAAACAACACTGCTCATGACGCTGATGGGTTATTCCAATTATACCATCACCGAAGGGAATATTATTTTCAAGGGTGAGGACGTGACAAAGATGAAGGCCCATGAGCGGGCAAAACGCGGTATTGGCATGTTATTCCAGCGCCCTCCGACTATATCCGGCCTGAAACTGGGTAAGCTGCTCACTGCAATTTCCCGGACAAAAAAAGAAGATATACCGGCTCTGGCCGCCTCGCTCCATATGGACAAATTCCTTGAACGGGATATCAATAAGGGGTTTTCCGGGGGGGAGATCAAACGCAGCGAAGTGCTCCAGCTGATGATCCAGAACCCGGATTTCATCATGCTCGATGAACCTGAAAGCGGGGTCGATATTGAGAACATCTCCCTTATAGGGACTGCGATCGGAACCCTGCTGGAAAAGGACAAACACGTGATCAAGCGCCAGAAGAGCGGACTTGTCATCACCCATACGGGGTATATTCTCGATTATCTCGAGACCGACCGGGGCCACGTGATGTGCGACGGTCAAATCAGGTGCCATGGGAATCCCCGGGAGATCATGAAAGATATCAAACAGCGTGGTTATAAGGAGTGTCTGGAATGTCGCAACCCGTAAAAGTCCCGGATATCTCAAAAGCTGACAGGGAGAGGCTCGCCCAGTCAGGTATCGACCTCGAGATGAAAAACCGGTGCGGCAGTTATCTCCAGATGGACCAGGATATCGTCCATGCCGAATGTGCCGAAGAGGGTATCGAAGTTCTCTCTTATAAGAAAGCAATGGAAAAATACGACTGGCTGAAAGAGTATGCCTGGAATGTCGTCTCACCGGAAAAAGACGATGTCACGAAATACGTTGCAGCCCAGAAAGATCCCAAAGGGTATGTCATCATCGCCCACAAGGGATCCAATAACATTTTTCCCATCCAGGCCTGTCTCTTTCTCGGTCGCGAGCAGATCCAGCATGTCCATAATATTATCATTGCTGAAGAGGGAGCCGAACTCCACATTATATCCGGATGTACCAGCGGGGAGCATGTCGGGAAGGGTGGGGCGCATTACGGGATATCCGAGTTTTACGTGAAGAAGAACGCGAAGATCAGTTTCACGATGATCCACAACTGGAGCGAGAACATCGAAGTCTACCCGCGGAGTGCGTCTGTTGTGGAGGAGAATGGAGTATTCCTCTCCAATTATGTCTGCATGCAACCAGTGAAAAAAGTGCAGATGTACCCTACGGCAACGCTGAAAGGGGAAAATTCGGTTGCCAGGTTCAGCAGCGTGGTAATTGCAACGCCGGGCTCGTATATGGATCTCGGGTCCCGGGCAATACTGGAGGGAAAGGGTGCAAGTGCAGAACTGATCACCCGGGCCATTACAAAAGGGGGAACAATCATTTCCCGGGGTCACATAAACGGTAAGACCGCGGGTACACGGGGGCATCTGGAATGCAAGGGCCTTATCCTGAAAGACGGTGTGATTTATGCGATACCGGAGATCGAAGGCTCTGTTGTTGGCACCGAGCTCTCTCATGAGGCCGCTGTTGGTAAACTTGCCCAGGAAGAGATCGAATATCTTATGTCCCGCGGTCTTGACGAAGATGAGGCGACTGCAACAATTATCCGGGGATTCCTTGATGTCAAGATCACCGGTCTTCCTGAAGCCCTGCAGAAACAGATCGATGCATCAATCGATACAGCAGAGAAAGCGGGATTCTGAAGTGATGGCATATGGAGACATACCCGAGGGCCGATGAACGTTCCCGGATGGTGGAGCGCGATATCAGGGCCCGGGGCGTCTCCAATGTCCGTGTCCTCAACGCGATGAGGGAGATCCCACGCCATATTTTTATTCCTCCTCCGTATGATACCTCAGCCTACGATGACAATCCGCTCCCAATCGGAAATGGCCAGACAATCTCCCAGCCGTATATTGTTGCCCTGATGACCGAACTTCTTGATCCCAAAGCGGCTGACAACATTCTTGAGATTGGCTCGGGAAGTGGATACCAGACCGCGATTCTCTCTGCTCTTTCCCGTCAGGTAATCTCAATCGAGCGAATTCCCGGAGTAGCGGATCTTGCCCGAAAAAACCTTGCAGCACTCGGTATTCAAAATGCCCGTATCGTGGATGGAGATGGAACCCTTGGATATCCGGCTATAGCCCCATATGAGGGGATCCTTATCACCGCTGCGACACCGTCGGTTCCGCAGCCATTGGTTGACCAGCTTGCTTCCGGTGGCAGGCTGGTTGCCCCGGTCGGGGGCAGGGATGTCCAGGAACTTGTCCTTCTTACCCGACTTGAACACGGGCTGGTAAGGTCGTCACATGGAGGTGTCAGGTTCGTTCCCCTTATAGGAGAGCATGGATGGGGGAATTCCTCGTGAAGATATTCGATATTACCCGGCCACTCTCCAATTCTTCCGTAGTGTATCCGGGGGATTCACCCCCGATGTTCAAACAACACGATCGGGGGCAGTATTTAATCTCTGATCTCTCAATGAACAGTCATTCCGGAACGCATATTGACGCTCCTGTTCATTACCTGAAAACCGGGGAGACAATAGACATGATTCCCCTGTCACGACTGGTAGGACCATGTCGTGTTCTGGATGTAACAGATGCGGGCAGGGATATTACTGAGCAGGTGATCAGAGGGAAAATTAATGGTATAACTCGTGTCCTTCTGAAAACGGGATTCTCATCATGTGCAGAGTTCAGGGAAGATTACCCTTCACTCACCCGCGATGCTGCGAAATACCTCGTAAAAAACAGGATACAATGTATTGGCATTGATTCCTTTTCCATTGAAGCGTTTGTCTGCAACGGTGCAGTTCATAGTGAACTCCTGGGTAATGATTGCGCAATAATCGAACTGCTTGATCTCTCTGCAATCCCTGAGGGAGAATATACGATAGTGGCTTTACCACTCCGGCTTTCCGGTCTCGATGGATCACCGGCAAGAGTGATTCTTTTACAGGATGAGGAACACGCATGACAGATATCATTACGGAATCCGTGAAAAAGCTCGAAGCGCTCCTTGAACATGGCGGATGTACGGATGCGGGAGTTCTCCTTGATGTGGATCCCGATGCCAGAAACTGCCAGTTTGAACACGGTGCGTGCATGACCGCTGCCTTCGGAGGGCGGTGTGCAGAATTCGTTACCTATGATCCCATCCGCGCCCGGACAAAAATTTCATTTATGTTCGGCGCCCCGCTGGATACCAGTGCTGTGAGAGGCGCTGCGTGTGCGATAATCAATGTTGCCACGGGGTTTCTCTGTGTATCACGCGTACTTCGGGCATGCCCGCCATCATCACACGCCGGATGTCTCGGACAACTGTTCAAAGAAGTTGCCGGCAAAAAAATTTACTGTATCGGAAATATCGAACGATTCAAAGAGCAATGCAGGAACAATCTGGTTCCCAGTATGTCGGATGCGGAAGTGATTATAATAAATGGTGACGGAATCATCGGTGACGGAACCGGAGATATTATTGAAGCCAGTAAGGTAACCAAACGCATCATATTCGTCGGGCCCTCAACTGCCGGTACCGCCCGGCTGCAGGAATTCGAACACTGGTGTCCCTTCGGGAGATCCTGTTCCGATAAGAGCGGCCTGGAATAAGCGCGTAACTTCATCAGGATACACAAAATCTTTTGGGGGCACATCCAATACTGTATCATGCTTTTCGGGTCTTCGGGGATACGAAGGAAATTCGATCAGGTGCTGATTGATACTGCATGGCAGGTGGGATCGTCACTGGCCGAAAAGTCTGCGGATATTCTTGTCGGTATAGATACCCGCACAACGAGTCCGGTTCTCGCTCACCTGGTGATTGCCAGCATCCTGGGTAATGGTGGACACGTGCAGATGGCAGGAGTCGTTCCAACACCCACTGTTGCCTTCAACACCCGGAAATGTAAGGCCGGATGCATGATCACCGCCTCTCACAACCCGGAAGAATATAACGGGCTTAAATTGTTCAACCCGGACGGATCGTCATTCACCCAATCGCAGCAGCGGGAGATTGAAACCCGGATTGATCTCAGGCAATGGGCTGATTGGCGAAAGCAGGGAAGCGAAATACAGATTGATGCCATTACCCCTCACAAAAATGCAATTCTCGAGAAAGTCCGCCCGGGATCAACCCGGCCGGTAATTATCGATTGCGGCAACGGCGCCGGATGTATGCTCACACCGGATCTCCTTTCAGATGCCGGTGCTAAAACCATCTGCATCAACTGCAATCCATCGGGATCGTTCGCCAGACCATCGGAACCCTTACCGGAATATCTTGGATATTTAGGAGAGATGGTTAAAAAAACCGGAGCGGGATGCGCAGTAGTCCATGATGGGGATGCTGATCGGATGATGGCATTTGACAACAGGGGAAAATTTATCGACGGGGACCATCTGCTCATGCTCTTTGCAAAATATACCGGTGCCAGGCGAGTTGTGACGACCAGTGATGCTTCAATGATTATTGACGAGATTGCTGATGTCCATCGTACTCCTGTCGGAGACGCATATGTATCAGAGGAACTCATCACATGGGGTGATTTCGGGGGAGAACCCTCGGGTGCGTGGATCTTCCCCGGAATTTCCCTTTGTCCCGACGGCCCTTATGCAGCAGCACTCTTCTGTGAAATGGCAGCTGAGTGGGATATCGCACAGGAGATCGATGCAATGCCATCGTACCCCATTCTCCGCGAATCAGTCCATGACGATTCTGCAAGAGAATTGGTAACTGCCCTCGGGGCATCTAATCCAACCGATGGACTCCGGATCACTGAAGAAGATGGGTGGTGCCTCATCCGTGCAAGCGGGACTGAGCCAAAGATAAGGATCACCGCGGAGGGAAAAAACCTCACCCGTGCAAAAGAGATGTTGGAAAAAGGCAGGGATCTCGTCAGGCAGGCGAAAACTGCTTAAATGTTGTAAGAAGAGGTGTACGTATGGAATGTGTCGTTCTCGCTGCAGGGGAGGGGAAGCGTATGCGTCCTCTCACGGCGAAGCGTCCCAAAGTAATGCTCCCTCTTGCCAACCGGCCGATGATGGAGCACCTCGTTCTTGCAACCCGTGATGCGGGAATTCAGGATTTTATTTTTATTGTAGGGTATGGCGAACGCGAGATTCGAAGGCATTTTGGCGATGGTTCTCAGTGGGGTGTGCACATAGCATATGCCTCCCAGCGACACCAGCAGGGTACTGCTGACGCAGTACGGGCAGCCCGTGAGCTTGTTACCGGACCATTTCTTGTGCTGAACGGCGATATGATCCTCAAATGTGAGGATATAGCAGACCTCTGCAAACAGACAGCTCCCTGCATGAGTATCAGCACAACCGATCACCCGGGAGATTTCGGTGTGGTCATGGTGGAAAACAATTGTATTACATCGATAGAAGAGAAGTCAAAGCATCCAAAATCCAATCTCATCAATGCCGGGGCGTACCTTTTTTCAACGGATATCTTTACACTCATTGATCAGGTGTGCCCTTCCCCGAGGGGAGAACTGGAACTCACGGATGCTCTTGACATTCTGGTAAAAACCGGAACCCTGCATGCACATAACCTCTCGTACTGGATCGATGTCGGCTATCCCTGGGATTTACTCGAAGCAAATAGCACGCTTATGGAGCGGGTGCTCTCTGATAATCTTGGCACTGTAGAAAGCAATGTTTCACTCAACAATAATGTCGTCATAGGTGAGGGAAGTATTATCAAATCGGGCACATATATCGAAGGCCCCTGCATAATCGGGAAAAACTGTCGCATTGGTCCGCACGCATACATTCGTGGGGCAACGAGTATCGGTGACGATTGTCATATCGGTCATTGTTCCGAGATTAAAAATTCAATTATTATGAATGGAGCAAAAATCCCCCATTTCAACTATATAGGCGATTCAGTCATTGGGACTGAATGCAACTTCGGTGCAGGAACAAAAATTGCAAACCTGCGTCACGACCACGCAAATATCAAAGTCGGGGGTAAGGATACCCGCAGGAAAAAATTCGGGGCTGTTATCGGGGATGGAGTTCAGTTTGGCATCAATTGTTCCATAAACGTAGGTGTCATGATTGGAAGTGAGGCACAATTTGCACCGAATTCCGTGATAGAAGGATGTATTGGAGACAAGGCAACAATCCGGTAGGTAACAATATGCAGGCAGTAATACTCGCAGCGGGAGAGGGGAAAAGGGTACGTCCTCTGACTAGGAGCAGGCCAAAAGCGATGATCCCGGTCGCCAACCGCCCTATCATCGAATATGTCATTGAAGCCCTCGTGAAAAACGGGATACGGGAGATCATAGTTGTTGTCGGATACCGGAAAGAGCAGGTAATCCGGTTTCTGAACCAGCTGGATGTCACGGTTGAAGTGGTTGTGCAGAACAAACAGCTGGGAACAGGACACGCGTTGCTGTGTGCAGAATCAAAAATTCGGGATAATTTCCTCGTCCTCCCGGGAGACAATTACATCGATCCCACATCCGTTGCCCGCATAATGGATATCCCGAACTCGATGCTTGTCAAGGAGCATCCAAACCCTTCAAATTTCGGCGTTGTCATGCTCAATGAAGGCTTTGTCTCAAGGATCATTGAGAAGCCGGAGTATTCACCCAGTTTTATGGTCAGCACCGGGATCTATTCATTCAAAAAAGATGCTTTCTCATATATCCGGGAAAATGATTTGACCGATGCCATATCTTCCATGATCGATGATGGGGTGCAGATACGGGGGATCCCGGCTGATGACTGGCAGGACGCAATCTTCACCTGGGATCTCCTCAAAATGAACAAGCGTTTATTGCACAACCTCGATCCTGCCCGGGATGGGACCGTAAGCAGGCAGACAATTATCCAGGGATCAGTCAGAATCGGGAAAGGAACAACCATTGGGCCGAACACGGTTGTGAAAGGCCCGGTAATTATCGGAAATGATTGTACTATTGGGCCAAACTGTTGCATTCTGCCGAATACAAGCATTGGTGCACGGGTAACTCTCGAGCCGTTTACCTGTATGGGGGATGCAATAATAATGGATGACTCATCGGTTGGATCTCACTCACGGATCGTGGATAGCGTTATAGGAGAGAGGTGCTCTCTTGCAGATCATACATCAACCTGCACAGAAACCGGATTAATCGAAATCGAGGGAACAGCAACGAGATCCGAGTTCGGGGCGATTATTGGGGATACCGTAACAAGTGGTCCATTCACAGTGTTTAAAAATTCGATTATCGGGAACAATGTCACTATTGAGGGGCAGAGTTCTCTCAAGTCCAGATATATTTTCGACAATTCTACGGTGATATAACGTGTGCGGCATTGTGGGATATATCGGAAAAAGAGAAGCTGCACCTCTGATCGTCGAAGGCCTGAAAAAACTCGAATACCGCGGCTACGACTCCTTTGGCGTTGCAACGCTCGGGAAGGAACTCTCCATTGCCAAACACCAGGGTCGCATATCTGAAAACAGCAGCTCTGCAGGCAGACTGAAAGGGAAGATCGGGATCGGCCACACCAGATGGGCAACTCACGGCATCCCAAATGATATCAATGCGCATCCCCACGCCGATTGTTCAGGAACGCTCGCAGTGGTCCATAACGGTATTATTGAGAATTATACTGAGTTGAAACGCCAGCTCATTGCCCGGGGACATACATTTCTGTCGGAGACAGACACAGAAGTTATTGTACACCTTATTGAAGATGAATATAAAAAAACAAACGACCTCTACGAGGCAGTTCTGGCAGTTGTTCCATCACTTAAAGGATCATATGCCTTGCTTGTAATATCAGGCAGAGAAGCCCGGATAATCGCTGCCCGTAATGCCAGTCCGCTTGTAATCGGAATTGGTGACGGTGAAAATTTCGCTGCCTCAGATATGACCCCGATTCTCGAACATACTGAGCGTGCAGTTTTTCTCGAAGATGGGGACATTGCCTCATTAACCCCGGGAAGCGTTGAGATTTTCAATCAGGGACGCCGGGTGAACCGCCCGGTTGAGCTCATAGACTGGTCTGTAGAGGATGTAAAGAAAGGCGGATTTTCACACTATATGCTCAAAGAGATCTATGAGCAGCCGCAGGCATTCTATAATACAATACGTGCAATAAATCCTGATTCCATACCCCAGTTTTTCAGAACCAAGGATTCAATCTCGGTGGTAGCCTGCGGATCATCATACCATGCGGGTTTCATTTTCAAATATCTTCTTGAAGAATCCTGCGGGATTCCCGTACGCCTTGAATTTGCCTCGGAGTTCAAATATTATCCCCCGCCAATTCATGGACTGGTCCTTGGTATCACTCAATCCGGGGAAACCGCAGATACACTCAGTGCGTTTAAGCAGGCAAAGGCACATAATTGCCGCACACTGGCCATTACAAATATACTGGGAAGCACCGTAACCAGAATTGCCGATGAAACCCTGTTCATGCGTGCCGGCCCTGAAATCAGCGTCGCTGCAACAAAATCGTTCATAGGTCAGCTGGCCGTCCTCATGCAGATAATCAATGGATTGTCCAGAAGGAAATATGACGAGATGCTACAGAACGCCCATAAATCTATTGAGGAGGTGCTTCTTATGGACATCTCCGAAGCCGTTGATCTCTGCAAAAATGCCGATAGTATTTTTTACGTTGGACGAGGTCCGTTCTACCCTGTTTCTCTTGAGGGCGCACTGAAAATGAAGGAGATTTCCTATATACATGCGGAAGGATATGCTGCCGGGGAGCTCAAACATGGACCATTTGCCCTCCTTTCTCAAAAAACACCGGTTATTGCTATTTGCATGCCGGGAAATACATACGGCGTAATGATCTCAAATATCAAAGAGATGAAAGCCAGAGGTGCACCCGTAATTGCGATAGGGTGTGAGGGGGATATGGAATTATCAGATATTGTCGATTGCCTGATCTCCATTCCCAGGACGGACCTGTTCGTCCAGGTCCTCACCACGCTTGAAGTGCTCCAGCTTCTCGCCTATTTCACAGCAGTTGCACTCGGACGTGATGTGGATAAACCCCGTAACCTGGCAAAGAGCGTGACGGTAGAATGATCGAATACGGTGTGAACAGTGTCGGTCCTGATGCACAGATATTCGAGCCCGTGACCCTTGGTTTTCCATCGCGGGAAAACCTGTCCAGGAAAGAATTCCGGGGAACAACCATCGGGAAAAATGCGATACTCCGATCAGGAACGATTATTTATTGCGATGTATGTATCGGAGAGGACTTCCAGACAGGACATAATGTAATGATCCGCGAAAAAACCCGTATTGGTAACAGGGTTGCAATCGGGACAGCGACCGTTATCGAAGGTCATACAGTTATTGGCGACGATGTAAATCTTCAAAGCTTAGTATACATCCCAACGGAAACCTGCATTGGAAATAAGGTATTTATCGGGCCAAACACCGTCCTTACAAACGATCGGTACCCCCCGAGAAATATCGGCGGCCTGAAAGGACCCACGTTAATGGATGGTGCAGCAATTGGTGCCAATGTCACCATATTACCGGGAATTTGCATAGGCAGGGGAGCTTTAGTCGCAGCCGGGTCGGTTGTGACACGGGATGTGCCGGATCGGATGCTTGCAATTGGCTCCCCGGCAAGAATAAAAGATCTCCCGTCCAAGTTACGTACTCAGCAGGAATGACTGCGGTATGAATAACTGGATGGCCACAGTTGGGAAATCGTTGTATTTATGAAGATTCTTCTCGTTTCCACTCAGGATTATATCCATCACCATGTCCCTTCGCGGCATCATTATATTTTTGAAGATATTGCCAAACGTCACGAAGTACATGTAGCACACTTTCATGTCAGTCGTGGTGAAGGGCATTCCACCCGATTAACAATTGAAGAGGCAACACAGTTTCCCCTGAAAAACCCCCTGTTGCATTATACATTCAATGCCCCATATCACTTTTATATTTTTGATAAGATCCTGAGGCGCGAACGATTTGATGTGATTGTGGCTGCTAACGTACTTGCCGGAACTGCAGTGATAAATGCTGCAAAAAGATATGGGATACCGGTTATTTTCGATCTTAAAGACTGGTTTCCGGATTCCGCAGCCGCGTATTTCAATAATTCTTATCTCCAGGATATGGTCAGAAGGACTGTCTGGGCAGTAACAAAATACAATTTGTCTGAAAGTACCAAGATTACAACGGTTTCTCCGTCTCTTGTGAGGAAACTCAGGACATTTGGATTCTCTGCACAACTCATTACCAATGGAGTAGACACCGATCTTTTCAAACCGCTCGATGGAACGGAGATGAGGAGAGAGCTCGGCCTTACTGGGGAGGATTTCGTTATCGGTTTTTCGGGAAGTATCGAGCGCTGGTATGCCATCGACGAAATGATAAAGGCGCTTCCCGAATTGATCAGGTACAACCAGAATAGCAAGTTGCTGATAGTTGGAGATTCGCTATTTACTACATATAAAAAGGAACTTGAAGGGCTCGCTCTGGGTCTTGGCGTTTCAAATCAGGTTATTTTTACTGGTACCAAACCATACCAGGAATTGCCCCGTTATATTGCCTGTATGGACGCGTGTACGATACCCTTGTCTCCACCAGAGTGGGGAAATATTGCACTCCCCAATAAATTCTTTGAGTATTCTGCCTGCAAAAAACCAATCCTCATGAGGCCTATGCCAGACGTGGAAGAGATCGGTGGGTCTCACCTTCACGTTTATCAAACCCAAAATGAGTTTATTGATATCATAAAAAAACTAATGGCAAATTCTGAAACGAAGTCGATAAATCTGGAGGAATACAGCTGGAAGGAGAAAGCCAGGCAATTTGAGGAGATTATGAGAACCGTCGTCTGATGCACTTATCCAAATATATTAAAGGTCTCAATCGAAACAAAATAGCCAACAAAGGTTGATTTTATGATATCTCTTGATTTGAAAAATCGCCGGACATATTTGATCTTCGGTCTGGTCGCGTTCTTTACCCTATTTGCACTCTGGCTTCGTCTTTTGCCAATGTTTACCATGGGAAATACGGATTCCCTGTCATTGGTTGCAAGTGATGATCCACTCTATAACCTTCGCCAGGTAGAACTTCTGGTTACCAACCATCTGAACTACCCATGGTTCGATCCCATGACCCTGTATCCAACGGGTTCAAACATCTACTGGGGTCCTCTCTTCCCGACAATCATTGCAATCTGTTGTCTCATTACAGGAGCAACTACGCGTCCTGAGATCATCAGTGTGGGTCTTCTTGTTCCACCCCTCATGGCAGCTGCAATAACCGTGATCATGTATTTTGTGGGAAAAACCTGCGGAGATTGGAAAACCGGGCTTCTTGCATCAGGATTTGCTGCAGTAGTGACAGGGCAGTATTTTTACCGGTCCCTCTATGGATATATGGATCACCATATCGCAGAAGTACTTTTTTCCACGATTTTCTGTCTGTTTTACCTGTATGCAATTCTGTCAGAGAAAGACACAAAGATCGATCCAAAAAATATCAACACCTATAAACTGATGCTTCTGCTCTCTGTCCTGGCAGGAATCGCATACCTCCTCGGTTTTTTTGTAATGCCGACAATGATCCTTTTCGCATTTATTATCGGGATATTCACGCTCATCCAGTTTGTTATCGATACCTGGCGTAACCGGACGAGTGAATATCTCCTTATCATCAATAGTACGATCTTTATCATCGCGATAATCGGACTTCTGGTATTCGGATTCAAGAGTGCCACACCGGAACTCTCAACCTATTCCATTGCACACATCTACGCTGATCTCGGCATAATCGGCGGAACGCTATTCCTCTATGTACTCCAGTGTTACCTCAAGGGAAAAGAGAGATTCTATTATCCCGCGGCGATCGGGGGATCTGTACTTCTTTTCCTGCTTATCCTCTACATTATTACTCCAAGCCTGTTTACGCTCCTCATCTTAGATTCCTTTATGTTCTTCGGACAGGCCCCTATCACCAATACCGTTCAGGAGGCCAGAGGATGGGCGCCGGATCTTGCATGGACTACATTCAACTACGGCCTCCTGCTCATGATTGGTGGCATCCTGGTCATGATTTATAATAATATTCGAAAGGAGCGTCCTGAACAGGTATTTGTATTAGTCTGGTCAGCGATCATCCTTTTCTCGACATGGCAACACGTCAGATACGAGTATTATCTTGCAATTAACGTTGTATTACTCTCCGCGGTCTGTGTGAGTTTTACCCTCGAACGTTATTGGCCAGGTATCCGATCACTCATACTGAGTAATCCTACATCCACAGGGCAGGAAACAAATTCCCCTGATGAGCGAGATCCTCCGTCAAAGCATAAAAAACAGAAGAAGATGCAGAAAGGGCCCGTGCATGAACCAGAAAGGGTGATTGTTCCGGTAACGGTAACAATAATCGTTCTCGGGCTGGGTATCCTGTTTGCCTACACGTCGGTTTCCTATAGTTATCCTAACGCGTTGGCTAATCCGACACTCATGAATCCCGACTGGAAGGAATCTGTTGAATGGATGAGCACTCATACTCCGGACCCAGGTGTGGATTATTACACAATCTATTCGAAAAATTCATTTCAGTACCCGAATGGATCCTATGGAGTCATGTCCTGGTGGGATTACGGACATCTCATAACAACGATTGGCAAGAGAATTCCCAATGCAAATCCATTCCAGCAAGGGGTAAACGGCGATAATGGTGCTGCAGCATATTTCATGACGACATCCGAGGACACCGCAAATAATATTTTAAACATTGAAGGGACGCGATATATAATAACGGATATTGAGATGGATACCGGTAAATTCTGGGCCATGTCAACATGGTTCAATGCCTCCGCTGCCACAGGGCCGTATCAGGAAAATATGTTTCTGCAAAACGGGAATTCCGCTCAGGGTTACCAACTTGTTACCCTCAATAAACAACCGTATTATCTGACCATGATATCACGTCTGCACAACTTCGATGGCTCGATGGCACAACCATCGGACGTTTATTATATCGAATATGCTGATACATCAGTGTCACATCAGGCATTGCCGGTAGTTATTGGAGCACAGTCCATGAATGCTTCAGCGGCCGAACAGGCTGTAGAACAGTATGATCTGAAGGCACAAAACGGATACCATGCGGCTGTACTCAGTCCATCACTCATCTCTCCGGTTGACACAGTACCTGCACTTCAGCATTACCGGCTCGTTCACGAGTCACCAAGGAATGTCCTTGATCCCAAAACTGCTGATCTGAAATACGTAAAAATCTTTGAATATGTTAAAGGAGCCCACATCAAAGGTAATGGAATTATCGATGTCCCGGTTGTCACCAATACTGGCAGGAATTTCACATATCGTCAGGCAAGTGTCAACGGGGAGTTCCTTGTCCCCTATTCTACTACGGGAAATTCCTCTGATGTGAAAACTACCGGTAAATACCGGATTGAAGGAACAAACCAACAGTACGATGTGCCGGAATCGGCAGTGATGCAGGGCTTGACTATTGCATAAGGTTTCGGCAATCAATTTCATTTTTCTTTTTTGAGGACTTTGGAATAGACAAGAGTGCTACAGTTTTTATTACGAAAAAAATTTATTACAAGAAGAACCTCATTCAACAATATGTTGGCAGAAGAGATTTCCCTTGGGATGCGGGTACGGTACCCCCGTACCGGAACCACCGGGAAGATCCTGCGCACAGAGCAGGTCAAAGGGGTTACCTTTGCTGAACTCGATAGCACCTATCTCCTGTACCGCATTGATCAATTAATTCCTGCGAAAGCAATGGAAAAACCTGCGACGACAATTGTTGAGGATGCAAAAAAAGTCATTACCCGTGAACGTGAATTCGCGGCAGGAAACGAACTGCAGGAAGCCTTGAAGAATATCGACCAGAGCTGCGAGGGTGGCGGATAATCAATTCGGAAATTCCAATCATCGAATCCATCAATAATATTCATTAATATTCTGAAAACATCGGCAATCTTTCATTCTGTGATTTTTTGGATATTTTAGTGTCCGGTAAAAATTGACAATACTATACAAACTGGGAGACAACCCCCCTTTTTGCTCTGAGGATATCTGAGTATTTCTGAATAATTTCCCGATCTGCGGGATTGTATTTATGTAGCAAGCGATCTATATGATGATCAGCTATGCGTCTAGACTTTGTGGGATCTGATATTACTACGGTATCTTACATGGCGCATATTTACCATTCATAATAACGTGGTCACCATGACCCAGGCATTAATAGAGTAAGGAGGTTCGATTTCATTTGCATGATGTGACAGTTCCCAGTGTCAATATCGGTGTAGTGGGCCACGTCGACCATGGCAAGACTACACTTGTTAACGCCCTCACCGGGACATGGACAGACCGGCACAGTGAGGAAGTGAAGCGTGGTATTTCCATACGACTTGGATATGCTGATGCCACTTTTTACCGGTGCGAAAAGTGCGAAGGTACTGACGCCTTTTCGACAAAGCCAGATTGTCCGGCCTGCGGCGGAAAGGGAACACCATTCCGTTCCATCTCATTTGTCGATGCACCGGGTCATGAAACGCTGATGGCGACAATGCTCTCGGGATCGGCACTGATGGACGGGGCGATGCTTGTAATCGCTGCTAGCGAGAAATGTCCCCAGCCACAGACAAAAGAGCACCTGATGGCGCTGGAACTCGTTGGTATCAAGAAGATCGTGATCGTCCAGAGCAAGATCGATGTGATCAGCCAGAAAGAGGCGATGGACAATTATCAGGAAATCAAGGCATTCATAAAGGGAACGATTGCCGAGAATGCCCCCATCATCCCGGTCTCCTCCCAGAAAGAGATCAATATGGGCGCTCTGGTACAGGCTCTGGATCAGGTTATTCCCGAACCGGAACGGGATCCCAATGCAGAACCCTTAATGCTGATCGCACGATCTTTTGACGTGAACAAACCCGGCTGCAACTGGAAGGACGTAAAAGGAGGAGTCGTCGGGGGATCTCTTATTCGGGGCATCCTCCGCGAGGATGATAAGATCGAGATCCGTCCTGGCAGGCAGATGCAGGTTGAAAACAGGATCAAGTGGATTCCCATTACAACTACCGTTACATCCATCAATGCGGGTTCCAAAGATGTTGAGGCAGCAACACCGGGGGGACTTCTTGGCGTCGGAACCAGACTCGATCCAGCCCTGACAAAAAGTGATGCACTTGCCGGTCAGGTACTGGGCCATGAAGGAAAACTTCCTCCGGTATGGGAAAAGATCCGGTGTCGTGTCACATTGATGGAGCGGGTCGTGGGCGCAACCAGCGAACTCATCATCGAACCGCTGAAACATTCTGAACCCCTTATGTTATCAGTGGGAACTGCGGTTACCGTAGGAGTCGTCACTAATACCAAAAAGGACGGTGTAGAAATTCAGCTGAAGCGGCCCGTATGCGCAGAAGAAGGCTCGCGGATCGCTATCAGCCGGCAGGTGGGAGCACGCTGGCGCCTGATCGGGATGGGAGTATTGGGCGAGTAAAGGTGCTGCTGGACGCCAATGCACTCATGATGCCGGCACAGTTCCAGATCGATCTCTTCGATGAGATTCGAAATCTTGTCGGAGGTTTCGAACCGGTCGTACTTTCGGCCGTCCTGCATGAACTTGAAGGACTCACCCGGGCCAAAGGCCGGCACGGTGCAGCGGCCCGGTTGGGCCTTGCACTTGCTGCCCACTGCACCATCACAGAGAGCAGGGATCTGGAGTCGGAATCGGTTGATGCACAGATGATCGAATATGCGGCACAGACAGACTGCGTTGTTGTCACGAATGACCGGCGCATACGGGATGCACTGTATGCCCGGGGTATAAGCGTAATATCAATGAGAAATCAAAAGAAACTGGAGATAATGCGGAGGTAATGTGAAGTATGTATCATAAACTGATGCTTGAGGATAAAGTGCGGGTTCCCCCCCAGCGGCTGGGAGAAAAACTTGAGAAAGTAATCCTTGATGTCCTGCAGGAGCAGCTCGAAGGAAGTATTGACAAGGAGATCGGGATATTTATATGTGTCACCAAGGTAAAAGATGTCGGTGAGGGCGAACTTGTTCCCGGCGACGGTGGCGTCTACTACGACGTCAAGTTTGAGGCCATGGTCCTCCGTCTCGCGCTGCAGGAAGTGATTGAGGGAGCCGTAGTCGAGACAACCAGTTTTGGTGCATTCGTCAGTCTCGGACCAATAGATGCGATGCTTCACGTAAGCCAGATCTCGGATGAATACATCAATTATGATGAGAAGAATGCACGCCTTATATGCCAGGAATCCAAGCGCTTCATTGGCGTCGGCGACGTGGTCCGGGTTCGGGTCGTAACATTATCCTTGAACGAGCGCGAACCCCGTGACAGTAAGATCGGACTCACTATGCGCCAGGCAGGACTCGGAACTGCACTCTGGCTCGAAGAAGAGATGACCAAGGAGAAAGAGAAGGCCGGTCAGCCGGCAGGTGCAGTAAAGGAGCGGGCACACGAGAAGACAAAGGGCAAGAGGAAGGAACATGCCCCCGACGAATAAGAAGAAACAAGGCAAGGTATGCCGCGACTGCCATCGGGTTGTCGATGGTGAAAACTGCGTGGTATGCGGTACTACGAACCTGAGCGAGGATTGGTCCGGGTATCTTGTTATTATCGATCCGGAAAATTCTGAAGTGGCCAAACGGATGAATATCAAACTTCCGGGCCGCTATGCGCTGAAGGTCCGCTGATGCGAACCCTGCCCGAAGAGCACCGGAAGCTCTTCCAGGAACCGTTTGGCGATCTGCACCGGAATATCAGTGAGGTTCTCCCACTCCTGACAGGAAAGGTCGTTTACTCTGTAGGAGATGTGGTAACGCATAATCTCCAGAAAGAGGGTATCATACCATATGTGGCCATCATCGACGGGTTCACCATGAGGGCTCCCTGCAGCAAACAACCACTCCTGCGGGGCAGATCTATCAGGGTAAAAAATCCCGCGGGCACCCTGACCGATGACTTAATCGATGCAGTTAACAAAGCGATCGCAAACCCGCCAGTAACCATCGTAGTCGATGGCGAAGAGGATCTCGCGGTAATTCCCGTGGTAATGGCGGCCCCTCAAGGAGCCATTGTGCTCTACGGGCAGCCCCATAAAGGAGTGGTCCTTCGTTATGTCACTCCTGAAGCAAAACTCGTGGCCCGACAATTCCTCGAGCGGTTCACGCATGCCGCGGTCTGATCCCAATTTTTCCTGTGCATTTTTATCCGTTCTTCAGGATACCTGCCGAGGGTCATGTTTTAAATAACCCGGTTTCCAATAATTACAGGATATCGATGGACTTTGAGATAACCAGCGATAAAAGAAATGAACTTTTATCCAGAAGAGAGGTTCAGTTTACCCTCAAATACGATGGAGCCACCCCCTCCCGTATGCAGATCATTGGCAAACTCTGCGCCCTGCTTAATGTAAAAGAGCACCAGGTAACCCTTGACACCCTGCACAGCAGTTTTGGAAAGACCGAACTTATCGGATCCGCACGCATTTACGATAGCGAAGAAGGTAAGAAGAAGACCGAGCGCCCGCACCTTTCAGCGCGCGGCATGCCGAAGCCCAAGGAAGAGGGAGCGGCATAACAATGGCAGCAGCGAAGAAACCGGCAGCCTCGAAGGGACCCAAGCGGGGAACATACTTCAAGGTCGAGGGTGCAAAGGTCACCACTGCAAAGAAATACTGCCCGCGCTGCGGACCCGGTGTCATGATGGCAGATCACAAGGACCGGACCACCTGCGGAAAGTGCGGATATACCGAATTCAGAAAATAAGATCCAATGCCTGTTTTTGGGCAGATACTCGGGATAGAAGGCACTGCCTGGAACCTCAGTGCCGCTCTTTTTGATCGCGATCTTGTTGCCCTCGCTTCACGCCCGTACAGCCCGGCACATGGCGGAATTCATCCACGGGAGGCAGCCCAGCACCATGCCTCAGTTATGAGAGAGGTTATCGGTTCCGTTCTCAAAGAGCCGGAGAAGATCACGGGTATTGCGTTTTCACAGGGTCCCGGGCTTGGCCCCTGTCTCCGAACTGTTGCAACCGCAGCCCGCTCACTGGCTCTTAATCTTGAGGTCCCGCTTGTTGGTGTGAATCATTGCGTAGCGCATGTAGAAATTGGATGCTTTGCAACCGGTTGTAAGGACCCGGTTGTACTCTATGCAAGTGGTGCCAATACACAGGTTATTGGTTACCTGAACGGAAGGTACAGGATTTTTGGGGAGACCCTGGATGTCGGCATTGGAAACGCGCTCGATAAATTCGCCCGTGCGAAGAATTTCCCTCATCCTGGCGGCCCGCACATAGAGATGCTGGCAAAAAATGGAACCTATATCGAATTGCCTTATACCGTTAAAGGGATGGATCTTGCCTTCTCCGGTCTTGTGTCTGCAGCAAAGGATCACAAGGCATCACTTCCCGATGTCTGCTGCAGTCTTCAGGAGACGGCGTTTGCCATGTGTGTGGAAGTGACAGAGCGGGCACTCTCCCTGACCGGGAAAGACGAGGTACTTCTTGTAGGCGGAGTAGGGGCGAACCGACGCTTGCAGGAGATGCTCCGGATCATGTGCGAGGACAGGGGTGCCCGTTTCTTCGTACCTGAGCAGAAATATCTCGGAGACAACGGCGCTATGATAGCATACACGGGGAAGATTATGCTGGAGAGCGGGTGCTCCCTGTCCGTAGAAGCATCCCGGATAAATCCCTCATTCCGCTCCGATGAGGTCGAAGTGATCTGGCACCACGAACAACAGCGTCCGGTGGAAAAGCCGACGGGATCTGGATCTTCATGCCGTGGTGCCGAGGCCGTTGTCACATTTCACGATGGTGTCGCCGAGAAATGCCGGGTTCCGAAGCGGTACCGCGTACCAGCACTCGACCGACGCCTGATCGCTGAGCGGACCAGGGCCGAAGCACGACTCATACACACTGCCAGGAAAGGAGGTGCACCGACACCCGTGATCCGGGATATCACTGCCGATATGATAGTCATGGATCAGATACGGGGTTCGTTGCTTACAAAGGCATTGACTGAGAAGAATGTTCGGGAGGCCGGACGAGTGATCGGAAGACTCCATTCCACAGGCATCATGCACGGAGACCTGACTACGAGCAATCTGATACTACGGGAAAGCGATAGCCGGTGCGTGCTGATCGACTTCGGCCTCGCCATGATCACCAACGAGATCGAGCAACGAGGGGTAGATATCCATGTCCTGTTCCAGACTTTTGAGAGTACTGCACCTGATCGGGCGGATAAGCTCAAAGCCGTATTTAACGAAGGATACGCAGAGACATTTGCCCGTGCCGATGAGATCATCGCCCGTGAGCACGAGATTGGACTGCGGGGGCGATACCTTTGAAAATCACTGTCGTTACGAGCAATGCGAACAAGGCCGCGGAGGTGGCAGTATTCTTCCAGGGTTCCGTAGAAGTAGACCATATTCCACTCGAGGTCCCCGAGATCCGTTCTGATGATGTAGGGGAAATTGCGCGGCGCAAAGCAGAGTACGCGTACGGGAAGCTCAAAATTCCTCTGATCGTGGACGACACCAGCCTCTCCATTGAAGCGTTAAATGGTTTCCCGGGACCATATGCCGCGTACGTCCAGCACACGCTGGGGAATACCATGATCCTCAAGCTGATGGAGGGGAGACATGATCGGAATGCCCGATTTACTACCGCGATCGCATATGCCGATGAGAAAGGTATCCGCATCTTCAAAGGGACAATGGACGGCAGGATCACCAGCAGTCCAAGGGGAGATGCCGGGTTTGGCTATGATCCGATCTTCGAGGCAGGTGAAAGGACACTTGCGGAGATCCCTCTAGAAGAGAAGAGCCGGATCTCTCACCGGGCAAAGGCGCTTATCGCCTTTCATGACTGGTTCCTGCAGGTCTTCCGGAATCGGATTGACACAAACGGTTAATAAGTCTTACAGCTTTGTTATAAGGGCAGACAGGAGTGTTTAATAATGGCAAAGTTTCCCGAAGCCGAGGCCCGGCTACTTAACGTGAAAATATGCATGCACTGCAATGCACGCAATGCAATCCGCGCAACAAGCTGCCGCAAATGCGGTTACCAGAACCTGCGCCCCAAGAACAAGGAAAGGAAAGCGTAATTATTTCATAAAATACGTTCTTTTTCTGAATTATCTCATTCCATTATTACAGAAATCTATTGTTCAGCGCGTGATGGGGTAACTGCCTGGTGCATCTGCATCATTTATTCCGTGCATACACTAACCCCCATTTGGATCAAAAATCACAAGTCTAAAACGCCAGGTCTTTTAATCGCAGATATACATTTTGAGAGATGTGCTCAGAGCGGAGAGAGAGGGATTGAATCTTCCTCCTCCCATGTTCAGAAAAAATGGTAAACACACTGTTAAGCTAGCTAAGCAGAATAATACGTAACCCGTTTTCCCTTCTGGGCATATTCCCCGGCAAATGTCTCTATATTACGTTTGTACCCGATCCGGTCGGTGAAACCCAATTCGCGAAGTTTTTCACGCACCCGCATGACATCCACCTCGTCAGCCCAATCTTTTGTGTAGATATAGATCACTTTGCGGTTGTCACGGGAATCGGGGTTGGGCTTGGCGGTGCTCACTTTCGCCGAGATTCCAAGCTCGTGGGCAATTGTCGCATCCCGTACCTTCTTCCAGGCGGCATCTACTGCATCAGGCTCCTGGAAGATCAACCACTTGCCGGCATTTTCATCCTCAATCGCCTCAGGCGCACTGCCAGGAGCGTCCAGAACAATCCAGTACATCTGGGTTGTTTTCGAGGGGATCACACCCTCTCCATCGCACAGCATCCGGTAAATCGTATCAATGCTGGAGAAGCGGACCACCATTGCTTCGGCAAGTTGTGGGTACTCTTCCCGGAATTTACCGAATATGATGGAAAGATCTACCGTGAAGTCAATCCCCCCCTCGACCAGAGCATATAGGTACTTGCCCTGTTCCAGCAGTCCGCGATTTAAGAGATGCTCGAAGATGCCGTATGCAACATCTGCCAGCGCTTCGGGATCGACATCAGCCATGAGTATCCGTCAGATGCTGGCTAAAAAAAAGTTTCTGTATTGATCCTGATGCCTCCGGACATTTTCCCGGACGCGATCATTCCGGATACCTCAGTAATGTGTTGTGAACGACTCAAAAATCGCGTATTTTTTTGTAATTTTCGATTGCTTTATGAGAGTGGGGTGAGAACTTGTATTAATTATGGAATGGAAACGCGACTGGGGCCTTACAGCCAGGGTCTGGCTGACAGGGCTGCTGTTATTACTGCTCTACCTCGTCTTCATGACCGTGCTCTTTGCATTCGGCGTGGGAGTTTGGGTCATTGTCCTGCTTGCAGTAGGCATGGGCTTGTTCCAGTACTTCTTTTCCGACAAGATGGTCCTCTGGACCACCGGGGCGCGGGTTATTGAAGAGGACGAATACCCCGATCTGCACAGGATGGTACAAAACCTTTGCCAGGAAGCCGGGCTCCCTATGCCAAAGATTGCCATCATGCAGAGTCCGGTTCCGAATGCCTTTGCCACCGGGAGGAGCCCGAAGCATGCTGTCGTTGCCTGCACGGATTCAATCATACGTCTGCTTAACCGGGACGAACTTGAAGCTGTGCTCGCGCATGAGTTATCACACGTTAAAAACCGTGATATCTTAACGATGACTCTCGCAAGCTTCATCGCGATGATAGCATCCATGATCATGCAGAGCTTTTTCTTTTCTGCACTCTTCGGAGGCAACAGCCGGGATAACGGTGGGGCAAGCTGGATCGTTATCTGGATCGTCTCGATCATTGTCTATGCGATAAGCACGCTCCTGATCCTCGCGCTCTCGCGGTACCGGGAGTTCGCTGCTGACCGTGGCAGTGCGCTCATCACCCGCAACCCACGGGCCCTTATATCTGCCCTGAACAAGATCAGCGGGAGGATAGAGGTAGTACCTCCGGATGCAAAGGCAAAGATTGAGGGGGCTAATGCCTTCTTTATCATCCCGGCGTTGTCCGGCAATACAATTATGGAGCTATTCTCTACTCACCCGCCTCTTGAGAAACGGATCGCCAACCTTGAGAAAGTTGAGTCTGAACTCAGGGGTTATTAAATTAAACACTTTTTTTTAATTATTTTTCTTTAAAATAGCCTCTGTTATATCCTTGCCATCAGCAAACATAAAAAAGGAGAACTGGACCGGTGACCGCTTACTCTTTTATCTTGGACGCAATATTCACACTATAAGGTGGCGTTTCGCACATGCTCTCCGTTCTGCTTATCGATGATGAACCGGCCCTTCTCGAGATGCTCAAACTTATCGCTGACCGATCCAGCGAGATCAGGTTGCTCACTGCACAATCGGGACGGGATGGCTTGAAAATTCTTAAGGAGAGTTCCGTGGACGTCATAATTGTCGACGATGTCATGGCCGGAATTACCGGGGCGGATTTTATACAGGCGATCCACAAGGAGGGTCATACTACCCCGACAATCCTTTTTTCCGAGGATGGTTCCGAGCATGCAGAATTGCTGGCCCTGAAAAGCGGGGCGGACTATTACCTGAAAAAAGAGCGGGATCCCCGGCGCCAGTTCCAGGAGATCCTTGCCCTGGTTAAAAAAGCGAGCGGGGAGAGTTTTTCATCCAGATCCGCAGCTACGAATCGACGGATCGTGGCAGATCTCATCAACTTCTCTTCTGACCCCTGTCTTGCGATCGACAGGGGTGGCGCGGTGATTGCATGGAACGATTCCATGGAACAGTTGACGGATGTCACCGCCGATGCGATTATTGGCAGGGATAACTTTGCCTACGCCGAACCGTTTTTTGGAGAAAGAAGGCGAATGCTTGTTGATCTCCTGTTTGAATCCGATGAAGAGCTCAAAAAAGCGAAGTATATGATCATCGGACGGCTGAAAAACGGCTCCCTGATCGCGGTTACCCGTGGCCGTAGAAAAAACGGCAGTGAATGGACGCTCTGGACAAAAGCGATGCCGGTTTACGATAGCTCTGGAATGTTTGTTGCAGCAGCCGGAGTCGTCCGTGATGTTACGGCTACTTTCAGTGATGTTATTATTCCGGAGGCGGTTACGGAAGACCTTGCACCGGGTCTGCCGGATGTACCGACACTGCCGGTTATGAAAAAACCGGTGAATCGGCTGATAAAAAAAATCCTCAAGAATGCCGATGCCTGCTACCGTGAGGGTGTCAACCTATCCGTCAAGGAGAAAAAATTCAAAGAGGCGATTGCCCAATTCGATGAGGCGCTCAAGATTGACAATTCTCTTGCTTACGTCTGGAACGAGCGGGGGATTTGTAGCCGGGAGACCGGAGATTACACAACAGCTCTGAAGTCCTGCCTTAGAGCCGTAGAACTTTCACCTGAGAATCCTGAGTTCCTCTTCTCTCTTGGTGAAATTCTCGAACAGATCGGCGTTATGTACATGAGCTCCAAATATCTTGAATCGGCAATCCAGACATTCAGAATGGTAATCGGGCAGCTTCCCAATAACGCGGATGCATGGACGCATATCGGAAGATGCCTTAAGGAAACCGGTAAACCGGACGAGGCAAAATTCTACACGGATCGCGGCAGAGATATCAGGATGGGCAACCGCGACATGCCGATCAAACGGACTCGCGACGAATATCTTTGAGTCAGGAGCCTATGGGGATGATCTGCAAAACTCCGATCTGGCCCCGGTGTTTATTATGCCATAAAACAATTTTCTCATTATGTTTCCAAGAAGGTATTTTTTGGTATTTCTTCTCGGACTCATGTTATTTGTCATGCCAACCGGTGCCCATGTTCCCCTCGGAGCCGGGGGAAACACCAACCTGAAGACTGCATTTTCCATCGATGATCCGTCAAAAACGTATGCTATTTACGGGATCCTTGAAAATACCGGCGATACTGCATTTTTTAGTTTTTCTCTCAAGGCCGGAGACCGTCTTAATCTCTCTCTCATGAATGCAGGGCCCCTGAGTCCCGTGCCCGATATGGTAATCATTAGCCCGGGAAATGCAGGAATGTATGCAAATGTCTCCGCTATCGATGAAATTCCTGCCGGATATAATACACTCATCGTAAACGGGCATGCTCCGGCTCAAGCAGAATACGAACCCTTCACCCCGGCTGCCATTTATAAGGTTGCTTCCTATTCATCAGTGATCCAGACACCAGGAATCTATTACGTGGCTATTGTCAGCAAAGAAAACGATACGCACTACAGCTTCGCTCCCGGGTACATTGAAGAGTTCTCACCATCAGAGTGGGTGCTCGTCCCGGTCAGCACGATCAGTACCCATATCTGGGAAGACCAGCCGATCTTGGCCATCCTTGCGCCATTCATTGCTGTTTTTATCCTCGGTATTATTGTTATCGCACGTCGCGAGCACCGGAAAGGGTCGCGAACCGGGACGGTATTCTGGCTTGCCACGCTCGCCGGCTTGCTATACCTGGGAGGTGCGGCATTAACTCTCGTCCAGATGTTCAGGGTACTGCAGATTACCGGTCTCCAGTCGTTAGCAATAGTTACCCTCATCTTCGCTGCCGTTCCTGCAGTGCTGGGTATCTTCGCTCTCCGTATCGCCCGCCGTCCAACACCTATCACTCCATGGGACAGGATATCCATGTTCATCATTGCCGGACTCGGGTTTGTGTTCTGGGCGGGGTTGATCATTGGCCCGGTATGCGCAATGATCGCAGCGCTGGTCCCGGACAGGATACAGTAATTCTTGATTTTGCGATCCTGGTTGCCGACCCTGCGATTTTATTCTGCATTGGTACCGGGCGATAACCATAGAATTGTTAAAACATCCGTTCGGACAGTGACAATTATTAATACAGCTCGCCACCAAAATTGTAGAGCACAGTGCATCGATGGTCTAGTGGTATGACTTAGGCCTTCCAAGCCTATAGCCCGGGTTCAATTCCCGGTCGATGCATCAGGGCTCGTGGTCTAGTTGGCTATGACGTCGCCTTCACACGGCGAAGATCTCGAGTTCGAATCTCGACGGGCCCACTCCGGTTTTCACTGTTTTTGGTTTATTCTGTCACGCCAAAGATAATTTTATTTATGTACCACGGATAGTCATCGTAATGAAACCGGTCTTTGTGAACGGCGTCAGTCGGAATGGGGGCGAACCTGCTCTTATCGAATGCATCCGCGATATTCTTCTTAAGAGTTCCGACAATTTTTCATGGCTGGAAAAAGGGGATACCGTTCTCCTCAAACCGGCGCTGAACTCACCTGATCCGTATCCTGCCACCACGCATCCACTGGCCATAGAGGTTACCTCACGACTTCTCGCCGAACACGGGGCAAAAGTTGTAATAGGTGACCAATCCGGGATAGAACACGTATTGCATCACCCGGCAGGCGTGATCCATGGGAGCAGCAGATCCAACTATATCCGGTCCGGTATGGGCTTAAAAGACGATACCCGGTTCATGAGCTTCGAGGATGGAGAATGGGATACTGGATTTTATCATTACCGGTCCGCGAACACCCCCTCGTGGCCGTACGGTTTCTTCATCACGGAATGGGCCCGGAAAGCCGACCATATCATCAGCCTTCCGCGGCTGAGTACCCACAGCCAGGCCGGCGCAACGCTGGGATTCAAGGTCATGGTAGGGATGCTGCGTGAGGATAGCAGAATGGAGTTCCACGCAAACGGGCCTTATAATAACTTCATAAGAAACGCAGCAAAAGGGAGTACACTGTCAGCAAAGGATGATGGTTCAGGTACTTTTTTTGAGAAGATAGTTGAAATAAGTGACGCAATACGGAATAAACTCCGGCTGACCATGATAGTTGCGACAAAAGCACAGGCAACATTTGGTCCCGACCGGTTTGGTATCCGATTTGGACCTTTTGGATTGGGCAGGGCATATGTCATGGATCCCGAACCGGGACTTGTTTTTGCAAGTGCTGATCAGGTGGCTGCCGAAGCATACGCGCTTGCCATAATCAGGGATCTCAAACGGGCAGTCCCTTTCATCCCGAGAATTATGGAACGAATTTTCCTTTTCCAGAACACGAACGTCGGAGATCTGCCAACTATGCCGGTCCGTATCCACCCATTTATCCGGCATGGAATCGCGATTAGTCTCGGGGAAATGCCAGAAAAAATTGAGTATGCCAATGTTCCGTATGCAGTTCAGGATCGAATAAACGCATGCCTTTACTAAAAGATAGTCGAGACGGATCTCCACTGGAAACAAAGGGGTATCTATATTCATTTTTGATGCCCCTATAGATCGCCCATGCATTGCACATGCAATACCTTTGGGAATTTCGAGTGTGAAGCGCCCAAGATAAAATCATGATAATTAGTACCAATCCGGGAACTACTCCACCTCCCTTTTCAAAAAGGCGGATGGAAATGTAAAGTGTTTGGAGTGGAATGATCAACCACTATCTGATTGGGCCGTTATCGAAATAAAATAATAATTTTTCCAAGACATCCTACATTACCCTCTAACGCTCACCAGCCACGCAGCAAATCCCCGGTTAAACTGACAGATCCGTGTAATCTCCTCCGGCGTGCGCAGCGCAGTCATCTCGTGATAATACCGGGCACGATCTTCGGCTTCCCGATGATTCTGTTCACCATCAAGAATGTAAAAAATTTTCTTCATGTCATGTCGCATCCACGAGTACCCAGCAACCATTGATCCACACACGACAGGCCAGATAGTGGGCAACGGGAAGACCGGTTGCCAGACGGCGGAGCTCCGGAGGATACAGGAGATCCGGGTTGTTCCAGAGGAAGGGGACTGTGGTATAGACTGTTGTAAGTCCCAATCTCCGTAGCATATCCGAAAGCAGCTAGTGTTTCGGTCTGCACGACCCCTTTCCCAGCATAAGGATCTGTTCCGGCGCCGTTTTTGGATCGCTAATCGGGAAAGCAAGCGAATACGGAATGTCACGGATATGCTCAAAAATGGAGATCCGGCTCCGGGGAACATCTGGACCATCTGTCCACTCCAGAAATGTGGTATTCACAAGGGAGACCATTCATCCATCCTGGCTAAATTATCACTCCTGATTCTCCTTTTAACGGTCAGGATAATATAACTTTTAGGAAATACCCGAAATATCCTCACGTACGAGTCCGGGTACGGGATCCATCATAAAAACCAAAAACGAGAAACTCCCCCGCAGGGGAAAAGTATTGAGCAGTCCCGCCACCCGGATTGCTCCGGGCGGCAGACGGACTGCGTGCAAAAGGAAAAAGTGAGATTATGCGTTCTTCATTTTGGCTTTTGCGACGAAACCGTCTTTGCCAATGTAGTACATGAAGCCCTTTTCTTTTGCAATCTTTTCAGTACCGACTTTCTTCTTCTTGCCGGTCTTGTTGTGCTTCATCGGGGCTGCCCAGACATACCCGTCCTTGCCAATGAAGTAGAGGTATCCCTTTTCGCGCTGAATCTTTTCTTTTCCAATTTTGGTTCCCATTTAAACACCTCAAAACCTCAATCGGGTTTTGATAATGAGAATTGACGCCTGATAATATAAAAGGTTTCCGTCGAAATGACGTCGAAGTCCGGTTTTTAGCCATTTATCTGGGGGTATTTTTGACATTCTGGCGCACTAATCACGCCGATTAAAAAACCGTTTTAAACGCCCGGTTTTACTTAATTCGGCACAATAACTGGCTGAATGCCTCCCGGTGCGGTTATGTGCACCGGAAGCGGAAGCGCAGCCCAAGGGGGGCTTATAGCGCCGGTGAACTGCTGGTAGGGCGCGGCCTCCACATCAACGGGGTTCATAGAATTGGCAAAGATCCGCCGGGCATGACAGAGAATAGCGGGAAGTATTTTTTTAGAGTGCGAAGGGCGAACCGGTCTGGTATGAGCATTTGAAAACATGACGCCACACAGTCACATCTTCGGGTCCTGCCCCGCCATTTCCACGGTACTCCTCACCTTTATCGCAGAAAACAACCCATGATTACCGGGTTATCCTTGTACTTCCATCTCATCCTTACCGATAATTGCAATCTCTGCTGCAGTTATTGCCGGGCAAAAGCCTTTCTCGATCTGCCCAAGAGCGAAGGGGAGCGTGACATGGTTATCGATGACGATCTTCCCGTGGAAGTAAGCTATGATACTGAAGAACTGTACCAATTCCTGGAACAGGATCCGTCTCCTACCCTCACGTTCTACGGGGGAGAACCGCTCCTCCGGGCGGACCTGATTGAACGCATAGTGCGCGAAGCTCCGGTGAACCGGTTCATGATACAGACAAACGGAACGCTGCTCGACCGGCTCTCACCGGAGACCGTAAAGAGGTTTGCCACAATCCTTGTCTCGCTTGATGGCGGGGAGCAGTTAACCGATGCACACCGGGGAAATGGAGTTTATCACAAAGTGATGGAGAACGTCAGGAAGGTCGGGTCGCGTGGATACGAGGGAGAACTCATTGCCCGCATGACCGTCACGGAAAAGACTGATATCATTGATGCAGTCAGCTATCTTTCCGATAATCCTGACTATTCCTTCACATCCATCCACTGGCAGATCGACGCGAATTTTGCGGGAGATTTCTCGCAACGGCGGTTTTCTGACTGGGCTGAAGGGAGTTACAATCCCGGGATACAAACGCTGGTGCATGAATGGGTTCGCCGGATGGAAAAGACCGGCATCATTCCGAAGTGGTACCCTTTCCTCGACCCGATGGAGGATCTGCTCCGCGGACAATCGAGCCGTCTCAGGTGCGGCTCGGGCTATGCCAATTATAGTATCCTGACCGATGGGCATATCGTTCCGTGCCCGGTCATGATCGGCATGCGGCAGTATTATCTTGGCCACATCGGCACAGCGAATCCATTATGTCTTCCAGTTATACCGGTTGGGGGCGAGTGCATAGGATGCCGGATCGTGGATTTCTGCGGGGGGAGATGCCTTTATTCCAACATCACCCGCCCGTGGGACAGGGATGAGCGAAGACTTGTATGCGGAACTGTCGAGAACCTGCAGGGTGCCCTGGTTGAGGTTTTACCTCGAGTCCGGGAACTGATAGCCAGCGGTACCATCAGCCTGAAAGATTTTACTCACGAGAAATTCAATGGGTGCGAGATTATTCCCTAGATCATTCATTCCATTATTTGTCTAATCTTACCGCCATAATGCAGATGTTTTTATATTGATCCGTTAATTGTAGATATGCAGAATAAAACTGCGTGAGTCATACCATGGAAAGAAAGAGTTTTGGCGGCCCGAAAAATTTCGGTCCCAGAGAGATGACAAAGGTTGTCTGTTCAGACTGTGGCAAAGAATGCGAAGTCCCCTTCAAGCCAACTGAGGGAAGGCCAGTCTATTGCAGGGACTGCCTGCCCAAGCACCGGAAACCCCGGTTCTGATTCCATCTTTTAACCAATTTTACGAACAATTCTCCGGCGGTCCGGGTTTGATCAGAAACAACGAATCCGATAGCCTCAAGATACTGCTGTTCCTATCATTCTCTATGGCAGGGTCGTGGAGAGAGGCAAAAGAATGCGCAGCCAGAGAGAAATTGCCGCAGGTCTACCATGACTGTGACAACAACAGTTTTGGAGCCTGCAGACAAGAAGAGCGGCAGGGATCATTTAAGGCCGGGGTCTTCATCGAACACCGCTGCCTCTGTATGCCGGCACACCTCAGCTGTGAGGAACTCGAAGAGAAAGAGCGAAAGTTCATGCAGGAGAATCCTGACTGGTAAGACCTGCTGTTACCGGTAATAGAACCTTTTAATACACTATTCCTTTCTGTTGATTTCCTGCCGGAACCGATGGAGAATATCATAGAGCATAAGGCGGAATTCCATTCCGATCTCCTCCCATGATTTGGCGTCATTCACCCCATCATCGGGAGATACGTCTGAATGACTTTTATGAACAACCTGACCGTCTTCTTCTTCGGTCTGGCTGATCCGGGGCTGCCACCAGAGCTGCCGCATAATCTCGAAGTAGCCACTTATCAGGACGATGAGAAATACCAGCGGTACGATGAGGAAAGACAGGAACCAGAAGATTGGATACAGATTCGTTGCCGCCACAGAGTCCACCCACTGGAACATCCGAAGGAAAAATGCAATACAGAAGACACTGCCGATTGCCTTGATGATGGGTTCCGGCAGGTTGAGGGGGAAGGGGAATGAACCGAAGATCGCGCCTACAAAAAGAATGATCGCAATGAGGAGAAGGAGCCAGAAGTTATCATTTATGAAGCCGATCCCCGAGTGGTAGAGCGGGTTCGAGACATAATACATGAGGATATTTGCAAGGACCACTACAATCAGGAATCCGATGATCCCGATCATCCTTGATACAAATACCCAGCCAAAGGATCGTGACCGACAGCGCACCATATCTCTGCCCCGGAAATGCAGTACCTATTTTGTCGGCGGGGTATAAGAGTGTTGGAGATCGGAGGTGCACCTGATGGTGATGCCAGGTACAATATATATAATCCCGGCCGGGCGATCATGTGTTATGCAGGTCAATTACAAACGGTACGGGCTCTACCTGCTCCGGTGGCAAGCAAGCACACCCATTCTGGCAGGAGTGGGGATCCTTCTCGCCTCCATGGGTTATCTGGTGGCAGCGATAATCGCAAACCTGATCGGAGGCTTGATCTTCTTCTGGGTGGACCAGTTCATTTTCACCTCGCAGTCGCTGGCAGCACAATGGGAGGTCAGAGACAACATTACCTGTATTGACTGTGGCAGGATCGCACGCGGGTACCGGCTTGTGCGGTCAGGTGCTTATGACAAGACACATGATCATGAGCCCGAATTCCGCTGCGAAGAATGCTCAAAGAAAAAAGCTGAAGTGCTCAAAGGCCGCGGTATCCGGATCGAATAGGATTATTGTACCAAAGTAACAGTTTATTTTTTAATTGTATTTTTCCGGATTCATCCATATCCGGCTCTGCCGTATTTTTCCGGGGCCTTATTCCGGCCTATTCATCTGGCCCTTTCACATTCTCACAACCTTACACGGATCTGATTCGCCGGTTGTTTACATTTTTACATTCAGTAGCAGAAGATTATCCCGCGCAATATAAAATGCATCAACGCTCAAAATATTACAATAATGTATAAATATGTACAAAGTCAACCAATTGACAGACATGTTCTCCGGAAATTTCAGGACACCGGCAGTACAGCAAGAAGAATCGGCAGCTCTTGAGAGTAAGCCGGGGAGATACCTATGCAACCTACACTGAAAATCAATCTCGGCCATGAAGAGTTTATTACTGCGGTCAGTACCCAGCCAAAACCTCTGATCATCCCTCTGTGCGCAGAACTGCCCCTGCCGGATATCTCTCCTCTTGACATTTATACGGGGACCAGGACCGGCCGAGGATTTCTTTTAGAGTCTATGGAGGGAAGCGAGAAACTGGCACGGTACTCATTCATCGGCATCGATCCGGAGATGGTGGTAACTATCGGCATTTCCGCTGATGTGCAGGGCAATGATCCATTCGTCTCAATTGCCCGGGATCCGGAAGGGGATACCCCTATCGATAAAGTCAGGTCGATCCTGTCCCGGTTCCATTATATGAACGTCAAGGCGCCCCGTTTTTTTGGGGGACTGGTTGGCTATTTTGCGTATGACTGCATATACTCGCTCTTTGAAAAAATCGATAGATCCGTGAATCCCAACAGGGATCGGGCAGCCAAAGAACCCGATGCCAGATTTATGCTGACCAAGGACTGCATAGTAATCGATCACCGGGACAGGAAACTCTTCATCTTCTCAAGCCCGTTTCTGACCTACGATTCGGATCTCTCGGGAGAATATTACCGCAGCATCGCAAAGATCCAGGCTCTCAGGGATCGACTCAGTGCCCTGCTGCTGGAGCATGAAGGAACATCGCGCCCATCCGATAATCCTGTTCCTCTCATTCAGGTTTCTCCGCCGACATCACAGGATACATTCCACGAGACCGTGCGGAGAGTTAAGGAGCACATTGCAGCCGGCGATATATTCCAGGCAGTTATCTCCCGCCGGATGGAATTTTCCATCAGCAGGGACCCATTCGGTATGTATGCCGCACTCAGGGAGATCAATCCGAGCCCGTACATGTATTTCCTGGATTTTGGTGACGAACAGGTAATAGGGGCAAGTCCCGAGATGCTCGTGCGTGTGGAAAAACGGCGGGTAACAACAGTCCCCATCGCAGGGACCCGGCCCCGGGGCAGTACAAAAGCGGAGGACGACCGGTTCGCGGAAGATCTTCTTGCCGACAGGAAAGAGCGGGCCGAACACACGATGCTCGTTGATCTTGCAAGAAACGATCTCGGACGGGTCTGCCGGTTTGGATCGGTAGATGTCACCGAGTTCATGGGTATTGAAAAGTTTTCCCATGTCCAGCATATCGTCTCAACGGTCAGTGGCACCCTCCGCGACAATCTTGACTGCTACGATGCCTTCCGGTCCTGCTTCCCGGCCGGAACCGTATCGGGCGCACCCAAGATCCGGGCCATGCAGATTATCGGTGAACAGGAGAAAGCTCCCCGAGGGCTTTACGCCGGGGCCGTCGGATATATCGGCTTTGACCGGAACCTTGATTTCGCCATCGCCATCAGGACGATCCAGATCAGGAACGGCCTCGCTTCTGTACAGGTCGGGGCGGGGATAGTGGCAGACTCAGTACCGGAGAGCGAGTGGAAAGAGACGGAGAACAAGGCGGCTGCAATGCTGCGGGCGATCGAGCGATCGGGGGCTTGCCTGTGAACAGACCCAAAATCCGGAAGGTCCTGATCGTGGACTGCTATGACAGTTTTACCTTCAATCTCTACCAGCAGGTAGGTAAACTGGGCGCCGAGCCAGTTGTACTCCCCTGCGACACGGCTCTTGATATGCTGAAAGAGACCGGGTGCGACCGGATCATTCTGTCGCCGGGCCCGGGTACACCGCAGGATTCCGGAGTCTGCCTCGATGTGCTGGAGACCCTGAGCCGGACAATCCCGACCCTGGGGGTATGTCTGGGCCACCAGGCTATTTGTACGGCATTTGGTGGCGAAGTTGTACGGGCAGCACACCTGATGCATGGCAAGACATCTCCCATCCATCATGACGGAAAACGGATATTCTCCGGCATCCCGGTGCCATTTACCGCTACACGATACCATTCGCTGGTAGCCCGGGAAGCGTCCCTTCCCGACGACCTCATCGTGACCGCCACGAGCGGTGATGATGGGTATGTGATGGGGGTGCGGCACAAGCGGTTCCCTATCGAAGGGGTTCAATTCCACCCGGAAAGCATCCTCTCGTCAGAAGGAGACAAGATACTCAAGAATTTCCTGGACCAGGCGGGTGTGGCATCATGATATTCAAAGACAGCCTGAAACACATTCTTGGTCGCCAGGATCTCAGCAGGGACGAGGCCTGCAGGATCATGAATACTATCATGGAAGGAAACGCATCACAGGCGCAGATAGGCGCATTCCTGGCAGCATTGCATATGAAAGGCGAGACACCGGAAGAAATTGCGGCATTTGCAACAGTGATGCGGAAACACGCGATAACAGTCACACCGACTACCCGGAAACCACTTGTGGACACCTGCGGGACAGGGGGAGACGGGGCACATACGTTCAACATCAGTACAACAGCAGCGTTCATCGCGGCCGGTGCCGGTATTCCGGTAGTCAAACACGGTAACCGTAGCGTAAGCAGCACCTGCGGTTCCGCGGACGTCCTCTCGGCTCTCGGGGTAAATCTCTCCGTTGATCCGAGATCCCAGGCAGAAATTATCGAAAGGGTAGGGATTGCATTCCTCTTTGCCCCCAGCCACCATCCCGCGATGCGGCATGTGATGGCCGCCCGGCAGGAAATCGGGTGCAGGACTGTTTTCAACATCCTCGGCCCGCTCACCAACCCCGCCGGAGCCGGGGCCCAGGTACTCGGGGTATATCATCCTGACCTTACGCAAACGATGGCAGAAGTGCTCCGCATTCTCGGGGTATCCCGGGCAATGGTAGTACACGGCAACGGGCTTGACGAGATCACCACAACCGGGGATACGATCGTCTCTGAATTGTCTGGCAGTCAGATCCGGAATTATACGATTTCATGCGAAACGTTCAGCATTGACCGTGCGCAGCTGCCGGATCTCGCGGGGGGAGATGCCGGAACGAACGCCCGGATCGTTCGCGAGATTCTCGAAGGGGAGAGGGGAGCCGGCAGGGACATTGTGCTCCTGAACGCCGGCGCAGCAATTTATGTAGGCGGCGGTGCCTGCGATCTCCGGGAAGGGATTACCCATGCTGCAGAATCGATCGATTCGGGCCTGGCCCTTGGACGGCTGGAAGCACTGGTCGATGCAACCCGGGGTGCAGCATGATACTGGACGAGATTGTCCGGAGATCGCGGCAGCGGGCAGCCCTGCTCCCGGCAACATTTCTGGAACCCCCGTCGCACATTTGCACAAGTCTCGCTGGAGCAATCCGTGGAAAAGGTGGAAAAAACGCGGTGATCGCTGAGATCAAGTGCACCTCGCCGAGCCGGGGGATGATCCGGCGCAACGTGGATATGGCTCAGATGGCGGGAATCCTGGCAGAAGGCGGATGTGTAGCCCTGTCTGTATTAACCGAGCCTTATTTCTTCGGAGGAACCGGGCAGGATATCCCCCGGGTGAAGAGCGCCGTAAGCCTGCCGGTCCTCCGGAAGGATTTCATTGTCGATGAACGGCAGCTTGCCGAATCCCGGGCCCTCGGGGCCGACGCTGTCCTCCTCATTGCTGCGGTCCTCGGCGAACAATTGCCGGCCTTCGTTGACCGGGCCGCCAACTATGGCCTCGAACCTCTGGTCGAGGTCCACAATCGTGTGGAAGTGGAATCCGCTCTGGGAACAAATGCAACACTTATCGGTATCAACAACCGTAATCTTGCAACAATGACCATCGACCGTTCGACAACACGCCTTCTCTCGGAAAGCATCCGACGTGAAGACCGGCTGATCGTCTCCGAGAGCGGCATGCAATCTGCAGATGATGTCCGGGATCTGAAGAAGTACTGCGATGCCTTCCTGATCGGTTCATCCATCATGGCCCATAAGCACCCTCGGGAGAAGCTCGGGGAGTTCGTATGCGCATAAAGATCTGCGGGATCACCCGGCCGGAAGATGCCCGGTTTGCCGTGGAAGCCGGGGCTGACGCAGTGGGCGTTGTCGTCTTTTCCGGAGGCGTATCGCGCAGAGTTGTCTCTGCAGAACGAGCCATGGAGATCTTCGGTGCCGTGGGGCCATTCACGGCTACTGTCGCGGTGAGCCACACGGATTCCCGGGATGAACTCGATCAGATGATCGCCCTCCGGCCAACTGCGATCCAGATCTCGCACCCGTTCACATTCCGGGAGGACCCGGGCGTGAAGGTGATCCGGGTGATCGGGCGGGGCGATCCGCTGCCGGATGACTGCGACGCGATCATCGTCGACGACAGTCACGGAAAAGGCAGGGCTTACGATCCTTCCTATGCCAGGGACACTGTGAAGCGCTCGACCATCCCGGTCATTCTTGCCGGGGGGCTGACGCCGGAGAATGTGGGAGAGGCCATGCAACAGGTCCGGCCCTATGCGGTGGACGTCGCAACAGGCGTCGAGGTTTCACCGGGAATCAAGGATCATGAGAAGATCAGGGCGTTCATCGCCGCATGCAGGAGACAGTGACATGACACGGAAAGGACGGTACGGTACATTCGGCGGACAGTATGTTTCAGAGACGCTCATGGGTGCCCTGATAGAACTTGAGGACGCGTACGGAAAAGCGAGCGGGGATCCCGGGTTTGCCCGGGAGCTCGCCGCCCTGCAGACGGATTATGCAGGGAGAGAGACCCCGCTCACATTCTGCGAAAATGCCTCCCGGGAACTCGGGTTCAGGATGTACCTCAAGCGCGAGGATTTGGTCCATGGCGGATCGCACAAACTCAACAACACGCTCGGGCAGGCCCTCCTCGCCCGGCGCATGGGCAAAAAGAAGCTGATCGCCGAGACCGGCGCCGGCCAGCACGGGGTTGCCACGGCAATCGCCGGGGCAGCGCTCGGGATGTCGGTCGAGGTCTACATGGGGGAGCTCGATACGCAACGGCAGGCGCTCAATGTCTTTCGCATGGAGCTGATGGGGGCAACGGTTATTGCGGTAAAATCCGGCACCCGTACCCTCAAGGACGCAGTTAACGAGGCGCTCCGGTACTGGGTGGCGCATGTGGAGGATACCTATTTCCTCTTTGGTTCTGTCGTAGGCCCCCATCCGTACCCCCTCATGGTACGGGATTTCCAGTCCGTGATAGGCAGAGAGACCCGGCAGCAGGTGATGGACAGGGAAGGCCGGCTCCCCGATACGATCGTGGCCTGCGTTGGCGGCGGATCGAATGCAATCGGCATCTTCCACCCGTTCCTGAACGATGATGTCGAACTGATTGGTGTTGAGGCCGGGGGCAAAGGGATTGAGACCGGCGAACATTCTGCCACGCTCTGCGCCGGTGAGCCGGGCGTGCTGCACGGGGCACTCTCCTACCTCCGGCAGGACAAAGACGGCCAGGTACTCCCCACCCACAGCATCTCGGCGGGTCTCGACTATCCGGGAGTGGGCCCCGAACATTCGATGCTGAAGGACAGCTCCCGGGTAATCTATGAGGCAGCCAATGACACTGATGTGCTCACTGCTTTTTCCTTCCTCTCGAGATCGGAAGGCATCATCCCTGCACTGGAATCTGCGCACGCTGTCGCGTGGGTGATGAATAACCGGGACCGGTTCGACCGGGACGATATCGTTGTCGTCAATCTCTCCGGGCGAGGGGACAAGGATGTGGCTGAAGTGGCCAGAATGCAGGGGCGTGCATTATGAGCGGGATACAGAATGTTTTCAGACGACCCGGAACCACCGCATTCATCGGGTTTACCGTAGGTGGCGATCCGGATGCGGAGACATCGTTCCGTATCGCCCGGGCACTGATCGACGGGGGTACGGACATCCTGGAGATCGGCATCCCGTTCTCCGATCCTGTAGCGGATGGCCCGACCATCCAGCGGGCAGACGATCGGGCACGCGCTGCGGGTACCACTCCTTCAACGATCTTCGCTCTGGTAAAGAAGATCCGGGCATATTCGGACGTCCCGATCGTCTTCCTGACCTACTACAACATCGTCTTCCGCCGGGGAATCGAACGGTTTTACGAAGAAGCAGGAGACGCGGGCGTCGATGGCATCCTCATCGCCGATATGCCAGTAGAGGAGTCGGAGGAAGTGACCGGGATCGCGGCCCGGTACGGGATCGATCCCATCTTCCTGATCACGAGGACTACAGATGATGCGCGAATCGCAAAGATTGCAGGAAACGCGAAAGGATATCTCTATCTTGTCTCCGTGCTCGGCGTCACCGGGGTGCGGGAGACGGTGCCGGAGGAGGCCCTCGATCTCCTCCGTCGGGTCCGGACACATACGGACCTCCCCCTGGCACTGGGTTTTGGAATCTCCACCCCCGGCCATGCAAGAACCTGTGCTGCCGCCGGTGCTGATGGCATTATCGTAGGCAGCGCCATTGTCGATATCATCGAGAAGAATCTCGGGGACCCCGATGCAATGGAGCTGCGGCTCAAAGATTACGTCTCAGGAATGAAGGCTGCATTACCTGCAGGGCAGCGGCAATAATATCATTCCGGCGATCTTTTTATCCTGAGCCCGCTTATCATATCCGGAATTATCATGATGTCCAGAACCAGTATCCTTTTCATCCTCGGGGCCTGCATCATTGCCGGCTTACTCGTAGCAGGATGTACGCAGTCGCAGGCACCCGCCGCTGCCCAGACTACCGTTCCGACCGTTGCTGTTGTAGCAACAACCTCTGCACCAGAGACACCTGCCGTAGCGGGAACTGCCGGCATGGCAAACCCGGCTTCGGTCAACTGCGGCAAGATTGGCGGTACAACCGAGATCAAGACCGCTGCCGACGGCAGCCAGTACGGCATGTGCACATTCCCCAACGGAACCAGCTGCGAAGAGTGGGCTCTCTTCCGGAATGAGGGATGCAAAACAAACGTAACCCCGGCAGCAACAACTCCGGCCATTGCAGGCACCGGCATGGCAAACCCGGCCTCAGTCAACTGCGGCAAGATTGGCGGTACAACCGAGATCAAGACCGCTGCTGACGGCGGCCAGTACGGCATGTGCACGTTCCCCAACGGGACCAGTTGCGAAGAATGGGCTCTCTTCCGGAACGAGGGATGCAAAACAAACGTAACCATCCAGGCTACGACCCCCGTAACTACAGCATCGGCAACTATGGCTGCTGCTGTCAATGCATCGAAATAATTTTTTAAAATTCTTTATTGTGATTCTCTTATTCTGCCGGATCCCCGCGGAATCCATGTTCGGCAAGAATTTCAGTGACCTTCTTTTCCCAGGCCGGATCGTTTGCGCCCGGAGGATGCATATGCGACAGCGTTGCAATCTCCGCATTCCAGATCTGTGCAAGCAACACATCGGATGTGCTGATCTGACCGGCCCCGATCGCCCTGCCGATCAGTTGTCCCTCCCGGTCATATATGAGCATCCGGTAACACCGGAAGTCCCGGCATACCGGAGGCCTGGTTGCGTAAATACCACAGACAAATCCTTCACCGGTCTTGTTCCGGCAGAGGAACGGACACGGTTTCTTCCCCTCCCGTCCAGCACCCGAATTTTCAACGTACCTGTCCGCGATCTCGTCGGCATATTCTGCGTCCGTATGGACCGGGAACAGGTCGCCGCTCAGGCTGTACCGGGAGTAATAGTCCCGGTCATTGAGCTGGCGCTCGATCCTGATGAACGCTCCATACCCGGCGCAGCATTTCCCGCAGCCGTCACAGGCAAATTTTGTCATACCGTTAAAAGTCTCTTGAACCGGCAGACTGATAAAAAAATGGGTGCCCGATCCCGGGCCACACGTAAAAACAATAGGAAGGTCAGAGAGGGATATATTGTCTGCCGGTATCGGTGATGCTGTAGATGATCCAGTTTCCCTGGTACTCCCCTTCTATAAGGCCGGCATCTTTCAGGATCGTGAGATGGTAGGATAGTTTTGAGTCGGCAATCCGCATGAACCGGTTGATGACGCAGACACAGAGCGGCTGGTTCCGGACAAGGTGAAGAATAGTGAGCCGTAAGGGATCCGCGAGGGCATGGTGTATCCGGCTCTTCTCTTCCAGTTCCTTTGAAGCGGGAATATTCGCAGCGAGCGCCTCAAATCCGCCGAGCCGATCGAGCTCCTCCTGGACCGTGGCTGGTATAGCGGTCTCCCCGGCATTCGTACGGCGCAACCTGCCACTGCAACATGATGATTCGGTCCGGACCATTTCAAATTATTATGAAATGCAAACCTATTTAATCATCACCCGCTCAGGTTGTTTCAATAAAATTTGAAATGGTGAACCCGATGAATCCCCATAAACAACCTTCGGCATGCGGGTGTGGCTGCGAAGTCTCATCCTCCCCCGGCCACACCCTTGTAGCATACGACGGGGAGATGCGCACGGTATCCGCACTCCCATGGAATCCGCACCCGAAATTCACCGGTGTCTCTATGCGCCACCTGGTCACTGGTGGGGAAACCGGGGGCCGACTCTCCCTGCACCATGTCCGGATCGGTCCCGGCTGTTCTATTGGCGAACACACCCATGCAGGCATGGTCGAGATCCACGATGTCCTGTCCGGGGAAGGTATATGTATGCTTGAAGAGACGGAAATCCGGTACCTGCCCGGCACGATGGGCATCATGGCCGCCGACCGGGTCCACAGCATTACTGCCGGGAATGAGGGGATGCTCCTGCTTGCAACGTTCTCACCCCCGCTGGTGTGAAGAGGGACACAACAATGACAACTCCTTCTTCGCCCTGCTCCTGCACCCCGGATACAGATCCTGCCCTGTGCAGCTGTTCCGGTCATGACCGATCCTCCGGGGAGATCCGGGGCGCGAACAGCACGATCACGTTTGCCAACAGACTGGACCATTTCCTTGCCCGCTGGGGCGTGAACCGTAGCGGACATACGGTAAGACCGGGACTATACCGGCTCGGGAATCCCGGCCCGGATTCCCCGGTATGTGCCTCAGCCAACTATACACTGAGTTTCGATGCGCTTCGCTCTGCCCTGGCCGGCACGGATTCCTATATTCTCGTCCTGGATACCAGGGGGATCAATGTCTGGTGCGCTGCCGGTAAAGGAACATTCGGTACCGATGAACTGGTGCGGCAGATCGGGGAGACGGGCTTGGCAGGAATTGTAGTCCACCGCCGGGTCCTTGTCCCCCAGCTGGGAGCTCCCGGTGTGTCGTGGCCGGATGTACTGCGCCGTACAGGCTTCACCGTAGAGTACGGACCGGTCCGGGCACGCGACCTGCCGGAATACCTCACAGCACACATGGCAACCCCCGCGATGCGCAGGGTTGAGTTTCCGATTTGGGACCGGGCGGTACTTGCGCCGATCGAACTGGTTCATGTACTCCTGCCGGCACTCGTGGCGGCGGTCGCGCTCTGGTTCCTTGCCGGGTCTTCCGCAGTCTTAGCCGTGGCGGCCGCTGTCCTCACCGGGACCGTGCTCTTCCCGGTCCTGCTCCCGTACATCCCCACGCACGACTTCTCGACAAAGGGGTTCATCCTCGGCGGGATTGCAGCTCTGCCGTTTGCCCTCTTGTACGGGACGGACACCCGGCTCACCGGTTGGCTCGCGGTAGCGTGTGCAATCATCCCTTTGCTCATTATCCCCGCCGTGACTGCGTACCTTGCCCTTAATTTTACCGGCTCGACCCCGTTCACGTCACGAACCGGGGTAAAGAAGGAGATCTTCCGGTACGTGCCGGTCATGGCCCTCATGGCGGGCACCGGGGTGCTGCTGGGAATCGCGCTGGGTGCAGGCCGGCTCCTGGGGATGATCTGATGTTCGACTCATACACAGAGACCACGCTCGTATTCCATCCGGACCGGTGCATCAACTGCACGCGCTGCCTCCAGGTCTGCCCCCACGCGGTCTTCTCACCGGGAACGGAAACCGTCCGAATCGAACACCCCTCATCCTGCATGGAGTGCGGGGCCTGTGCCCGGAACTGCCCCGTCCAGGCGATAGAGGTACAGAGCGGTGTCGGGTGCGCCTGGGCGATGATCGGTGCCGCCCTGCGGGGAAAAGATATGGACAGCGCGGAGTGCAGTTGTGGCGGGGAGGACAGTTCCTGCTGCGGCGAGAAATAGCATTTTCTCAAGGCCGGTCCTGGGGAAACAAACATTTTTTGTATCCGGGACGGAAAATTTCAACAGAGATCAAGATCAGCACCAGGGACTCCGTATATGAATGACAGGCTCTCACCATGTGCCGCTGAAGCCCTTTCCCAGGTCAGGCAGATCGGGATTGACGGGCGGACGGTAGGCATAATCCGGCTCGATGAATCCATCAGCGAAGTGATGGCTTTGAATCTCACGGGAGATGCTGACATACAGTCGGCGCTCCTGCAGCGCATAGCACAACACAATTTCATCCCCCCGTCTGCCGGGGAAGCCTATGCAAAAGTCCTGATGGCAGAGTTCTATGCTGACCGCATGAAACGGCGAATGGAACTGGTGCTGAAAAATTACTCCCGTGTGGATGGGGAGTGATGGGGAAAAAGGAGTAAACAGGAACTCTCACTGAGGCGACATATGGCAAAACCAAAAGTCCTGTTTATCTGTACGGCAAACGCTGCCCGGTCCCAGATGGCCGAGGGTCTGCTCAGGGCAAAATACGGCAACCGGTACGAGGTGTTCAGTGCCGGCACCCGGCAATCGTCGGTGAGCCCCCGCGCTATCATGGTCATGCAGGAGATCGGGATCGATATCTCACAGCACCGGTCGAAATACCTGGGGGAGTTCCGGGACACACCGATCGACATCGTAGTCACGGTCTGTGACCGGGCGCACGAGCTCTGTCCCGTCTTCCCGTACGCGAAGAAGGCCCTGCACCGGGGCTTCCGCGATCCCCATGCATGTGGCGGATCCGACGATGAGATCCTTTCTGCATACCGTTGTGTCCGTGACGAGATCGCAGCATGGATCGATACCACGTTTGCCGGCAGCATGTTGTCCTGATCGTTCGACAACAACATTGATGTCGTGTCATCACGTTCATTGACCTGAGGAGTGATGGTTTGAGGGGAAAAAGACCAAAGGACGTGTATGCAGAGTCCCTCGAGCTCCACCAGAAGCACCGGGGTGCGATAGAGATCCGGTCAAAAGTCGCAGTCACCAACCGGCACGAACTCTCCCTTGTCTATACCCCGGGGGTTGCCGAGGTCTGCCGGGAGATCCACCGGGACCGGAACCTTGCGTACAAATACACTATCAAGGCCAACACCATCGCCATTGTTACTGACGGCTCGCGCGTGCTCTCGCTCGGGAACATCGGGGGATATGCCGCGATCCCTGCCATGGAGGGCAAAGCCCTGCTCTTCAAAAAACTGGCCGGGATCGATGCATTCCCCATCTGTTTTGAGCACTCACATATGGAATTTGCCGATGACATCCGGAACATCGCTCCGGTATTTGGCGGAATCGCGCTCGAGGATATCGCGGCACCGCGGTGCTTCGAACTTGAGGAATCCCTCCAGGGTATCGGCATCCCGGTCATGCACGATGACCAGCACGGCACCGCGATTGTGGTGCTCGCGGCACTGCTGAATGCCTGCAAAGTAACGAAAAAGCGTTTCGAGGATCTCAATATCGTGGTCTGCGGGGCGGGAGCGGCCGGTTTTGCCATCACGAGGATGCTCAGGTGCATAGGGTATAACCCCGACATCTGCAGCAGCGTCCACGACATCATTGTCTGCGATACCCGCGGGATCATCCACCGCCATCGCGAGGGATTGTACGGCAACAAATACAAGTTCATTATTGGCGAAGAAACGAACAGGACGGGCCGGACGGGAACGCTCGCCCATGCCATGGAAGGCGCTGATGTCTGTATCGGCGTATCCGTGCCGGGGATCATCACGCCATCCATGGTCCGGTCAATGAACAAGGACCCCGTCATCTTTGCCCTGGCAAGCCCCATGCCGGAGATCCTGCCCGGCGATGCCCTGCAGGCAGGGGCAGCGATCGTCGGGACCGGGCGGAGCGATTTCCCCAACCAGATCAATTATGCCCTTGCATTTCCTGGTATCTTCCGCGGTGCCCTCGATGTTCAGGCGACAAGAATCTCAGATGAGATGAAAGTAGCAGCAGCTCACGCCCTTGCAGGTTATGTCAAGAGGCCGCGCAGGGACCGGATCCTCCCGGCAATCCTCAACCGCAGTGTCGTGACCGCGGTTGCACGGGCAGTCAGTGATGCGGCACGGGCAAGCGGATGTGCGCGGAACATAGAATAATTCAACGCCGTACAGGATTCCGAATCGCCCTGTAAGCTCCGATCATCCGGTTTTTTCCATTATTGCTTATCCGGGCTCACCACCCGGCATACCTGCTCCATGAGGGCATGGTGGCGGGAGAGATCCCTGACGAACCCTGAGCTCCGTTCATGAGGAGGGAGAGGTTTCCATGCAATCCCGCAATCGGTGTCATAAAGGATCAGTCCCTCGGCAGGGGCCGGCTGCAGGGATTTTTCGCAGGGATTCGTAAGGAGCCGGGCGATCGAATCCGTATCCGCCTCGCCATTCCCTACGAGAAACAGCGCCGCTGCCATACTGCGAACCTGGTGCCAGAGGAAACTCTCAGCCGTTACTTCAAGACAGACAAAACCGTCTGTTTCCAAAACCTCAGTACGGAGAATCGTCCGCAGGGGGTTCCTGTCTTCAACCCGGGCAAAACCGGAGAAATCGTGGGTCCCGAGAAATGCGGCGGCAGCAGTTTTCATTGCTGTAATATCCCCGGGAGATCCGGCGTAATAATAGCGGTACGTCCGGCTCTTCGCATCGAATCGCGGGTGGAACTGTGGTCCGACTTCAGCATATCCGGTGCACCAGCAGTCGGGGGGAAGACGGGAATTGATGGTCCGTATAGCACGGTCCGGGGCTGCCGTGGTGAAAGCCGTCACCTGCCCGGTGGCATGGACACCGCGATCCGTCCTCCCGGCGAAAAGGAATCCGGCCTCCCGCCAGTCCTCGAAAAGCCCGAGCTTCCGGCATGCAGCTACAAACTCGCCTTCCACAGTACGGGATGACGCCTGCATCTGGGATCCGAAAAACCTGCTTCCCAGGTACGAGACCCGGAATGCCAGCCTTACCGGAGCTGGATGTGACGCGTGATCCGCTTTATCTTTCTCCATGTGTTGTTGATAGACTGGCGTGTATACGTGCGCAACGGTGTCTTTTTGCCACCGCAGGATACTTTTCCTGCCCGGATCGCGTCAAGGATCGCGGGTATGTTCTTCTCTGCATCAACGTAGGTCCTGCCAAACCCGACGAACTTCGCATTGTGGGCATCGCTCCCTCCGACACAGGGTTTCCCCAGCCGTTTCGCGATACGGGCCGCCTTCTTGTTGGCCGAACCCACGATATACCGGCTGTTGAAGGATTCCACTGCGTCGACAACCGACATCCCGACTTTCTTGCGCCGTGCAACCCCGTGGCGCCAGACATGGTACGGGTGGGGAAGGATGAGGAGGGCACCCATCCTCCGGGCAATATTCACGGTATCCACCACATCGAGGCCCGCGGGAATTATTTCCGTCACGCCCAGCACGAGGAGATGGCCCTGTTTGGTCGAGACCTCAATACCCGGGATTACCAGCACGGATGAAGGCAGGGTAAGTGCCTTTTTTGCCCCATCGACAGAGTCGTGATCGGTGATGGCTATTACGTCAAGCCCTGCGGCCTCGGCAGCCCGGAGGATCTCCTCCACGCTGCTCTCGCCGTCCTTGGAATAGCTGGTGTGTATGTGCAGGTCGCAGGTCAGCATCTGATCATAGTGTTTTTATCTCTCTGGTATTAAGGGAACTTATGCGCATCCTCCTTCCCACCGGAGCCGCCACCGAAGAGATCGTCCGGCAGGCAGCCGCCGGTTTCGATGCGGATGTAGTAGTGACCGGGGAGGTTGCCTCATTTTTAACCCCGCATCATCTCAGGGAGCTGGTGATGAAGGGGGCATATGATATGGTCATCGTGTCCGGCATGAGTACCGCATCGTTCGACCAGGTGGAGCGCGGAACGGGCGTGCCGGTCTATCGCGGGCCCCGTCATGCTGCGGACCTTGCGCTGATCCTCCCGCAGTTGGGCTCGATCACGCTCTCCCGTACCATCCCGGCTGACGAATTCCTTGCCAGCGGAAAAACAGCGGATGCATTACGGCGGATCGATGAACTGGAACGGGATGCAGGCAGCGGGATTATTATCCGCGGGACAAAGATCAGCGGTGGATCCCGGATGAAGGTACTGGCCGAGATCATGGACGCCCATACAAGGGACGACATCCGGTGTCTTGTTGAATCCCTTTTTTTTGAAGGCGCAGATATCGTGGATCTCGGCTTCGGATTTGATGCAACACCGGAGGATGTCGTGCGGGTATTTGGTGCGCTGGACGGGATCGACCGCCCGCTTGCGGCCGACACACAGGACCCCGCCCTGATCCGGGCTGCCTTATGCAGAGCAGATATGATCCTCAGCCTGCAGGAGGAGAATATTCCCCTCGTGGGATCTGCTGTTGCAGAGGCAGGTGCTGCAGCGGTCATTGTACCGGGAAGAAGCACGCTGGCGAAGAATATCGCGATGGCAAAGCGTGCGGGGATTCGCGGCATTATTGCGGACCCTCTACTCCAGCCGGTCGGATCGGGGTTCGTGGGATCGCTGAAACAGTTCCGGCAAGGCCGGTATCCGCTCTTCTTTGGTGCCGGCAATGTGACCGAGCTGCTCGATGCGGATTCCCCCGGTATGAATGCACTTCTCGCCGGGATGGCGATGGAACTGGGAGCCGCCGTGATCTTCACGAGCGAGCACTCCGACAAGACCCGGGGGTCTGTCCGTGAGATGCGGAGAGCAGTCGGGATGATGGCGCTTGCCAAAAGCCGCCCGTACCCAAAGGACCTCGGCGTCGATCTCCTGATCCTTAAAGAGAAACGCCGTCGGCGTGAGCCGCCGGTGGAGTACGATGCGCTCATTCCCCTGCAGCAGGCACCGGAGGACATCTCTTATGACCCGAAGGGCAACTTCCGGATCGGGATTGTGGGCAACCACATCGTCGCTGTGGTCCACGGGAAAGCCGTTATCGGCGCACGCTGGCAGGATGTATTGAACACGATCATCGCCCGGGGGGATGTCTCCCTTCTCGACCACGCAGGATACCTGGGAAGGGAACTGTACAAGGCGGAACTTGCGATCAGGTATGGCCGTAGTTTCGAGCAGGACGGAGAATTCTGAATAACGTTCATTCTTTCTTCCGGAAAAGAGCGGCACTCCAGACGTATTATAAGGATGTCCGCAGGGCATGAAATGCAAATAAAAAAATGAAATTCCCGGATATTCCGGGAGAGAATACGAGAATTTAAAAAACCTGACGGGAGCGGGGATTGAAAAACACTGCCGTTAAATCGCCGGTGACTTATCCGCATCCCCCGGCAGCACCGGCGGCCGTGTCCGTCAGGTTCGTGGCACATTCTGCAGGCGCTGTCGTAAAGCTGTTGCAGATCGCGGTCTTGTATGCCTGGGGTGTGCGGGCGCCGTTGTAAGTCACACCGTTGATGATGAGCGTGGGGGAGCCTGAAGCACCGTTGGTATTTGCATCCGCCTCATCGGCTTTCAGAAGGGAGACCCCCTCGGGGCCGGATGCGCAGGTCCCAATCGCGCTTATATCGATCCCTGCCGCAGCGCTTGCGTTCTGGAAGCAGGCTTTCTGGACATCGGCATTGGCTGATACCGGGTAACAGGTTTTATCAAAGCGGCCGACATAGTTCCAGACTTTTTCAGGATTGTGTTTCTGGATACAGATCTGCCGGAGATCCTCCAGCGCCTCGGTCGGTCCGTGAAGGGAGCTGACTGAATCGGCAGTTGTGCCGGAGACCGTGGTGATGTATCGCAGCCGTATATCCGCCCTGGACCCCAGGAGATCCACCACCGGTTTCATTGCAACTTCTGCCTGCGTCCCATAAGGGCAGAACGCCATGACATAGAGGTCTACTGCCGGGCGATCTGTTTTTACCGGGGGCTGGCTCGCGGAGGCCTGCCGGCTGCCTGCGGCGGAAGCGTTCATATCGTAATAATTGGTGAACAGCAGGCTGCAGTCCTTTGTTGCATAGAGAGAGACCGGCTGCGAGTTGTACTTGATTGCGATCTGGTAGAGTCCGCTCGTCTCTGCTACATGATCCAGGGTTGCCTGCGATCCCGGCTGGACCAGGTTCTGGTTGACATACTGGAGAACCTTGTCCCCACAGGCTTGGGAAGAGAGCGGGTGACCGGATCCGGAAGGTAAGTGCCAGATCGCCAGCGCGATGATTACTATTGCGACAATTGCTACCACTATTGCGATAACTGTCTTCCCAAAAAAGGGGGTATCGTTCTTTACACCTGACGGTGACTTTCCCGTATCATCTGTCATAATACCTTCTGGAATAATGTTCGGGGACCGGCAGATAAATACCCGCAGGGTCTGATTTCTTTGCATAAAACAAGGCGGGTGAAGGATCCAGGCCTTGTGCGTCAAGCCTTTTATCCCATTACTCCCTCATTCCTATACATGTCAACACAGGCTCGCGCATCCCACATCCTGGTAAAGACCGAAGATGATGCCAACAAGATCATGAAGCGTCTCGCCGATGGGGAGGAGTTCGACAAGGTTGCCCGCAGGTTCTCGTCCTGTCCATCCGGAAAGCAGGGAGGAGATCTCGGCTGGTTCGGAAAAGGGATGATGGTGCCCGAGTTCGAAAAGATCGCGTTCGAGGAGCAGGTCGGCAAGGTTGTCGGGCCCATCAAGACCCAGTTCGGGTACCACGTCATCAAGGTCACCGGCAGGAAATAACCCTTTTTCCCGGTTGCCATGCAGTCGCTGAAATTTTTCCTTGGTATTATACTTGCCGCGGTGCTCGTCTTCTCGGCAGCATCAGCGTATTCCCATTTTTCGAAGCCGGCCCCTGCTCCTGTGGACAGGGAGACCCTTTACCAGGTCTCGACCATCGATGCCCTTATGCAGGGAGTCTATGACGGTGTCGAGCCGGTCGGGGAATTGAAGAAGCACGGGGATTTCGGGATCGGCACGTTCGATAAGCTTGATGGTGAGATGATCGTGCTGGACGGTGTCGTGTACCAGGCAAAATCTGACGGAAAGATCTACACGGTTGCCGACAACGTCACCACACCCTTTGCTACCGTGACGTACTTCGATCTCGACCGGACCGTGAAGACCACCCGGCCGATGAATATGACCGTCTTCTCTTCGGATATGGCAGGCAGCATCCCGTCCCGGAATATTATTTATGCAGTCCGCATGCACGGGACTTTCCCCTCCATGACCGTAAGGGCAATCCCGGCCCAGCACAAGCCCTACACGACATTGACCATGGCGGCAAAGAACCAGTCAGTGTACACATATTCCAATACATCAGGGACCGTGGTCGGGTTCTATACCCCGGTATTTTTCAGCGGGCTCAATGTCGCGGGGTTCCACCTCCACTTTATCAGCGATGACCGGAAGACCGGTGGCCATATCCTTGATTTCAGCGTTCCGGTAAACACTCCCGTCGATTATGATATCACGCCGGGATTTACCATGGCACTGCCGATGAGTGGCGATTTCACCGGAGTCGACCTCTCGCAGAACCTGAGCGGGGATCTTGCCAGGGTTGAGAGATAATTCCTTTTTGTGAGGAGAGTTTTTTTGCGATCGAGTCCAAGAAGAACGGTACAGTACGTCACGTACCAGAACAGGACGGCAGCATGAACATACGCGGTATCCGACAGTCTCTCATCTCCCTGCTCCTCGAGATGGGGCGCGAAAACCACCCGAACGAGTTTGTCGGCCTGATCCGCGAGCAGGACGGGATCATGGAAGAACTCAACCTCCTTCCCGGTACGATCGGGCGCGGGGACTCCGCGTCCCTGCTCTACGATATGATGCCGCTCGACACGCACCTCGCGGGCAGCGCCCACAGCCACCCCAACGGGGTGCTCCATCCGTCCGACGCCGATATTAATTTTTTCCCGCGTACCGGCCGGTATCACCTGATCATCGGGTTTCCCTACCGGAAGGACGACTGGCGCTGCTTTACCGCTGACGGCGAACCCTGCGCCATGGACGTGATCCCATGACCGGCCGTCGCATCGTTGCCACCGGCACGTTCGATATCCTCCACCCCGGCCACATCTACTACCTGGAAGAGTCCCGGAAACTGGGAGACGAACTCGTGGTCATCGTTGCCCGCGACACCAACGTGAAGCACAAGCCACGCCCGGTCATCCCGGAGGAGCAACGGCTCCGTATTGTCGCTGCCCTGAAACCCGTGGACCGGGCAATCCTTGGGGACAAATCGGATATGTTCCGGCCGATCGAGGAACTGAAGCCCGATATTATTACGATCGGGTTCAACCAGATGTTCGATGAAAAGAAACTTACTGACCAGCTCCGGGCCCGCAACCTCACACCCAGAGTGGTCCGTATCGGGAGGTTTGCAGACGGCGACCTCTGCAGTTCCCGCCTCGTGGTCCGGCGCATCATCGAGAGCCGCTGCCATGACCAAGACCACCCGGCCGACCATTTCTGAAAAATCTGCCGCCAGAAAAAAAACAGCACTTTTTGTCTCTTTGCCTTTTTTTTAATTTACGGGCCGGTTCCGTTATCGGCCCGTATGTGCCCGGTGCGAGGGTGTCTTGCGCCGGCCAAAAGATGTGATCCCCCGGCGCATGAGGGTGCTGTATTTTGCTGCAAAAGACCCGATGATCGAGGTCACGATCACCATCGCCGCAATCGTGGTCCCCACAACCGGTGACCCGTAGAGCACGGCAAGCGCAATCGAAAATTCTCCCCGCCCGATCGTATTTGCCCAGATCTCAAGGCCCGACATTGCCGAGTCGTGAATGACGAGTCCCGTGATGAGCCCTGACAGGAGCTTGCTCAGGACGGCAAGTATACAGATGATGGAGATGCTGAACAGGTTCGCACCCCCGGAGAGATCTATTGTCACCCCGAAGAAAACGAAGAAGACCACCAGGAAGACGTCCTTGAAGGGGCGGGCGTGCTGCTCGAAGGCATCGGGATCGGTGGTGGCGAACGCCACACCGAGAGCGATCACCATCATGGTCTCGGGGATCTGGAGGACCATGGCAAAGGATGCCGTGGTCAGGACTGCGGCAAACGTGAAGATGATCGGCAGCTCGTCATCCCGGTCGAGGATGGAGATGAGGAACTCCTTGCCGTACAGGGCCAGTGCGTAGAGGATCCCGAGCACGCAGAGGATCTTGAACGCGAAGAAGAGGAGGTTCTGGTTCCCTGCCGAGATGATCGCAAGGAAAACGATCAGGACGAGGTCCTCAAAGACCATGAGCCAGATGATCGTCTCGGACTCGCGGAGCATAAGTTTCCGGTTCTCGACAAGAGAGGTGATCGCCATTGCCGTGCTCGAAATATAGAACGCCGAAGCGACGATCAGGGACTCGGTAACCGTGAAACCGAGGAGGTATGCAGCGAAGAACCCGATGAGCATGTTCACGTTGAGATCGATGACCCCGCTGGTCAGGACTGCCGACCTGTTTGCGGCGATCCGCTCGGGTTTCAGGCCGAGACCCATGAAGAAGAGCAGGAAGATCAGCCCCATCTCCGAGAAGAACTGGCTGATCTCGTCAGCCTGGACCATCCCGAGCCCGGCCTTGCCCAGAAGAACCCCGGCAAGGATATAGAAGGGGATTGCCGGGACCGAGAGGTACTTGGTGACCAGCGCCAGGAACAGGCAGAGGAAAAGCGCGATTACGAGACCTTCCATCACTCCACCATGATCTCGCGCTCAAATTTTTTTATCTGGTCGCTCTCCCCGATGACCAGCGCCGCATCCCCGGTCTCGAAGACGAACGAAGGGGGCGGGTTGATGATATTCCTGTCATGGCGGCAGACTGCAATGACCGTTGCGCCGGTCTTTGCCCGGATCTGGAGATCCTCTATGGTCTTCCCGACAATCGATTTCGGTACGTAAAACGTATGTATGGTCACCCGGAGATCGGCAAGGGCGGAAAAGGCGATCTCCACGCTCTCCTGGTCCGCCTCAATAATCGCCCCGGTGAGGATATTTCCAAGCCTCCGCGCCTCGACCGGGGTCATGTCCGCGGCGCTGGGGGTGTGACACCCTTTCTGGAGGGTGTACATCTGGATCGTCCCGGTCTTGGTGAAGAAGATCGCGACAGTATCACCCTTGTCAGTCTCGAATTCATATTTTGTTCCCACGCCGGGGAGATTGAGCGATCGGAGAGCCATAGCAGACATTAGAAAAATGATCCTAAAATATATTGTCCTTTTGCCAGAAGAAAGGATTGCTCGGGCAGGGAAAAATAAAAACCACAGAAAATTTGCCGGAAGGCGCACCGGCCGCAGCTCGCGGTACTGGCAAAGGGAAAAGAAAAGAGGGTCTTGTGGGTAAGGCCTGCATGGCCGTTGATATTCCGGATCACGCGGGGAGAGAGGGTAGCACTCCCGGGCAGAGGCCGGCATCAGGGTCTGAGAGGGAGAAGACGTCCGGGCAGTCATCTGGCTCCGGGCTCTTTGAGAGGGTTTTCGTCCTCCCCAAATATACTGTTGGCAGATGCTCTGTTTAAACTCCTGACCGGGCAGGGTGAAAGTGTGAGCCATTACCGGTCGGCCGGAAACGGGGGCGATCCACCGGTTTTCTTTCCTGTTCTCCTTTCCGTTCACCGTTCCCGTCGTCATTACTGTTCTTCTTTTGAGTTTGCAATCCAACAGATCACTTTTTGAGATGCGGGAACGATGATTATTGTCAAAAACCGCGATCCCATCATCGCTGTCCCATTCACCAGATCAAGGTACCTCAGGAGTTGGATACTATCGCCGAAATTCCCAAGGAAGAATATATCCTGAAATGCACGTCTGCCTGTGCCGGGTGCAGCGACTCGCTGGCCCTGCGGTACGTGCTGAAGGCAGCCGGGGCTGACACGGTCCTGGTCGTCCCTGCCTGCTGCACGAGCGTCATCCAGGGCATCTACCCGAACACTGCATTCAAAATTCCCGTCTACAATATCGCGTTCGGTGCCGCCGCGGCATGTGCCTCGGGCATGAGCAACGCGTTCCGGGCTGCCGGGAAGAAGACGAACGTGATCGTCTATGCCGGGGACGGCGGGACGCTCGATATCGGCATCCAGGCGATGTCCGGGGCGTTCGAGCGGGGAACCGATTTCCTCTACATCTGCTATGACAACGAGGCATACGGAAATACCGGCATGCAGCGGTCCAGCGGGACGCCGCTCGGGGCACGGACCACAACAACGCCGGCCGGGAAGACCGACGCAAAGAAGGACATCGATGCGATCATCGCCGCCCACGATCCGCCCTACATGGCGACAGCCGCAGCCGCCTACCCCCAGGACCTGTTCAAGAAAGTGCAGAAAGCCCTCACGTTCCGGGGCCCGAGCTTCATCCACCTCCTTGCCCCCTGCCCGCCCGGCTGGCGATACTCAACCGAAAAGACGGTCGAGATGGGGAAACTCGCGGTAAAGACCGGCATGTGGGTACTCTATGAGCGCGAATACGGGAAAGTGACGATCGGCGCCCAGTCGAAAGCGGCCATGAAGAAACCCCTGCCACTCGAAGAATATCTCGCACCCCAGGGCCGGTTCAAGGGCATCGACGCAAAGACTGTGGATATTCTCAAACAGCGGATTGCAAAGAACTTTGCAAAACTTGCGGCAGAGGAGGCGGCACCATGAAGAAGATCGCTACCGGCAACAAGGCAGTTGCCGAGGCGGTAAAGGAGGTACGGCCGGACGTGATCGCCGCGTACCCCATCACTCCGCAGACCGAGGTCGTGGAGCAGATCGCCGAGTTCGTCACGAGCGGCGAGATGAAGAGCCGGTACATCGCGGTCGAGAGCGAGCACTCGGCGATGGCGGCCTGTATCGGGGCGAGCATCACCGGTGCCCGGACATTTACCGCTACCAGCTCCCACGGTCTCCTCTATATGCACGAGATGACCAACTGGGCAGCGGGGGCACGCCTCCCGATCGTGATGGCAAATATCAACCGCTCGCTCGGACCCGGCTGGAATATCTGGGCGGAGCACACCGATGCCCTGCAGGAACGGGATACCGGCTGGCTCCAGGTCTACGTAAGTACCGTGCAGGAAGCCTACGATGCCACCCTGATGGCATTCCGGATCGCTGAGCACAACGATGTGCTCCTCCCGGTGATGGTGAACCTCGACGGGTTCCTCCTCTCCCACATCATGCAGCCGCTCGAGACGGTGGAGCCGGGCGATTTCATTCCCCCGCTCCACCTGCCTCATGCCATCGATGTGAAGAACCCGGCCGGCTATGGAGGGCTCACCGGCCCCGACCAGCAGTTCAAATTCCGCTGGGACATCGAGCGATCGATGCGTGACTCGGTGAAGGTGATCGAAGAGACGGAGAACGCCTTTGCAAAACGTTTTGGCCGGAAGTACGGGTTCACCGATGATTACCGGTGCGACGATGCCGATGTGATCGTGGTCGCGATGGGGACACTGGGAAAAGAGGCCGAGGTGGCCATCGATCTGCTCCGCACCGAGGGAATAAAAGCCGGCTCCATGCGCCTGCGGTGGCTCCGGCCTTTCCCGAAGCTTCACCTCAAAGGAAAACAGGTCGTAGTGATCGACCGCGACTATTCGTTTGGCCGGGGAGGGATTCTCGCGACAGAGATCATGGCGCAGACAAAGGAAGAGGTCTTCAGCGTCATTGCCGGTATCGGGGGGCAGGAAGTCACGTACGAGGATGTAGCAGACTTTGTCCGGAAACGCAAAATGGGTACAGAATTCTGGTTCGGGGTGAACAGCCATGTTTGAGATCCGTATCCACTCCCGGGGCGGCCAGGGCGGTGTCACCGCGGCCCGGCTCCTTGCCCTGGCCGCGATCCATGATGGCAAATACGCGACCGCTGCCCCGTTTTACGGTGCCGAGCGCAGGGGAGCGCCCATAGTCTCCTTTGTCCGGATCGATGACAAGCCAATCCGGATCTACAGCCAGATAAAGAAGCCGGACATGATCGTTGTCCTTGATGCAAGCGTAATGGACGTGGTTGATGTCCTGCAGGGCCTCAAGACCGGCGGGAAGGTACTGGTCAACAGCCAGCAGAAGAAGGAGTTCCCCGGCTTCTCATCGGGCCACGTGGACCTCACCGGCATCGCGCTGAAAGAGAACCTTGTGGTTTCGGGGAGCCCCATCCTTAACACACCGGTCATCGGCGCCCTCGCAAAGATGGGGATCGTCTCCACCGAATCCGCAAAGAAAGCGATCCGGGAGATGTTCTCCGATGAGCGCAATGTAAAAGCGGCCGAGGCAGCCTACAGGGAGATGAACGCATGACACCACCGGCAAAACGCGAGCGCCTCGCGATGAGCAGGCCGGTCCAGGGAGCGGCAGGGAAGACCGGTACCTGGCGGGTCTTCCGCCCGGTAGTGGACCGTGAGAAGTGCAACGAGTGCGGGCTGTGCGCCAGTTACTGCCCCGATGCAGCAATCGATGAGGATCTCGTAATCGATCTCGAATTCTGTAAAGGCTGCGGAATCTGTGCCAACGAATGCCCGAAAAAAGCGATCGCCATGGTGCGGGAAGAAAAATAAGTCCCGTCACCCCGTTTTAATGACGTCCGGATTCCCGTCCGGATTATTTTTTTCGTCGTGAATATAATTCCACAACCTTTTTCTCTATTCGGATTTATAACAGCGAATAGAGTTGATCGCATGAATATCCGATTTTCCGGGGATACCCGCGACCTTTTCAAGTTCGATCTTGTCCGGCACCTCATGAAGAGCTTTCCCGAGCTCGCGAGTTTTACCTTCATTCCCATGCTCACCGACCAGGATGAGCCCACAAAAAAGAAGAAGAGTGCAACGACAGATCTCTTAAAAGCGGTAAAAGCCGGCAAGGCCGGGTCACAGAACAGGAGCCTGATGGAGAACCTGGGAAAACTGCAGGAGATCGAAGATGACATGGATTATTTTACCGGAATCGAGTCCTACTTCCGGCAGGAGAATATCATCGTAGACGTGCTCCAGAAAGACCGGTTCTCCCACGAGCACCGGGCGAACTATTTTGGAAAACTGTTTGAAAAGTTCCCGAAAAAGTCCCTGGTGTTCCTTGATCCCGACACCGGACTTGAAGTCAAGAATCCTACGCGGCGGCACCTGCTCTTTGACGAAGTGAAAAAGATTGCGGACCATATGGACAACACGTCGATCCTGATGATCTACCAGCATTTCCCCCGGGAAATACGCAAGGGGTATATCCGGAGCAGGTGTTCGCAATTATCCGAACTCACCGGCACACAACCGGTATCCATCACGGACAACGAAATTGTCTTCTTCCTCCTGGTAAAAGAGCCAAAGATCCGGAGGCGGCTTATTGATATAGTGGCAAACTATGCCAATTCGTACCCCATGCTCCATTCGTGCGCGGATGAGTGAGACCGGGGATCACGCACCCGTTTTCGTTGGTTTCTCTCGTCACATGGAGTTTCAGCTATAATTTCAGCTCGTCCTTTGCGATGTACTCGAGATCGAATTTATAGAAGTGCGTAAAATGGCAGTTCCGGCATTGGACCGTGAGATGCCGTGAACTGACTACAATGTCGTGGGGGCCGGTGACCCGGCAGTTCCGGCAGGCAGCATCCTGTACAAGTTCCCATACCGGGTACTTCCCGATCTTTGTCAGGAGACCCGCTTCATCCACATCCTCAACGCGGGGAATGAAGACCCGGGTGGCCCCGCAGTTGTCGCAGGCTACCTGGGCCTGGTACGGCACAGCCTTGATGATCTGGTCTGCATTTTTTTTGCAATGGTAGCAGTCCGTGCGATGTTTTATGAAGATAAACCGGTCGCTCATGGGAGATAGTGGAGGTGTTGGGGTTCATTAACCTGTTGCCAGCCGTGTTCTCATGCTTTCTTTCTTGCCCGGGATGGCGGGGAAATGATGCCGCAACCCGTAGTGCGTTCACCCGAACTGCCAGGAGGCCCCGGTTCCTGTACGGAAAGGGGATTTTTTCCTGCGGAAGCGCGTATATGAGTATATTTTTCTCTCAAATGGACAATTCAGGGCTCTTGCGAGAAAACAGTCACGGACAAGGCAGTAAATTTAATTATCAGGCGAATTCAAACTATCTGCTATGAAGAAAGTAATTGGACTTCTTATTTTGATCCTTGTCCTTGTTGCGGTAAGTGGATGTACCCAGCAGGCAAAACCAGCGCCCGTGACCACCGCGATCCCGACAACGGTTCAGACCATGGAGGCAACTACCGTTGCCACAGTGGCTCCGACAACGGAAGTACCGGTTGCAACAACAGCAGTTGTAACAACCACTGAAGGTGCAAATGTGACCGCACCGGCAGCCACGACCATCGTCCCCACCGCAACCCAGACCGTCACCATGAGCATGACTCCTTCGACCAAGGTCACTATCATTCACATGGCGAACGGCACGTTCACGCCCTCGGTTCTCATGGTCCTCCCGGGTACCGGGATTACCTGGGTAAATGATGACAACACCGTCCATTCCGTCAAGACGACTGGCAGCCATACGGGTATGTTCAATTCCGGGGACATCTCTCCCGGCGGAAAATGGGGCTTTTCTTTCAGCCAGAACGAGGGCACCTTCCAGTATGCCGATGGTTACAATGCGGGCATGACCGGAACGATCATCGTCAAGAACGGTGAGATTCTGTACGGCGGGCCCACTGTATTGCCAACAGCCACCGCAACAAATTCCTCTTAACCCAGTCTCTTTTTTTTATCTCTCTCACCGTTCTTCCGGTACCCCGGGGTTTTTCGTATTACGTCCCGTAAGCCCGTGCTGGAGAAAACCATGCAGGTATATAATTCCGGTTACATCGGAAAATCGGGACTGATAACAGGGTGCGGGCAGGAGAGAGATCCGGATATGAAGAAGCCGTTATACCGATACGTGCCGGGAATTTCCGGATAAGAAAGAGTAATGAAAACGATCAAAAGCGAGAAAAAATTGAGTGTGGGGATTAGAAGTCGCCGCCCATGCCGGGGGGCATACCGCCCATACCGCCCATTCCACCCATGCCGGGGGGCATACCGCCGCCTTCGGGCATCGGGCTCTTGGACGAGGCGATGACATCGTCAATGCGCAGGATCATGACCGCTGCTTCTGCCGCGGAGGAGATTGCCTGGGTCTTGACGCGGAGGGGCTCGACGACACCGGCCGCCTTCATGTCGACTGCCTTGCCTTCAAACACGTTGAGGCCGTAGGTCTTCTTGCCCTTCTCGTGGGCTGCACGGATCTCGACAAGCATGTCGATGGGATCAAGGCCTGCATTCTCTGCAAGGGTGCGGGGAATGACTTCGAGTGCGTCGGCGAATGCGTTGATGGCGAGCTGTGCCCGGCCGCCAACGGTTGCTGCGTACTCGTGGAGACGGAGCGAGAGCTCAGTCTCGGGTGCGCCGCCACCTGCGACTACTTTCTTGTCCTCGACAACGACACCGACAACGCGGAGTGCGTCGTGGATGGCGCGCTCGAGCTCGTCGACTACATGCTCGGTGCCGCCCTTGACGATGATGGAGACCGCCTTGGGGTTCTTGCACTGCTCGACGAAGGTCATCTCTTCGCCGCCAACCTTGCGCTCCTCAACGAGTCCGGCCTTGCCGAGCTCGTCCTTGCTGATCGCGTCGATCGAGGAGACGAGGCTTGCACCGGTTGCCCGGGCGAGTTTCTCCATGTCGCTCTTCTTGACACGGCGGGTTGCAAAGAGCCCTGCCTTTGCCAGGTAGTGCTGTGCAATGTCGTCAATGCCCTTCTGGCAGAAGAGGACGTTTGCACCGCTGGCGACGATCTTGTCGACAATACCCTTGACCATCCGCTCTTCCTCATCGAGGAATGCCTGAAGCTGGTCGGGGCTGGTGATGTTGATCTCGGCGTCGACTTCGGTCTTCTTGAACTCGACCGCTGCATTGAGCAGGAGGATCTTCGCATTCGTGACCTTCTTGGGCATCGAGGGGTGGACGCGTTCCTTGTCCACGAGCACGCCTTCAACGATCTCGGAGTCCTCGATCGAACCGCCGGTCTTCTTCTCGACCTTGATGTTCTCGATGTCGACCTTGCCGTCATCGTCAGTGACCATGGTGACTGCCCTGACAACGAGGTCACAGAGCTTGTCCTTGCTGGCCTCAGCGCCCTTGCCGGTCATTGCAGTGCCTGCAATGTTCCTGAGGAGCACCTTGTCGGTTGCCTTGACATCAAACGCGATCTCTTTTAAGATCTGCTGTGCCTTCTCGGCTGCCTGGCGGTAGCCTGCGGCGATGACGGTCGGGTGGACGTCCTGCTCGAGAAGGTCTTCTGCCTTCTTGAGGAGTTCGCCTGCGATAACGACTGCGGTGGTTGTCCCATCGCCGACTTCATCGTCCTGGGTCTTTGCTACCTCGACCATCATCTTTGCGGCCGGGTGCTCGATGTCCATTTCCTTGAGGATTGTGACACCATCGTTTGTAATCACTACATCGCCGATTGTGTCGACGAGCATCTTGTCCATGCCCTTGGGACCGAGTGTGGTCCGGACTGCAGCTGCCACGGCCTTTGCGGCGGTGATGTTCATACCCTGAGCGTCGCGGCCGCGGGTACGGGTGCTGCCTTCCTTAAGAATAAGTATTTGCTGTCCTCCAAGTTGCTGTGACATAAAAATCACCACTTTTAGCACTAAAATTGGTCTGCGGTTCTATATAAACGTTGTTGAAACGTTACTCGCCCAGCAGGTCGAGCAGTTCAAAACCGTCTTCGATTTTATGGAGGCGCTGCTCGCTGATCACGAGCGTCCTGCCGATCTTCTTCTCCTTGGTGGAATCGGTGATGATGCACATCGCGTGCTTCTTTGCGATCTGCGAGAGGTTGCCGATCAGCGCAGCCCGCTTCACCACTTTCTGTGCCGGGCCATAACCCGTCAGGATCGTGTGCTTGTCGAAGGTGAGCAGGGCCTGGAACGGGGCGCCATGGAGTGAATGGAGCCGGACACCGATCTGCTCGAGGAAATCCATCGGGCTCTGGAGGTACGAGCTGGTCTTCTCTTCAGCCATGGCCTTTGGCATCTCGTGCCGGATAAGGTCGATCGATTCGACAACGCCGGTATCGAAGAACTCCTCGATCCGGATCGCGACATCGAGGGTCGTGCCCATCCCACTCTCGTATTTGCTGATTGTGCGGCGCGAGACCCCAAGCACATTCCCGAGATCGCCAAGCGACATGTTCCGCTTCTCACGAAGATCCTTGAGCGCGTCCCCGTCAATGTTGACATACAGCCCGCCGGGCGAGGCGTACACGAGTGGCGGGATCTTCTCCACGAAGTAATCGTAGAGTGTCGAGGGACTGACCGCATAGATACCGTACCGGACATAGACCGCCCCCCGCTCCAGTTCCGCGTCCCGGGCCCGCTCGCCGACAATGAGGGGGATGCCGCCCAGCAGGCGCGAGATCAGTTCGATGTCGAAGGCCACCTCCTCGCTGACGGAGTCGATGTGCGATACAACCTTGATGACGAGCAGCGTCCTGTCTTTCCGGGCAATAAGGTCGAAGCTGCGAGGGCGCAGGGTAAAGCGCTCGGAGACATCGAAGCCGGCCGTGATCATAACGCTGGTGACCAGCTGGAGCTGGCGGTCCTGGGACATGTGGATACAAATGGATGGAGCGCTCCCATATATTAATATAGACATGCTGATCGGCATCGATGATACGGATTCTCCGGAAGGGATGTGCACCACCTACCTTGGGGCCGTCCTCGCCCGGAGACTGATCCGGGAGCATATGCAGGTACGCGAGGCCCGGCTCGTCCGGCTCAACCCGAATGTCACGTTCAAGACCCGGGGAAATGCCGCGGTGATGCTGGATGTGGAAGGGGACCCGGATCAAGCGTTCGGGATTACCTGTGCATTCGTGGAAGAACTCGCGGACCTCTCCTGTGCGAACACGAATCCCGGCGTGGTTGTCGTGGACCGATCTCCGGACCCGGCATTTTACGAGAAGGCGGTAAAGGACTTCTGCGAGATTGAAGAGGCTGTCCGTATTCTCGATCATGCCGGCGCCCGGTACCGGGGCTGGAAGAACCGGCGGGGGCTGATCGGGGCAACGGCCGCGGTCTCGAGCAGGCTCGAAGACCGGACTTCCGAGATCCTGGTATACCGCGAACCGGGCCGGTTCGGAACGCCACGATCCGTGGACCGGGCGAGCCTGTTTGCCGCGGAGGAGTCCACGTTCCCGCACACGTGGGACACGGTTGACCGCGTCAACGATGTCGTGGTCTGCGTACCCCACACTCCAGACCCGGTGCTCTTCGGGATCCGGGGAGAGAGCCCGCAATGGGTGATGGCGGCACGCTCGCTCGTTGCATCCGAACAGCCCGGGCTCGAACAGATCTGGGTGACAAACCAGGGCACCGATGCCCATCTTGTCGAAGGCCTGACCGGGACATTGAGCGAGGGACTCTCCTACCGGGTCCGCGGGACCGTGGAGGAAAGGCCGGAGACCAGAACGGGGGGGCACGTCTCGTTCACCATCCGGGATGGCGATCATGCAGTGCGGTGCATGGCATACGAGCCTACGAAGAATTTCCGGCAGATCGTCCGCAAGCTCCGGCCGGGCGATGCCGTGATCGCCTGCGGGAGTTACAAGAAAGGGAGCATCAACTTAGAGAAGATGAACGTCGTCACGCTTGGGAAGGCAGAGACGGTACGCCCGCCGGTCTGCGCCGCTTGCAACAAACGGATGACGAGTGACGGGAAAGGCAAGGGCTGGAAGTGCAAAAAGTGCGGGGCACGTTCTGAGGTGCCTGAAGTACAGGAGATTGCCCGCACGCTAAAGCCGGGGTGGTACGAGGTCCCGCCGACGGCAAGAAGACATCTTGCAAAGCCCCTGTGCCGCGGTGAACCGGAATAATTGGAGACCGAAGGTCGCCCCGGTTTCGAAAGGCGGAGCCTTCGGGTGGGAAAGAAGTTCCGCCGACGGCAAGAAGACATCTTGCAAAGCCCCTGTCCCGCGGTGAACCGGATTTCAAAAAATAATCATCTGGTGACCAAAGATCGCCTCGTTTTTTAAAGCCCGGGCCTATGCAAATGAGAAAGCGTATCAGCTTCCGGTTCATTCTCTTAGAGAAATATTTCTGCACGAATGGATCGCATACAATGAACCGGAAGTGAGATTGTTTGAGAGGACCACCGGCAACAAGCCTGAATAAAGAAGCAAAGAAGCTGGCAGAGCACATGGGATACTATTGGACAGACAATACCGATCCGTCAATCCGGTTCGATGGCCTGATGTACGGGCCGTCCAGAATGGCAGCCGTGAAACTGAAAAAAATCCGGTACGGATTGGATGTTGACTGTTTCGCGGAGGACAAATTCCCGGACGATGTCACCGATCTCCGGGCGCTTCCTCTCCCGCCATATGTGATACGCGAGCTCTGGGTGCGGACCCAGAACGAGCGGGCGTACCGCCGGTTTATTGTCCTGCCCGACACGACCGTGGAGATCGAGGAGAACACTGCAGAAAATTACCGGAACCCCCGCTTCCGGGAAGAGTACTGGAAGAGGGCACCGTACTCGGTCGAGATCCCGCTCCGCAGGGTTGGGGAAAGGGGAGATGAAGTCAGATAAGCCCGAAAAACGCTCCTTTTGCCAAACGGACGAAAGTCATTTCCGGCTGGAGTGGAAATGATGTCCACGCCCATGAAAAAAGTTAACCGGATCGCGTATTTTCCTTATTGGAGTGCTTTGCGGGGATTTTGAACCTGCAATTTAGCGGGCTTCCGGCGCCACGGAATTTTACACAGACTTCAGGTGCCATAAAAAATAACGGCCGTCCGGAGGCCGATATGACCGTTTTAGAGGGGGGCATATCGAAGAACCCGGGGTTCTTCTTATACCTCGGATCTGTTGACCTTCGGCATATCGAAGACCCCTGAAGTGTTCTTCTCCTGATTCGGGTCTGTTGACCCTCATCACTACGGAGATCTCTCCGGCGTTACTGATTCCACTACCCCAATCTCCTCCGGCGTCATCCCGTAGAGCTCGTACACGATCCGGTCGATCTTCCGATCGGCTGCCTCAATTTTTTCCTGTAGTGACCCTCGTTCCTCACCGGTCTTCGCACGTGCCAGGTGTTTTTTGAGATCGAGCAGCCGGGTCACGAGCGACGCGATCCGGTCGTGCCGGCCCGCATCGTCCGGGTCATCGAAATCCGGCGTGTAAACCGGGAGAGCCCGGAGATCATCCCATGAATACTCCGACCGTTCGCGCCCGGAGAGGCCTGCGGTCTTCGAAAATACGAACGCGATCAACCGGCTGTTCAGGAGGCCGGCCAGGTACGGGCCTGACGCCGGGAGCGCAACCGACCCGACGCCCGGAATTGCCCGGCCGTCATCATAGGTGAATGCCGGCACGGTAAACCGATCCCGGAAAAAGATCCGCGGGGATATTTCCAGCAGGCTCTCATCTTCGCATGCGGTCTCCCACCAGATATCCCCGGGGCCTGACGGCCCAGCCTTCATTTCGCCGCCGATCTGTTCTGCCTGCCGGGTCTGTTCTTTGAGGAGCCGGGCCAGGGCCGGGTGCCGTCTCCTAAACCAGCGCCACGGGGCCGGTGAGGATTCGGGATGGCTCATTGTCCAGCCCGCGGGAATGAAGACCCTGAACGAACCGTACGAAACCGGCTCGAAACGCCCGATAGCGGGGCCTTCAATTATCGGCCGCAGGAACGATTTGCACCGGGAGTCCGCGCTGATCAGTTCCTTCCGGGTATGGGCACCGATCGTAAGTCCCGGTGCGGGAAGGCACCCGGTTCCAGGGTGCAGCTCTCCCATGATGTACTCCTCAAGCTGAGTGCCGGCCTGCCAGACTTTCGTCACGATCGCCTCCGCACGTGTATCCCGCAGCGACCATCCGCCCTCGCCAAGCGCTTCGTGGTCAACGGGAAACGCATGATTCTTCACAAATTCTTCGATCTCTCCCACAGATCCCGGCCCTGCCAGTGCCACGCGGGGCCGCCGGTACGGGGGCCGGTTTGTCATCCGGATAAGACAGAACCCGGGCGCGTCGGGATCCCCGGCGGTACCGGCAATCACGTTGACCTCCTCGATCTGCCGGGTTGCGAGCAGCGAGCGGAGCGGGGCGCCGGTACGGCCCCGGAGCCAGCAATCCGTAGTACACATACAAAGGGTCCCGCCGGGCCGGAGCAGGGCAATGCCCTTCCCGATGAAGAATGCAGACCGGTCCGCTGAAGGATCATACACCGGATAATGCCGCTGGAGGTAGCGCTGGATCCACTCCTTCTGGCCGATCGAGCCCCCGGGGGGGTTCCCGATCACCGCATCGAACCCACCGGAGGAGAAGATCTCCGGGAACTCCGCCGGCCATGCAAAAGGATGGATAGCGTGACGTTCCCGGGAAGGGCAGAATGCCCAGGACACGTCATCCACGATGTCCGGGCCGACAAGGGCATCCCCGCAGCGTACCGTATGCAGGAGTTCCCGGAAGATCCCTGCGGAAAACCCGGGAAACTGTGCCGGCGGGACAGGCCTTCTGCCTTCGCAGAGCATGAAGAGAAGGAGCATCATGGTTACGGCCACTGCATGCCTGTCCGGATCCACGCCGTGGAGCGAACCCATGAGGATCGCATGCCGCTCCTCAAAGGTCAGCCGGTCTCCGCCGCGGGAAGCGAGGAGGAACCGGTACGCTGATAGCAGCACAATCCCGGTCCCGCAGGCAGGATCGAGGACCCGGACCGGCAGCAGCTCGCGCTTTGACCTGCCTTCATCGGCAGCCATGAGGGCGCTCTTTGCCAGGTACCGGATCACGGGAAGGGGGGGACGCGGAGTGCCGCAGGAGAGGACCGTGTCATGGGAATCCACGACATCTGCCTGGTGCACGGCGGACCGCCGGATCGTGCGGGAGAGGTACCGGGCCAGCACCTCAGCAACGATCTCTGTCTCCATGATCGCAAACCGGTACGGCCGGTCCTTGGAGATGAGCCGGTTGAGGATCGCACTGATCACGCGATCTTCGAGAATCAGTGTCCCCATAGGTACGGCATCCTGGCGGGCTGTGTCTCCCTCTTCCTCAAAGAGGGGGGAAAGAGGTGCCGTAACCTCAAGCAGCTGACCGTACCGGTCCGGGTGATCCGCGATCACCTGAAGGGTGCCTTCCGCAACAAGGCCCCGGTCCTCCGCTATCCGCAGGAAGAGGAGGGAGAAGAGGATCCGGTTCGTGGCCCGGGCAATCCCCCCGCTCCGGAGGGCAAGGTTGTTCCGTGCCAGACTCCGGGCAAGCTGCTCCCGCCAGCGGCTGATGTCATGGAAGAGGGCGTTTGCCACCCGATCGTGATCTCCGGCGGGAGCGTCCGCCTTATCCGGGGTTTCGGGATCCGGGCATGACATTGTTGTAGTACTTCGTGAGGAGGAAAATAACCATATGGCTCCCCAAGAACACAGGATGATGACCGGTGGCAGGCCGGCATGTAGTGAAAACAGTGTTATCTGTCTTGAGCGCCAATAATGGGCAGGACTAAATTGATATGACGCGACCATGCGATGAGCCGGTCACCCAGCTTCATGTGAAGCCGGGCATGACGGTCAACGAACTGGTGGAGGCGATGGGCGGGGCCGGCGCCTATAACGGCGGAGCGCTCTACCGGGCCGCAAATATCTACGAGCAGATGCTCCGCGACCCCGAGGCAACGAAGTTCTTCGGGCTTGCCGGCGCCATGGTCCCTGCCGGTATGGGCGGGATCGTCTCGGACCTCATCCGGGCAAAGCATATCGACGTGCTTGTCTCGACCGGCGCGAACCTTACGCACGACATCATCGAAGCGATCGGGTGTCACCATTTCCATGGCACCGCATTCTGCAACGATATCGAGCTCCGGCACGACGAGATCAACCGGATCTACGATGTCTACCTCCCGAACGATGCCTTCGAGCACTTCGAGGCGTTCATGCAGGAAGTCTTCGGAGAACTCGAACCCGGCAGCACCATCTCCATAGCGGCTCTCCTGGAACACATCGGGATGAAGACGAAGTCCGGCATCCTGCACACCGCGGCCCGTAACCAGATACCAGTTTACTGCCCTGCAGTGCAGGACTCGATGATCGGCCTCCAGTACTGGCTCTTCTCGCAGACCAACAAGGTGACCGTCGATGCCTTTGCTGATATGCCGGCCCTCATGGACCGCTGCTTCTCGGTGAAGAAAGCCGGGGCGCTGCTCGTGGGAGGCGGCGTGCCCAAGAACTTCATCCTCCAGAGCATGCTGATGACCCCGAACGGGTTTGATTATGCGGTACAGCTGACGGGGGACCGTCCTGACCTTGGCGGGCTCTCGGGGGCCACGCTCGACGAGGCCCGGTCGTGGGGGAAGATCACCGAAGAGGCGCAGGCCGTAACAGTCTACGGCGATGCAACGATCACCCTTCCCGTCCTTGTTGCAGCGGTCATGGAGCGGATGGCGAAATGACCGAGCTGATCCTCGCGCTCGATGTAACCGTTAAGAGAGAGGCACTTGCCATTGCCGAGCTCTGCGCTCCGCATCTCGACGCAATCAAGATCGGGTACCCGCTCGTCCTCTCATCGGGACTTTCCATAGCAAGTGATTTCGAGTCACTGGATCTTCCCCTCATAGCCGACTTCAAGGTCGCCGACATCCCCAACACGAACCGGCTGATCGCCGAGCAGGTCTTCGATGCCGGGTTCTCTTCCATCATCTGCCACGGCTTCACCGGCGGCGATGCGATCCAGGCCTGCGTGGACGCGGCGGCGGATTACGGGGGCGCGTGCTTCGTGGTCGCGGAGATGAGCCATCCCGGGGCCACCGCATTCTTCCACGGAGGTACCGCGGAGAAGATCGCGGAACTCGCGATCTCCTGCGGTGCCGACGGGATCATTGCGCCGGCCACCCGGCCGGAGCGCGTGAAAATTCTCAGGAAGATCGTGGGGAAACGGAAGATCCTCTCGCCCGGGGTCGGGGCCCAGGGTGGCGATGCGCAAGCGATCGCGCAGCTCGTGGACGGGATCATCGTAGGACGGGCAATTTACGAAGCAAAGGACCCGGTAACCGCGATAAAGGCATTTTCATCAGTCCGTTAAGGCGAAAGGGTTTATTAATATCCTCCAAATCCCGGCCAGATCCGCATATGCGCGCTTTATAAACGATGGATCGCGGATTGGTCGAACCTGCTGGTTCTAAATATTTATTAAGGACTTCTGCAATGTTATAGTATGGACTGGACCGCAGAACACCGGAGAATGGCAGAGAAATACAAAAAATTAACCGATATTCCGGAAAAAGAGCGTAAATACAAGTGCCACACCTGCCACCTCATTGTTGAGGAGAACCCGTGTCCGAACTGCGGCGAGACCCATCTCGAGCTGATGTGCCCCCTCGACCACTGCCACTGCACCCATGAAGTGATCTCGGGGATCGAATACTGCCCTCTCTGCGGCCAGGCGGTCTGCCCCGAGTGCGGCTCCCACGATGTCACCCAGATCAGCCGTGTCACCGGGTACCTGCAGGACGTCTCCGGCTGGAATGCCGGCAAGCAGCAGGAACTCAAGGACCGGACCCGTTATTCGGTAGCATAATCTTCCGGTTACTGTTTTTATCGCAGGCTGTCCCGGCCTCTGAAGTTTTTCGATTTTTTTTTTAGATCTTACGTTTCGTATCGAAAAAACCAGCGTGGCTCCCCGCCTGCGGTCTGCAGGGCAGTATCGGACCGGACAACACTGTTTTTCTGGTGGAACGGGTCCGTTGAGACAGGGTTCTCAGTGCTCCTGCGCCAGACTTTCAGCAGGACCAGGTCTCTCTTGAACCGGGCCGCGGCATGGGACGGGTCGAGTTCGATCACCTTCTCATAGTTCCTGATCGCTTCTTCGTACCGCCCCAGACGGTCAAGACAGTTCCCCATTGCATTGTATGCACTGCAGAAGCAGGGCTCGATCTGAACCGCCGCACTCAGGCTGCTGATCGCATCCTCCACCTTCCCTTCCTGTGAATAGTCCAGCCCCTGCAGGTACAGGCACTGCGCTTCACGCGGGATTCCGTTATTTCCTGATGGTGTCATGTTCCTCCCCCCAAGGCCGGGCATGTCTATCCGGATGCCCGGGCTGATCCCCCATCCATCCGGGTGACAATAAGAATTTGCAAACCGTGAATGCGCAACGAAATCGCCACATTGGTATGCATAAGATTCCGCCATGCATTACTGCCCCGGTGCAAAAGCGAGCAGAACCCGTACGGATGGCCGGAACATAAAAATAAGGACTTAATAATACCCCGACAAAATACTCATCAACAACCATGCGGTATTACCTGGATTCCGGCACCCTTTTCATCCGCGGATCGTTCCGCGCAGCCAGCACCGGCATTTCCGGCGGCATCCGTTCTGTTGCAACACTCCTCAGTCATACCGTGCTGCCCGGCTGGGATGAAGCGGATCCGGTAAAGGAGATTGAACTCGCAGCCGCCCGCGCCGGTATCGGCCCTGACCTTTTCGGGCTCCTGACCGCGGTACCTGTCCGGCAGGCATGCGTGCTCCAGTACGATTTCATCACGGTCTTCATCACGGCAGGGATCCGACGCGAACCCTCGGCCGGTGCCGGCACCATCAATATCATCGTTTCCAGCAGCGAGGGCAAGGAAGACGCGGCCCTCCTCGAACTGATCATGGTGGCAACAGAGGCCAAGACCGAGGCGCTGCTTGCCCTCGATCTCCCGCTCACCGGGACACCAACGGACGCCGTGATCACTGCCTGCGAGGGGGAGACCCGGCACCGGTATGCCGGCAGGCTCACGGAGCCCGGTCTCAGGGTGCGCGAGGCCGTGCTCCACGGTATTCCCGAGGCACTCCGGCGCCATGATGCGGACGTCTCGTCCGCCAGGCCCGCGTTCTTTGTTTACAGCCGGCTCCAGGGTGGGCACTGGATAGAATGGTCCCCGCACGAATGCCCGTATTACCCGTGTCATTTCAAGGGCCAGTCCTGCGACTTCTGTTACTGCCCGTTCTATCCCTGCCGGGATGAGTCGCTCGGCCAGTGGGTGGAGAGCTCGCACGGCGGCCGGGTCTGGAACTGCGCCAGCTGCACGCTCCTCCATGCACCGGCAGTTGCCGCCTATCTCCGGAAATACCCCGGGGCATCACGCGGGGAGCTGATGAAGTTCGCGGAAGGGCAGAACGGAGCGCAGAAGTAATCCGGAGTAATGATCCCGTGCTCATGCCGGTGCAGGGAATCGTGCCGGACACGACCGTGACATGATTATTTCTGTTTATTGGATTATCGGCAGGGCTTCCGGATAATGAAGTACTCCTGAGTAATCTTAAGGAACGTTACCAACCCGCTGGTCTGGGCCGGGGGGTCTGCGAAAAAAAGGATATTTACTCTTTTGAGTCTCTTGCTATTTACTGCACGACTAAAAGGATAGCGAAGTTATTCTTTTATGCTGATCTCCATCAGGAGGGCAGGAAAAGAATACATTGAAAATTTATTCTTTGATGCCGAGGGCAGAGAGGAGCTCGGGGAGCGGGATACCGTGGGCCTCGGCGGCTTCGCGGATGGTCTCGCCGCGGGCAATCGCACACCCGACACAGCCCATGCCGAACTTGAAGAGCGCTTCGGTGGCTTCGGGCTTTGCCTTGAGGAGATCATAGATGGTGCTGTCAGCAGTGATATCAGTCATAGTATCTCTTAGTCGGTTTTCAGGTCAGATAAACCTCTCCATAGTGACCGGACCGGTCGGGTCTGCTGTGCGATCGGGCGACCCTGCGATCCCGGATGCAAAGCAACACTTTCACTACACATGGTGACAGACTTATACTTCACCAGAATTTTGAAATATAGTTGGAGATGTATGAAAATGGATTATTCAGAAGCAGCAGACAGAATCTCCCGAAAATTTGCAAAAGGCGGCCAGACCCCCGATGTCAAGAAGATCGAGGGCAAGCTCCGCAGGCTCGTGGATGAATTCGGTGTCCAGCCCTCCGAGGCGGAACGCAGCGTAACGAACGAACTCGCAAAGGAGTACAACCTCCCTGTCCCGGGGTCGGGACTCAGTCCGGCCGGCGGAAAGGGCGGAGGTACGGAAGAGAAGAAGATCGCAGAAGGAGTGCCCGGTGAGTGGGTGACCATCGAGGGCAAAGTCGTTGGCCTCTCCCAGCCGGCCTCTCCCTCAATAGCGCAGAGCGGGATCATTGCCGATGAATCAGGAGCAATCCGGTTCGTGGTCTGGGCCAAGTCGAACGCCCCTGCAATGGCAGAAGGCTCATGGTACCGGATCGAGTCGGCGGTCGTGGACGAGTTCAAGGGCGTTGCAAACCTCAAGGTTCATTCCGGCACCACGATCAAGGAGATCAGTGAGGACCGATCGCTCATACCCACGCCAAATCCGATCAGGGATCTCCATACCGGGATCGGCTGCGTCCGGGCCAAATTCATCCAGGAATGGGACGCCTCCCACGACCGGATGCTCCAGTCCGGCCTGCTCGGTGATGAGACAGGAACGATCAAGTTCGTGATGTGGAAGGAGCCCGGCAAGGAGAAACTCGTGCCGGGTGCAGTATACAATATCTTTTATGCCGGTGTGGACGAATTCAACGGCCGGCTCTCGCTGAACCTTAATACGGCAACCATCCTGCAGGAAGAGGGCGAGATCGAGGTCAGCGGCGGCGAGGCCGCGGTGATTGGGGCAATCGTGCACATCGCACCGGGTTCCGGCATCATCAAGCGCTGCCCGGTGGAAGGGTGCAACCGTGCCCTCTCGCGCCAGAACTACTGCCCGGTCCACGAGATTCAGCCGAAGTTCGTGTACGATCTCCGGATCAAGGGCTGGCTTGATGACGGGGAGAAGACCCACAGCATCCTGCTCCAGCGCGATGTGGTGGAGTCGCTCACCGAAATCACCCTTGCCGAAGCGCAGGGAATCGCGGAGAACAACCCGCTCGGCATGGACGAGGTCTTCCTCCAGATGCGGGACAAGGTTCTCGGCCGGTATATCACCTGCCATGGCCGGGAGATCGAGAACCGGGTGCTTGTCAACAAATGCGAGAAGATTACGTTCAGCACGGCAGATCATACGGCCCTGCTGAACCGGGCCGGGGGGGCACCGTCATGAGCACGAATGCAAAGGACATGGGACGCAGGGAAGGCGCCTTCGAGCGCGAGCCCGCACGCCGGGTCTTTGCCGCGGAACTCCGCGAATGCCGGTACCAGTTCAAAGACGGCGAGGACGAGAAGAGCCCTACGTTTGTCCTTCTGCCGAGCGGCGAACGCTCGAACCGTATATTCATTGTCGGGACCCTGACCGAGAAGACACGCCAGGGCGAGCAGAATATCTTCTACCGGGGCCGCGTGGTCGATCCCACGGGTACCTTCTTTATCATGGCCGGGAGCTACCAGCCCGAGGCGATGCAGCAGCTGGCGAAGATCGAGACGCCGGCCTTCGTCGCAGTGATCGGCAAGCCCAACCTGTACCAGAAGCCGGATGGATCGTTCATGAACTCAGTACGGGTCGAATCGATCACTGTTGTTGACAAGGAGACCCGCGACCTCTGGGTACTGGATGCGGCAAAGCACACGCTGGACCGGGTCGACGCGTATGCAAAAGAGCCTACACCGGATATCATCAAGGCAAAGGAGCAGTATCCCACGATAGACCCGTCGGTCTTCCGGAAGATCGCCTACGATGCGCTCGCGCAGATCAAGATGTAACTTTTTTTCCGGGTATTATTTTATTAAAAAGGATTACCGCAGGGGGATTATTTCCGGTTTTTCTTATCCTGTTCCCACCGCTCCAGGACTTCCGGCCCTTCGATGAAGATGAGCCCGTGCTTGCGTGCATAGAGCTTTGCGTCCGCCTTCGAGAGGGCGTAGCCGGACTCGTCGTCCAGCATCTCGCAGATAGTCACAGAGGGGGTGATGCCGGCCATCTCGGCCATGGCAATCGAGAGCTCGGTCTGTCCCTTCCGGACATCGAGGAGGCCGTCCGCTGCCCGGAGGAGCGCCATGTGGCCCGGGGTCCGGAACGTCTCGTGGAAATTGACGCCGCCGCCGTTGAGGGCGCATTTCACCTGCTCGGCGATCGCGTTGACGGTTAATGCCCGGTCCCGGTCGGTGATGCCGGTAAAAGTATTCCGGTGGTTCACCCAGAGCGAGAAGGAGGAGTGGTTCTTCCGGTCGTAGGGGATATCGCCTTCCCGCTCAGCAACAGCGATCGCACGGAGGGCGTCGCTTGCAAAAGGGAGGCCGAGTTTCCGGGCTGCCACCGGGTGGACAGCAGTGCAGATCAAGCCGCCGCCATCCTTGCGCATCCGCACAATATCCTTTGGCGTCACGGCATCGGAGCGGATCGCAAAGTCGGTCTCCCCTTCGCGGTCATCGAAATCGTAGAGGAGGATAAACTTCCCGTCGCGGAGGGCAGCAAGGGCATCCTCAATCATTGCCCGACCTCTACATTGACGCTGTCGTTGTCCTCAACGCCAAGCTTCCTTCGAAGGGCCATGGGTGCGATCACCTCGACAAGATCGTCGGGGTAGTGCGTCCTGCCAGGCACCACGATGCCGCACTTGATCGTCCCGATACGGCAGGGGATGCATCGTGCATCGCCGAAGGTTCTCCCGTCAGTGGAGAAACCCTTGATCCGGGTCCATTCAAGCGCATCGATCTTCTTGCGCACGGTCATGCTCGAGGAGGCAAGCCGGATATTGAGCGTGCCGGGGTACGGCTCGAAACCGAGGACAGCGGTAAACTGTTCCTTGTACGGCCCGAGGCTCATGTAATATTTTCCTTCTCCGATCCCGCTGACAACGGCCCCGTTGAGGAGGTAGGACTTGCCCCCTTCCGCAAAAATCCGGCAGTACTCCTGGTATTCCTTCCGGAGTGCCTCTTCACCGGGTTTCGTCACGGTCACATGCTGGCCATCCGCGGCCATCGTTCTCGTTATCAGTCCCGCTGTTTCAAGCCCCTTCAGCCGTCGCGATGCGGTCTGCTGGCTGATCGCGAGCATCTCGCCGATGCTCTGGGTGGAGACGAAAACCGGCCCGTGGCAGCCTCCCCGCACTGCAATCGCCTTGAGACACTGGAGATCCTCCGCTGGTATCATGCTTATCAAAATTGAGATGCTTATTATTTATGGGTTGCTCTCCGGGAATTACTCCGTCGTGGTTCGCTTTGTGTCGAATGCACGTTCGTTAATTATTTAACACCGGGACTCCTTGATCATGAGCATGAAATCCGGATTGCGGAACCAGCTTGCCGAGAAGATGGCGGGCGAAATTACGCTGTCGGACTCACCGGGACATGCGCTGAAGAAGTGGCGCATGAACTTTGAGATCGCGCCGGGCGTCCTTTCGGACCGCCTTGCAGTCTCCCCGTCTGTCATCAGCGATTACGAGAGCGGCAGACGGAAAAGTCCCGGCACCGCCGTTGTCGGCAAGATTGTCGACACGCTCCTTGCCATAGATGAGGAGACCGGCGGGAAACATATCCAGAAATTCTCCACCATGCTCTTTTCGAATGTCGAAGATGATGTGATCTATGATCTCCACGAGTACGGGAACCCCGTCCCTTTAAAGGACTTTGCCGATGCGATCGGTTGCACCCTGCTCTGTGGCTCGGACGACCAGCTCATCTTCGGCTACACGGTGGTCAACAGCCTGAATGCGATCATGCAGCTCTCATCCGACGAGTTCAACCGTATCTATGGATGGAGCACCGAGAGGGCGCTGGTCTTCACCAGCGTCTCGACCGGCAAATCGCCGATGGTCGCGATCCGTGTCACGCCGTTCAAGCCGCGGTGCGTGGTGCTGCAGGGGATCGATGCCCCTGATGTGCACCCGATTGTGGCGAAGATGGCGGAACGCGATCGCATCACCGTATTCTGTACGAGCATGGATGTAGACAAGATAGTGAGTACCCTGAGGGAGAAAGAATGGTAGGCATCATTACCTACGGTGTATATATACCGAGATACCGCATCAAGGTCGAGGAGATCGCCCGTGTGTGGGGCGCAAACGCGTCCGACATTACCGGGGGTCTTGGCGTATTCGAAAAATCCGTCCCCGACATGGACGAAGACGCGGCAACGATCGCTGTCGAAGCGGCCCGCAACGCCCTGCTCCGCAGGCATGTGGACCCCGCCGAGATCGGCGCCGTGTACGTGGGCAGCGAATCCCACCCTTACGCCGTTAAGCCGACCGCATGTACCGTGGGCGAGGCCATTGGTGCCACGCCGAACATGACTGCAGCGGATTACGAATTTGCCTGCAAGGCAGGAACCGCGGCAATTCAGACCTGCATGGGCATGGTCAAGAGCAGGATGATCAAGTACGGGGTTGCGATCGGCTCTGATGTCTCGCAAGGTGCACCGAGCGATGCGCTCGAGTACACTGCGGCGGCGGGCGGTGCGGCTTTCGTAATCGGGAACGACGACCCGATCGCCACGATTCACCACACCTGCTCGTTCACGAGCGACACCCCGGACTTCTGGCGCCGCGAGGGCCAGGACTATCCCCGCCACGGCGGCAGGTTCACCGGCGATCCCGGGTACTTCAAGCACGTGAAAGGCGGCAGCAATCTCCTCTTCGAACAGACGAAGAAGACGGCAAAGGACTTCACGTACGCGGTCTTCCACCAGCCCAACGCGAAGTTCCCGCAGAAGGTGGCAAAGGATCTCGGGTTCACCACGGAACAGATCAAGCCGGGCCTGGTCGTCCCGCGCCTCGGCAACACCTACTCGGGCGCATCCCCGATCGGTCTTGCGGCAACGCTGGACATTGCGAAGCCAGGCGACACGATCTTTGTCTGCTCGTTCGGCTCCGGTGCCGGCAGCGATGCGTTCGACATCGAAGTGACAGACGCTATTAAGAACAAGATCAACCGCGACGCGGCTCCCAGTGTAGAGAAACTTCTGAAAAACCCCATCTACCTGGATTATGCCTGTTATGCGAAACACAAGGGAAAACTGGTGATGCAGGCATGAGAGACGTAGCAGTAATCGGGATAGGCTGCACCAAATTCGGCGAACACTGGGACAGGTCGTTCCGCGATCTCTTCGTCGAAGCCGGGGCACTTGCCCTTGAAGACGCCAAGCTCTCGGGCGAGAAGATCGACGCGATGTACGTCGGGAACATGAGTGCAGGCCGGTTCGTTGAGCAGGAGCACATTGGCGCCCTGATCGCGGACTACGCAGGGATGGCAACCCGCCACATCCCCTCGACCCGTGTCGAGGCAGCCTGTGCATCCGGTGGCCTCGCCTTCCGGCAGGCAGTCATTGCGGTCGCCAGCGGCATGGAAGATATCGTGGTTGCAGCCGGGGTTGAGAAGATGACCGATGTCGAGCCCGGTGCGAGCACCGACGCCCTCACCGGCGCAGCGGACCGTGAATGGGAGGGGTTTGTCGGCGCGACATTCCCCGGCCTCTATGCGATGATCGCCAACGACTACATACACAAGTACCACATGACCCGCGAGCAGCTGGCGCAGGTGGCCGTGAAGAATCACTTCAACGGCGCACGCAATCCGATCGCCCAGTTCCCGCAGGAGATCACGCTCGAGACCGTGCTGCGATCCACGATGGTCGCAGACCCCCTCCGGCTCTTCGACTGCTCACCCATCACCGATGGTGCGGCAGCAGTCATCGTCGCACCGCTCGAAAGGGCACGTGAGTTCACGGACACGCCGATCAAGGTGCTGGCAACGGCACAGGCAAGCGACTCCATCGCCCTCCACGACAGGCGCGATATCTCCACCCTCGATGCAACCGTAGCCGCAGGGCAGCGGGCGTTCAAGATGGCGAAGCTGACCCACAAGGACATCAACATGGTGGAAGTCCACGACTGTTTCTCGATCGCCGAAATCTGTGCGATCGAGGACCTTGGTTTCTGCAAGAAGGGCACGGCCGGCAAGTTCACCGCAGACGGCGAGACCGCACTCGGCGGCAGCATACCGGTCAACACGAGCGGAGGGCTCAAATCGTGCGGTCACCCTGTCGGCGCAACCGGCATCAAGCAGGTATGCGAGATCGTCCAGCAGCTCCGCGGCACCGCGGGCAGGCGGCAGGTCGAGAACGCGAAGATCGGCATGACCCACAATGTGGGCGGCACCGGTGCCACTGTTGCCGTGCACATCCTCGGGAGGGTGTAAGATGACCGTAGCACGATTCTGGAGAAAGATCCCCCAGCGGTATAACCTGATTGGAACGAAATGCGAAAAGTGTGGGCGGCACTTCTTCCCCCCGCGGACCTTCTGCCCCGACTGCCGCAGGACCGGCAAGATCGTGGACCACAAGTTCTCCGGAAAGGGAACAGTTGTGACCTACACGATCATCCAGACCGCACCCGACCAGTTCTCCTCACCCGGGCCGTACGTCCTCGCCATCATCAAGCTCGATGAAGGCCCCCAGATGACCACCCAGATCATCTGCGATCCGAAAGACATAAAATTCGGCATGAAGGTGAAAAGCGTATTCCGCAGGATCGCCACCGATGGCGAGAGCGGCATCATCCACTACGGCACAAAGTTCGTGCCGGTGGAGTAATGTTCTTTTTTTTAATCGTCCGGAATTATCCGATCAGCCAACCCGAATATCGTACACCGCATGCCACTGCCCCGGCGAGTATGACCGTACCACCCGCTCTGTGAGCACCTTCCCGCCGAGCTCGTGTACCCGGGTCGTGTGCTCCCCCTCCGCAGAAACCAGTGAGTAAAAATGGATCACTCCACCAGAATGGCAGAGCCGGAAGGCATCCGGTAAAAATTCCGTACCGGACAACGGCAGGTTCATCACGATCCGGTCGAACTGCCACGGGAGGACCCGGTTGAGGTGGCGGGCATCCGCGAGCATGGGGAGGACGTTCTTCACCCGGTTCTCTGCAATATTCCCCAGCATCAGCTCAATCGCCTTCGGATTAAGGTCCGAAGCAACAACAAGCGAGGCGGGTTTCGCAAGCGTGATCGCAAACGGCCCGACCCCGGCAAACATATCAAGGATAACCTCTCCCTTGTGCACCTGTGCAAGGATGCGCTGGCGTTCGGTAGAAAGCCGGGCCGAGAAATAGGCGCCGGCAAGGTCCACGTTGAAGGTGAACCCGTGTTCGGTTACCTGAGTATGGGTCGTGGAAACGCCTGCAAGGACCCGGAACTCCCGGGTCCGGTACTCTCCGTGCACTTCTCCCTCGGCAAAGACAACGGTGTGGAGGGAGGGGCGGGAGGCGAGCAGTTTCAGCGCCTCTTCGACATCATCCTCTTGCATGATTGCAATCCCGCCTACCAGCTCGTGCCGGGACAGGGGTTCCCGGCCCGGGTGTGCCTCGAATTCACACCACTCCGCACCCTCACGCTGCTCAAGTACCGGCAGGATGAGCGAGTCCCCCTCACGGATGAGTTTGAGCGAGGCGTCGAGCGCGCCCTCACGTATCAGCGCCTGCCTTCTCTCCTCCCCCTGCCGGGCCGGCACCCGGACGCCCCACTGAGAGACCGTCACCCTGACCACGTGTATCATATCAGTATAAGTGCTAACCATTAATCATGGCTGATGATGCGGAGCGCGGCTCCGGGCAGGGCAGCGCAAAGTCAGGTCACGAAAGGGACAGGGATACTATTATTCAAAAGCGGCTCAGGGACGGGACACTGAAACTGTACGATCTAGAGAAGGAGCTCTCCCCGATCGATGCGATCCGGGTGCGGCGCGAGTTCATCCAGGAGGAGACGGGAACAACTCTCGAAAATGTCGGCATCCTTTCCATCGACGTGGAGCGGGTCGTCAAGCGGAACTGCGAGAACATGATCGGGGTGGTGCAGGTGCCGCTCGGTGTCGCAGGGCCGGTCCTCGTGAACGGAGGATATGCCACCGGGAACTACTGGCTCCCGCTTGCTACAACGGAAGGCGCACTCGTCGCCTCGGTCAACCGGGGGTGCAGTGCGATCACCAAGGCCGGCGGGGCAGAAGTACGAGTCCTCCACGATGGCATGACCCGGGCGCCGGTCTTTTCGACCGATAGTGTCGGCCACGCGGCACAGGTAGGCGACTGGGTAAAGGTGCACCGCGAAGAGCTCAGGATAGCAGCAGAAAGTACCACGTCGCATGGGAAGCTCATCGACATCGTCACGTTCGTTGCGGGGACAAGCGTCTACGTCCGGCTCGAGTTCGATACCAAGGACGCGATGGGCATGAACATGGTGACCATCGCAAGCGCAAAGGTTGCCGATCTGATTGCCCAGGGCACGGGAGCAAAACTGATCGCCCTCTCGGGCAACATGTGCACGGACAAGAAACCCGCCGCGATCAATACTATCATGGGCAGGGGCCGGAGCGTTGTCGCCGGTGTCGCCCTCACCCATGAACTGATCAAAGAGGTTTTCAAGACCGATGCAAGGACCATGTTCGAGGTAAACTACCGGAAGAACCTTGTCGGATCCGCCCGTGCCGGCGCCATGGGATTCAACGCCCATGCCGCAAACGTCACGGCTGCGATGTTCATCGCCTGCGGCCAGGACGCGGCTCATGCGATTGATGGCAGCACCTGCATCACCACGGTCGATCTCACCGATGCCGGCGTGTATGTGGCCGTCACCCTTCCCTCGCTGCCGGTGGGGACCGTTGGCGGCGGGACTGCGGTCGATACCCAGCAGGAATGCCTGAAACTGCTCGGGGTTGCCGGAAGCGGGACTCCCCCGGGAACCAATGCAAAGAAACTTGCAGAGATTATCGGCACCGGGATCCTTGCCGGGGAACTCTCCCTCATCGGGGCGCTTGCTGCCCAGCACCTTGCGCGTGCCCACCAGCAGCTCGGCCGGGGATAATTATTCCCCCGTGCGAAATACTTTTTTTTAAAAAAAACGACGGTTCAGAACCGAAACCACTTCATCATGACGAGGGCGTCCTCGCCATTTGCATAATACTGGTCTATGCCAAATACCGGGCGGTATCCCATACGCTGGTAGAAACGCTGCGCCGTGGTATTGGACACCCGGACCTCCAGCTGGATACCGGTCCCGAGTTCCAGCGCAACCTGGTGCTCAAGACGGTTCACGAGCAGTTTTCCGATCCCCTTGCGCCGGTAACGCGGGTTAACACCGAGGTTACAGAGATGCCCGTAGATATTCTCCCCGGTATCCTCTAGAGCCCCGACGACAAATCCCTGGACGGCGCCATCGCAGACAGCGACAAAATAGGTGGACGGGTAATACGCCAGCGCCTCGAGGAAGACCGCGTGTTCCCAGGGATCGATGAACGACTCCTTCTCGATGGTGACAATGGCCGGGATATCGGCCGGCATTGCTCTGCGGATGAGCGGTAACGGGAAGGTGGCAAGATCGTGCGGCCGGATCATCTGGAGGTCCCCTTATGCCCTGCTGGAATATGCATGAGCACCCGGGACAAAAAATGTTTGCCTCCGGAACAATAATGACGATGGTGAAGAGGGGAGTCTGCCCCGGGCCTCTCATCCCTCCCAGACCGGTCTTTGGATATATAAGGGATAAGCCCCAACAATGTGAGCAACCTGCGTACCGTTCCGGGGCGTTATTCTCATGGTGAAGATCTATCGTTTTGCTGGTGTGCGGCCTGTGCCTGAGGCCGCCCCGGAGATCGCGGCCGTGCCGTACGATGTCGTGACCGCGGAAGAGGCAAGAGCGGCTATAGCGAAGAACCCAAAAAGTTTTCTCCGGGTGAGCCGGTCCGATGCCGAGCTCCCTGACCTTTCCCCGCACGATGACCGGGTGTACCAGCGGGCGCATGAGAATTTCGAAGCCCTCAAGCACGATGGGCTCATGAAACAGGATACCAAGCCTGGACTGTACCTCTACCGCGTGCAGCAGGGCGAAGACGTGTTCCTCGGGCTCTGCTGCTGTCTTGATGTGGACGATTACCGGAAGAACAACATCCGCCGGCACGAGCAGACCCGGTATGACAAGGAGGAGGACCGGACCAGGCATATCGAAGCGGTGAAGGCCCACAACGGTCCTGTCGTGCTTCTCTACCGGAATACCGGGGATCTCTTCCGTTCGATCGAATCGCAGCTGGCAACGAACCCACCGGTTGCCGAGGTCCGGACGGAACAGGGGGTCCTTCACCAGATCTTCCGGATCACGGATCCTGACGTGCTCTCCCGGCTCGAAGACCGGTTCTCCTCAGTCGACGCCCTCTATATCGCCGACGGGCATCACCGGGCGAAAGCGTCCGTGAACCTGGCAGACCGTATCCTTGCTTCCGGTAACGTCCCGGACCCGGAGATCTGCCGGTTCATGGGCGTGATCTTTGCCCATGACCGGGTAAAGATCCATGGGTACAGCCGGCTCCTTACGGATCTTGGCAGATTCACACCGGAAACATTCCTTGGGGCACTCGGGCAGTCGTTTTCAGTACAACCGTACGGGAAACTGGACAGCAGAGGGTACAATATCCCCCCGAAGATCGCCTGTCCCGAACATTACCATGTAGTCCACCTCTACCTCGGGGGCCGGTGGTACGAGTGCACCCGCCCGCTTGATCCGGATTCGACCCCTCTCGATGCTCTCGATGTGGCTGTGCTCCAGAAGCACGTGCTCGAAGAGATGTTCGGCATCACCGACCCCAGGGGGGATGCCCGGCTCCAGTACCTTGGCGGTGCACGTCCTGTCTCAGATCTCCAGAAACTGGTGGACAGCGGCGAGTACAAACTTGCCTTTGCCATGCAGCCGGTAAAGGTAGAGACCGTCCTCGCCATCGCTGATGCCGGGGGTGTCATGCCTCCCAAGTCAACGTGGTTTGAGCCCAAGCTGCTGAGCGGACTGGTGATCCATTCGTTCGACCGGCCATAACAATCCGATCCCTTAATTGTTTTTTACAGCGTTGGTATTATGGTATGATTACCATCGCACTCCCGAAAGGCAGCCTCGAGGCCCAGACGCTCCAGCTCTTCAAGGAAGCGGACCTCGAGGTAAGGCGCACCGACCGGGACTACAACCCCCGCATCGCCGATCCCCGTATCGGCAAGATCAAAATCCTCCGCCCGCAGGAGATCCCCACCTATGTAGATAAGGGGTACTTCGACCTCGGGATCTCCGGGCTCGACTGGGTCCACGAGACAGAGTCAGACGTTGTGGAAGTTGCCGACCTCTCGTACAGCAAGACCGGGGAGGGCAATGTCAAGATCGTCGTGGCGGTGCACCGCGACGAACCGATCGAGAATGTCAGCCAGATCCGGCCGGACAGCCGGGTCACAACCGAGTACCCCGAACTCACCCGGAAATTTTTCGAACAGTTGAATATCCCGGTCCAGCTCTTCCACTCGTACGGTGCATCGGAGGCAAAGGTGCCGGACCTCATGGACGTAGTCGTAGACCTGACAGAGACAGGCACAACGCTGCGCAAGAACGGGCTCAAGATCATCGGCCAGATCATGGAGTCGCACACGGTAATCATCGCCAATAAGGCGAGCTGGAACGACCCGGTAAAACGGAGGGAGATCGAAGAAATCCGGACGCTCCTCTTCGGTGTCATCGATGCCCGGCACAAGGTGCTCCTGACCATGAACGTCCCGACCGGTTCCATGGAAGCGCTCGTTGCTGCTTTACCGGCGATGAAGAAACCGACCGTGAGCCGGCTCCACGGAATCGATTATTACAGCATCCAGACCGTAGTTCAGAAGAGTGCAGTCAACGGGTTGATCCCGAAACTCAAGGAATGCGGTGCGGAAGATATCCTCGAGATCCCTATTGCGAAGATTGTCCCCTGATACAAAATTTCCCTTAAAATCCTTTTTTGACAGGTGCGCGAACCAGGTACAGCCCGGGTAAACCGGGTAAAACCGGTACTTACTAATAAATATTCCCAGACTTCAATTAGTCCAGCACGTGCCCCGATAGATAAAATATGGATTCCGGGTCAGAAAAAAACCAATATTTATATCAGGTATTCGCCAATAAGGCATTAAGGAAGAATATGCAGATTCGACCATCTCTGTTTTTGTCAGATGCCCTGATAACTAAAGACATTGATATTAAGAAGAATATTGTTTATCCCAAAAGTCAGAAACTGAGCGGGATCCGTTCCCGGCGAAGATCTTCTTCGAGTAGAAGTGATCTGTTGTTTAAGACAGAACGGGCAAATCTCTCTCTGGATTTTCTTGCGGGATTTACCGTTTTCATAATAGCATTTATTTATGTGGCAACCACAATTCCCGGTCTCCTTCTCAATCTTCAGGATAAAAATATCGATTTCAATGCTGTCGCTTATCGTACAGGAGTGATCCTGGCAGAAGATACAGGAGCTCCGAACTCATGGGAGAGCCAGGCAATATATTCAGATTATTTCATTCAGACAAATAATATCCGGATGGGACTAGCACTCACGAAAGATACACCTAACGTATTATCACTCCAGAAAATAGACCGTTTTTATTGCAGTTCTTCTTTCAATTACCCAGCTGATTACCGCTCACGGGTAGTATTCGGCGATTATCCATACCTGTTCAATATTTCGCTACAGATGGCCGGAGAGAATGCAACGCGTAGTGTGGGAGATATAATTCCCGATCGATATGGATACATTCGCAGGGAAGTAAAAGTGAAGTACTATAGTAATGTTACCATTGGACAACCGGAAATCAGTGCTATGAACATGCAAGCTAAGGATAATGTAACTACGCATCCTTTCACGGTACTTTTCAACTCCACTGACCTGCTGGCCAATACATCAAATCCTATCTGTAAAAACCCAGTGTATCAGATCAATCCCTGGCAGGATCAACTGATGATCAATTTAACAGACCTGAGAAATACCAAAGTGAATGCTTCCACAAGTGCCAGTCTTATCAGGGTGGACATTCTCAGGGCACAGCAGTCTCAGCCATACCCGAACCCTTCGATTGCTAACGTCGAATTTTTCGATAGTACCAACCCTCCAGGGGGAACCCCCCCATTGTTCCTGTATGTAGATGGCAATTCTACACCCGTCGTAACACTACCGGTCATTGTTGCCGATAACGTTTCACTCATCCTTTCACCGGGATTTTTCTATAATATGGGCTATAACACGGGTAATCATCTGGATCCGCAGACCCAGTTATATGTAAAATATACATTTCAGCTCGATCAACCTGATACTTATCTGAACAACACTATACCGGGTCCATTTGCTTATTCCTATAATGATGTCACACCTTCGACATTACACGATGGCGTCATGGAGGTAGCTGTATGGTAGATGACAAGGCACAACTCTACACTATTGAAGGCTTTGCCGCTGCAGTTATCATGGTTTTCTCCATCTTTCTTGTCCTCAGCTCAACAACAACATATACTCCTGGTGATTCCCACATCAGTGACTTTCAGATGCAACAATTGGGACATGATGTCCTCTGGAGCATGAGCATTCCATCAGCATCTGCTACTGAAAGCTCTCTCCAGCAATACATCGAACAGAATCAGCCCGCTGCATTCAACGATGAATTTATAAATGGAATCAATAACAAGACCGGCTCTGAAACCGATACGCTGCAGTATAGCGCTTCGGTCACCTGCCGTGATGGCAACGACGACATCATCCAGACACCGTTTGCTTACTCCCGGAACCTAACCGGCGGGGAACACGCAGTGAGGGCGACCCAATGGGCGTTGGTCCAGCAGACGTGTCCGCCCAATACCGGTGGACCTGTAAATCCGCACGCGATGCTGATAGAGGTGCTTATTTGGCGAGAATGAACGACAGTGCCCAATGGATCATTCTCATGGGGTTCATCGTAAGTTTCAGCCTGTTCTTCCTGGCAACAGTAATCGACCAGTCGACCCTGGTAGGCCAGACAACAGCAGAAAATGCACAGGACCTCGGAAAAAATGATATTCGTGATATGCGGACCGTGATCGTCAACGCAGTGTACACAAATTCCACTTTCAACACTAATGATGTGAAGCAGGATATCCAGACAATTTCCCTTTCACGGAAAGGTGCTGTTGTGGATTACTCAAGTTCATTCCACAGTCCCTACATGATTATCCTGATACATTACAACAATGGAGTGACCGTTTACAATGAGACCTGGACATCGCCCTGATCGAAACTCTGAAGACGGTGTGGCAAACCTGATAGAATATATCATGGTAACAGCAGTCATAATGGCGCTTTTTATTGTGATTCTCCTCTTGGTCAACACAAATATTATGGAAAATCCCGCCAATACGCTAAGTTATTATGCTTTTACGGACATCGGTAACGGGATCTCAACAGAAATTGTTGATGTTTACAGCCTTGCTCCCCAGAATGGAACCATATCAACAAAATTCCATATTCCAAAGGAGGTTGCCGAAAAACCCTATTCCGTGGATATTGAGCCAAGTGCCAATTTGAACGATCAGGATGTTATAGTATGGCGGGATTATATTTCGAGCAATATCAGTCTGAGCGGAATTATGCTGACAACTCAGGGAACCGTTATCGGAAATACAACGGGTCAGGGAATGAACAGGATATCCTATGATTCAGGAGGATTTTAATAATGTTTGTTAGGGAAAATATTCCGTCGTCTGATGGCGGAGTTTCGGAGGTGATTGGATTCCTGATTATTTTTACCATCATAATACTAGGAATCTCTCTTGTTACGTTGTACGGCTACCCGGTACTCCTGCAACAACAATCAAGCGCAAACGAGCGGGTGATGGAGAAAAATATGATTGTACTGCAGAATGATATTAAGAGTCTCACATACAGCATGGTACCCAATTCTGAAACCTCCATGAGCATTGGTGGAGGAACATTGTTCGTTTACAATGGAACATCCAGTGCGAGCCCCGCAACATTCACTGTAGAATGTGATAACGGCAATACGCCGGTTCTTCCAAACTCGACAGGAAAGATCCAGTACGAATCAGTTGATGCGCAGACAAATATAGCCTTGGAAAATGGTGCAGTTGTGACGCGTATGACAAATATCAATGGTTCGACTATGCTCGCTGAACCCCGATGGTTCTATGATGCTCCGACCAATACTGCCGCAATTTACCTGATACACTTTAATACGACTTCTGTCATGGAAAAAACGGGGATCAGCACGGTCGCGATGGAGCGCGGGATCTTCTATCACCTCCCCCCATTTCAAATTCCACAAGGAACCACCTGCACGGTGAGTTATTCCCCGGATCCCACAGATGATTATAGTTCAGCGTGGAATAATTATTTCGCCACAACATTCCCGGCATTCAGTTCACCGACAACGGGCAAATACACCTTACTCGATAATACCAGGCCCGGTCAGATCGTCATCTACCAAGATGATATCGATATAAAATCCGTCTAATCTGATAATAAATCCCTTTTTATTCTAACATTCTTACCCGGTATATTTCCCGCCCTCGCAGATATTGTCGGAAAATCCTACCGGTTATGAAAGTCACCCTCTTGCGAACACCGTGCATGTGTAAAGCAGATCCAAATCATTTCATCACGGGAATACGCCCTATAACACTAGAATCGAAGAGAAAATTCCGGCAGGACAAAAAAACCCGTTTCAAAATTACGATCTGAAAACGTGGAGTGTATATGAAAATGTGTGATGTTGGGTAATCGGGATTTTTTCACGAGTGGAACTTTTTTACGCTCATAAAGAAGGTGATAGTTCCTTTCCCTGTTTTGTACTAGCGCCTAAGCATCAGGATAGCGCAGTATTACTAAATTCTTGCATTATCGCAATGGGGACTGCCACTGTAGCTGAGAGCGAGCCGGCCGATTAAGAGGCAGCTGGAACATTACAATCCCTTGATAGAGGGTATTTTACCATTTACTAACAATTCCGGATTCGCGAAAAAACGTAGGGGGTACCAACACCTCATGCGCTTTTTTATTCAAGTTTTATATATGCCCTGGCCCCGTTGCCAACCTGTACACCGGTCTGGGTCATTGTTTTCGCACTCAGTGCATCCGTTGCCTGGGCGAGAACGCATATGTAGTAAGTTCCTGAAGATTTGCCGCGTACATCAAGAGTGGAATACTCGCTTGAATCGCCGGGAGGAACACCAGATTGCTGATCGAACTGGATCCAGGGTGAAAGACCACATGTCTGCGGATCCTGATAGGAAGTGGTGTAAAAAGCCCGTTCCACAGCGGTTTGAGTACCCGGATAGGTCGTATTCCAGTTAAATGGAATGTAATCGGAGATTGTGCCGCCTTTGGTAACAACTAAGGGTGTGAGAATTATAGTGGGAGTGGTGTTCACCATGTTTGTCAAGTTATTAACCGAGTTGATACAGACACGGGGAATTGTCTGGGTACCTTCGCCATTGTTGAAGGTGATTGATGAGCCATTTCCAAACATACAGATATTACCTGGCTGAGTGACATTGAGCTCAAAACTTGCCTGCCACGTCTGTCCTAATGAGATATTCCCGATCACGAAATGCAAGTGCTGGTTGTTTGTATTCCAGTCGTTAGTCTGGTTGACCCAAGTCGTGTTACCATCGGTTCCGGTGATGCTTGAGGACTCGGGATTATGACCGAAATACCGGAGTGCTGGCGATCCTGTCCACGTGATGTTATTGATGCTCACGTTCTGGAAATTCAGATCCATAAGGGTATTTACACTGGTATTGGGTTGGATTTGTCCCTGAATAGTCAGGAGAACCTGAGTAAGCTTAGCAGTATCCGGTACATAGTAGTAATTGGCTAACGATGATGTCAATGATTTCAGTGTATTCTGGTCAATCTGACTGTTTAACGGGAAGGCCGCGGCATATATCTGGATATTCTGGGATTTCGCCCTGTTTGCAGAATCCACCGCTGCAGCGATTGCCGTATCGCTCTCATCTTCATATCCTAAGCCCGACCGGGGGTACCAGTCTGAGGGCCAGTAGGATTCCAGAGAACCGGGGGAGATTGGCGCAACCATCGGAATACCATCTCCCATGATAATGATCGTCCGATTATGGTTGGGGGTGGGGGATCGCGCGAACAACAGCAATGCTGCATTAATACCGGCAGCGTAGTTTGTTCCTCCACGGGATTGATAATTGCTGATGGTAGATATCAGTGAGGCCTTGTTGGCATTGGAGGTGAGAACATGATCGATCGTTGCATCGGGATACGAGTTGAAATAGCTGTATCCGGTCTGGCTGTTCCAGTTACCTGTATGGTGAGGTGTCCCGGGAACCAGGATCGTATCCGGTCTTTGGGATGTCGCCCACAGATTGGGGTTAACCAAGCAGTAATCCCAGTAACTTCCATATGGGTTGAATGAAAGGTTGGCCGAGGGCACATTCACCTGCGCCGCGAATCTTTTGCTGGCGTTGGTACTGTAAGCAGAGGGAGCATTGCCAAAGGAGGCCAGTCCGATATACATGTTACTGGAAGCATTGCTGACAAAGGCCGTATCCGCAGCCCGGGTTTGAGTAAGCAGTTGTCCACCGCCGATACCTCCTGCGAGATCGGTCAGAATAACAACATCATTTGGTTTGCCCTGCAATTTCCAACCATCCCCGGTCATACGGATAGTGACCGTTACCGTATCGTTAACCGCTACTGTTGTCGGATTGACAGAGGTTCTCACCGTCAGGTATGGATAATTTTTCCAGGATATCAGTAGTGTTTGCTGAGTACCGTTCCATGTAGCAGTTACCGGAACCGAACCAGTAGCCGAAGGATTGTAGTCGATCACATTCTGGTCCGAACTGAAACCACCGGGTATCATATGGACAATAGCCTGACCATTATCGTTGGTTGTTGCTGATGTACTTACCAGATAGGGAAGAGCGGTTACATTGTCCAGATAACTGTCATATGTTGGAGATCCCAAGCTGAAGCTTACAGGGACACCGGAAACAGGATTCCCCTCGATATCCATGACTTCCGCGGCGATGGTGACATTCGCAAGAGAATTTGCATCAATGCTGGCAACGGTTTGGGGATCTGCATCAAGGATCATATTGACTGGAGCGGTACTGTAGAAAGAAACATCCTGACTCTGTAAGACTGAGGCATTTTCAGTGGCGGTTGCAGTAATTGTAATATTACCAGCTGTAGAACGTGGACCATAGGTGAAAAATATCTGGCCAAATTCATTCGAGGTAAGATTATTGAATGATTCACCCGCGGTTGTCAGAATAGATATATTTCTGCCATAACTCGGGTTATTATATTTATCGAACAATTTGTATATGATCGATACCGTGTGTCCAGCTTGGTTATCTGCCGGCTGAATCGGGGGGATTGGTGTGACGGTTTCACTCATATATGCCGGGACACCGTTTGCAATGCCAAAAATGGCAGGGTATGCATCTGGGATAGTACTAAATTGGCCGATATGGATGTTGTTTTGGCCGGCAACATAATCAAGAAGTACTTTTACGGAAAGATTCCCACCTAAATCAAGTGTGGGATTAAGAGTACTCTGATAGATACCGTAATTATCGAATTTGGCGTTATTGGCAACCGATCCGATCTGGAGCGCGAGCATATGGGTGTCTGCAGGATTACGGTTGTCAACGGGATTCAACCACTGATCATAATAGGAAACATTGAAGTAAGTTTCAGTACCGACGGATGCCAGCTCAGGAGAAGTGATAACATATTGGAAAGGAAGATCGTGATCTATTTTCTGTATATAGGATATTGTTGTTACCACACTGTTATAGGTCATACTGGCAACGATTGTGGCGTTTCCGCTCTTCTTTTTGGCCTTGAATAAAACGGAGGCCTGACCGTTTGTATCCGTCAGGATCGTTGTAGAGCTAACAAATGTTCCCATTGTTGTAGAGTCCGGGTTTGTCGTAGGATCCAGAGAGAATGTTACGGGAACCCCACTTATGTGCGTTCCATTCATATCGATGGCTGTAACCAAAATCGTCGAGTTGTCAAATCCCCCGGCAATAACCCATGCCTTACTGGAAGTAATTGTAGAATTCGCGAGATCATTTGCTGCCACTGGGACAATAATGAGGGAAAAGCACATAATTACAGTTATCGCAAATATTCTTTTCATTGTCCACCAACTGAATGACGTATTAAATTTTAAAGTATAAATAACTATGTTTTATCAAAAAATTGATTATTTCAGTCAGTTTTCAAATCAAGATACAAATTTCAGTATTTTTGAAAGTGTGGCCCAACTAAAAGTGAGAATTAATATCATGCTGCTATTTTAGTAATATAGTGTAATGCGCGTCCCGATTTACGTTGATAACAGAATGAAAAGAATATTTTCCATTAAAAAAAACTGAATATAATCTAACAATATTTTCAGATTGTTACCAGACGTGACCATTTCAGAGGTACTTGTTACGCCGGAGCCATTCCACCTGAGGGCCGGTATACCGGTACACGATATCGCATTTCTCGTCCTGGAAATTCCACGGGATCACGATGAGGATGTCACCCTCCCGGATCCAGACTTTCTTCTTGATCTTTCCCTTGATCCTGCCCATCCGGGTGACACCGTCATAGCAACGGACACGGATATGGTTTGCCCCCATCATCAGTTCGGCACTCCCGAACATCTCCCGGTTGCGTTTCTGGGGCAGTTTGACCCTGACGATCTCATCACTTGGGGGTATTCCTGGTTTCTTATCTGTCAGTACAACCTCTCCTCTTCCAGCGGTTTTTTGCAGATTCTGTGTGCTTAATTGTTGGTGCAGGAGAAAATATATTTATTCCTTCGCCGGAAAGCAGGCCTCGTGAAGGCCTGCTGACGGCGCTTCCACTTTAATGCCACATCCCCGCCAGTGCGAGGAGAATACTGATAAACATGGCGGCTCCGATGCAGACAATAAAGAGCCCGGATACCTGGTTGATCACTACCAGGTGCCCGGTGCTGATCCGGGACCTGACGGAACCAAGTACCCCGCAAAGGAGTATCCACCATGCAATGGAACCGGCCAGGAAGCCGCTAACAAATTCGGCTGCGGCCAGGAGCGTAGTCCCGCCGATCACAAAGCCGAAGCCAGGAAGGGTAACCATAAGGAATATGATGGTGAGGGGATTTGCGATCGCGATCGCGACCATAGAGAGATAGTCTTTTGCATAGCTCTCGTGAGGACTCCCGTTCTCCTCCTCCCGGGGCCGGGTGAAAAAGATCTTGATTCCTACGAGAATCAGGACGAGCCCGGCAAAGAAGCGAAAGAAGTCCTGCCATGAGAGGATGAACCCGGATATGGCGGTGAGTCCGAGGAAGGCGACCGCTGCATAGACCGCATCGGCAGTTGCGACCCCGACCCCGGAGAGGATCCCATGGAGGCGCCCGTCGTTGATCGATCGCTGGATACACATGAGGGAGAGGGGGCCGACCGGGGCTGACAGGATGAGCCCGATGAGAATTCCCTGCACGACAAGACCCGCATCCACGAAAAATACAACCCCGAATAGTTCGCTGCTTTACCTGTTGCGGTTCCCTCAACATCAATGTTGCATTCCAGGCCGGGTAGCGGGTATGCATTCTCCCCGCCCCGGCCGTTGGTCAATACACATAAATGCCAACACGGGGTAATGCATGGTATCGGGGGACAGGAATGGCTGAATCCACAATTCCGACGTGCGACAAGAACCATGAACTGACCGAGATGCGCCGGGTATGGGCCGACGGTCATGGCGATGCGGTATACCAGTGCCCGATCTGCGGCAGGAAGATGCAGGTAAGGGAATAACTGCCGACAGTTTCCGCAGCATTTTTTAAAAAGGGTTGAACAATTTCTGATGCGAGAAGCAGGAGTCGAACCTGCGAACCCCTACGGGAACGGATCTTGAGTCCGCCTCTGTTGACCACTTAGATATTCTCGCTTCCCAGTAATATTAGCCACAAGGATAGTAAAAGGCTTTGACTTCCGAAAGATTCATCAGAACTGCGGAGGTCGGCTGATACCTTCCTTCTCGTTGTCGGGGTTCTGATGAACCTCTCCAGCCTTGAGGAGAAGGAGAACGCAAAAGCGTTCTTCGAGGGGCGGGGGTGATGGCAGCCATTCACATGAAGTCCGCAAGGCCGAGCTGCTCGTGCTTCTCCTCACCGAATGTAGAGGTGATCGCAAGGTCGATCACCTCGACCCGCTGCTTGGTGTACTCCGAGATTTTATACTTCCGGCAGATCTCCCGGGACATCTCGAGATACTTCTTCACCGATCCTTCATGCACAGTCGGGATGATGGGACCGTTGCAGGGCCCCTTACCCCGGAATTTCGTGCACTTCCCGGCGAGCGGCATCCGGCGGTAGCTCGTGTTGCACTTCGTGCACCGGAACTTCTGCTTGGAGAAGGCCGAGAGGTTGCCCATCAGGTCGCGGATAAAGTGGGTGTTGAGCACCCGTTCCGCCACATCGTCGGCATCCACGGCCCGTATTTTCTCTGCGAGCACGAGCTCCGCCTCGAGCTTGTCGGTCATCGTCTTCATCTGGGTGTACATCGATTCGAGTGGTCCCGCCGAGATATCCGAGGTGTCGTGCGTGAACTGGAAGCCCTCAAGCTGGGCCGGCGTGCCGAGCCTGCGCTCGACCCGGTCGATCAGCCCGGCGATGGTCTTGGGCTCGACGAAGGTAAGTGCCCCGGTATAGAGCTCGATCGGGTACTTCTCGCAGACGTCCACGTTCAGCGCCTCCTTGTCGATCTCGGCCGGGTCGATCCGGCTCGTCAGCACCAGCGGGGCATCCATGGAGCCGCCCCGGTTCTGCGGCAGGAATGAGCGGGAGAAGTTGATCAGGCCATCGAGGAGGAGCATGATGCAGTCCTCGTCTCCATCGCACTGCCCCGTAAAGATCCCATTGGCCACAAGCGTATGGTCATCGGCAACGGTCAGGCAGTAGACCCGTTCCTCAGGAGCCGGCACCGGCTCTGCAAGCTTGATCGTATCGGAGATCACGCACGATCCCTCGAAGACCGGCACGGCATCGCCGGGCTTCAGTTCCATTGCCTTGATCTTCCTGAGATAACTCATATCCCAGCAGAGCATTGCATGGTCGGGTGTGACCACGAGCTCCTTCCCGCGGGAGGTGACGAACCGGATCAGGTGGGCCGGTGCCCGGTGGATCGAAACAGTGGTGATCTTCCTGATATGTATCTGGCCGCTCGTATCCACGGTCCGGGTGTAGAACGGCCGGGCCGGGTCCGAATAGTACGTGCCGAGCCGGTCTATGCCAGGCCGGCTCAGGTCGAAGTTCTCCATCACGAACTTCCGGATCGGGTACTTCGCCCACGTCCTCCCATCGTATGCTTCGATCACAGTATCGCCGAAGAAACAGTTCCTGCGTTTCGCGGCATGGAAGAACGGGTGGGCATAGCCTACATTGGCCCGGGTAAAACCAATAATCCGGGCAAGGACGCCGGCACTGGTATGCGGGGCAAGCCCGATGACGAGATGCCCCACGAGATCGGCGGGTTTTGTTATATTGTAGAAGGGTTCAAGACCGTAACATTTGACCAGCAGCTCGTCCATGAACTTTGCCACGCTCACCATGTACTCGGCACAGGAGTCCGAGACAAGGAGGTCCTGCGGGTGCATCTCAACCACCTGCAGGCCGTTCTGGAGCTCGTAACCTTTCGTATCTTTCATATACCCAAGAGCCCGCATCTGTTCGACCGATACCCGGATCTCGTCGGGGCGGATGTGTGTAAGAGGCAGATCGATCATGTCGAACCGGGTGGTGCCGTCCTTGAAAACGAAGATGTTCTGTTTTGCCCGGAGGATCCCCTTCTCCATCGCTTCAACGGTCTTCTCCCGGGAGATCACGCCCTTGACTCCCTTGACGAGTGCGACACTGTCGGCCTTCATGCCGAGCCGCTCCATTGCCTTTGCGTACTCGCCCTTCACGTCCAGGGAGATCCGCTGGCTGCAGGAGGCCTGGCCATTGCAGGCCGGGCACCGGCTCTCGGTAGTCTCCCTCCCGCACTTCGTGCAGGTGAAGATGGCAGTCGTGTGCCCCCCGCATTCGCACCGGTTCAGGTACGTGATCTCCCCGCACTGCGGGCAACGCCTCCGGCCGACCTCGATCTCGATGATCCCCCCCTCCTTCTGGAAGCCGATTTCCGTGTCGTTTTGATCAACATCTGCGGTGTGCGATGAGGCAGACTGGAACGAACGCCGCGCTCCCCCGGAGTCCCCGAGCGGGAAGAGGACATGGGGCGGCGGGTTCATCTTCCGGGGCTTCGATTTCCCGGGCCTGCCCATCCTGCCACCGATCCGGGTCCCGGACCGGGACCGCATCTTGATGCCGGAGAGGTGTATTGCCAGTGCAAGCGGATCCGCATCGGCCGGGGCGGTCTTCCAGGAGTCCAGCCTCTTCAGATCACCCCCAAGCCCGAGTCCGGCGATAAGTGCCCGGTACGTCCTCACAACAACCTTCCCCTCTCGTACCTCGTGGGGGAGCAGGAGGAGCTCGAGCGCCTCTTTTGGAGCGGGGTCAAGGGGGAGCGTAAGAACACCCTCGATTACCGCTCCCTTCGTAGCAACCGCATCAGCGAGCGCCCTGAACTGGTCAGCCGTGATATCATCCCAGAACCAGGTCCAGGACGGATGCAGATAACTGCCATTACGGGCAAGGGCAAGCGCCTCTTCCTCGGTCTGTGGTGTCTTCACACTGTCGCCGACATCCAGCTGCCACCACTCCTCGCAATAGCCGGCAGGGATAAGCGGGTGGTTGTTCTCGAGGAACTCGCCGAACGAGATCAGGAGCTCCCCGACATCGAGGATCTTCTCGATCCCATTCTCAAGCCGTTTTGCGGTCTCCTCATCGTCGATCCGGAGCACATCGCCGTTGTAGAGCCGGACGGTCGGACCCTCGATCGAATCGACCGGCACGACACCGCAGGCCTTGCCCGGCCGTTCGGTCTTCATCTGCGTGCCGGTGGCGAGGAACTCGCCGAGCACGTAGAGGGTTGCCGGATGCATCCCGGCAGCGGCGAACCCGGTGTTCCGTGACCTCCCGTACCGGAGCCGGAATCCCCCCTTCCGCATCGGGTATGCAAAGACGGGCCGGCCACCAATGAGATCACGGAGGTACTTGTCGAGGGGCTTGATACCCACCATCTTATCGTCATCGCCGGACTTCGCGCCGGCAACCAGCTTGTCGAGCCAGTCCCAGCCCTCCATCTTCATCTTCTCGACACGGCCCTTGAGTTTCCGGGCCTTGCCGGCAATGCCTTCCCCGATGACGAGCGCCATGCCCCCCCGGACGGTATTGGTCTCCACCCGCTCGAGGTTCCGGTGGCCCGATACCTCTTCCTGTTCGGTCGCTTCGCCGTCAACGCAGACCGGGCAGTTCTCTATGATGAGCCGGATCTCCGCTTCGCTTGGCAGGTACTGGAGGTTCATGATCGAGTTGTACTGCCGGATCTCCTCGATGTACCGCTCCACCTCCTCCTGCCGGGGGATGTACCGGTTGATCCCCAGTTTCTGGCGCACGTAATCGCCAACGAGCACGGACATTGCCTGTGCAGTCCCGCCGGCGCTCCGGATCGGGCCTGCATAATAGATCATCAGGTACTGGGTCCCGTCATCGTTCTTACCGAGGTCGACCTTTGCTATCCCTTCCGTGGGCGCGGCAACAACCCCTTCGGTGAGGAGGGCCATCGAAACGCGGATTGCGTGGTCGAGCACCTCCATGACGTCCTTCTCCCCGAACTTCCTTGCAACGAAGTCGTCGCCGATCCGGAGCGCCGCCTCTTCCCGGGACATCGACGCCTCAAGCTCCCGGATCCGTGCCGCCACGCCTTTGATATTGAGGAGCGCCTCCACCCGGTCCGCGAGGTCGCTTGCGATCGGGATCTCGACGTCCATGCTCGGGTCGATCCCGCGGGACCGGGCCTCCTTTGCGATCGCGATCGCCCGGTGCAGCTCGTCCATGAGGGACTTCTCGTACGCCTCCATCATGGGTGAGCATATCAGCATACGGGTACGGTTATGCGGGAGGAGATATATCTGTTCGGTTCAGGGTGAAAAACGGGAGAATATCAAAGAATCTAAAGAAAAAGGTGCTGTTCCGGTATTACGACGTGAACGACGCTCGGAAGGGATATGTCGGGATCCTGTTTTTCTTACTCTTCCTTCCGTGCATCTTCCACGATCATCTTCACCCCTTCATCCCCCATCTGCCAGAGGGTCAGGGTGGCACAGGACCGGATGATCTCGTCGGCATCATTGAGCCGCTGCCGCAGGGGCTCAATGGCCGGTGTGCCGATCCGGCAGAGCGCCTGAGACAGGAACCCCCGCAACTCCTTATCGTCTCCCCCCATCGCCGTGATCACCTGTTCAATCGCCGGGATGCCAATCTCGCCGAGCGCCGCCGCCGCATAGCGCCGGAAATCGCGTCCCCCATGCTCCTGCATTGCCGCAATCAGCGGACCGATAGAAGACTCTCCGATCTTCGCGAGGGCAACTGCCGCGTACCAGCGCCGGTCATTGTCCTCGGCGTCCCGAAGCGCCTCAATAAGAGGAGCGATCGCGGGCGCCCCGACCTCCTTCAGGGCCGTAATCGCCTCGTGCCGCTGGCCAATCAGCGGCGATCCGAGGATGGCGATCTGCTCCCTTATCTCCTCCTCGCTTACCTTCTTTTTAGTGCCGGTTTTTGCCATAGATTATACTGATCTGGGCATTTGGCCTTCTTGGTTTTTTCCTTTTCCGAGTGGTTCATCAGAACCGCGAGGATGAGAAGAACTCGTAAGAGTTCTTCGAAGAATCCTCTCGGACGGTCACGCGAGTCCAAGCCAGCCGGGAACGAAAAGAACGACGAAGAACATGAGCATCAGCGCCATGCCGAGGGGCAGGCCGGTCCGTGCCCATTCGCTGCTGCTGATATCGAGCTTGCCGGCAGCGATGATGTTGGGGATATTCCCCGGGATCAGCATGCCTCCCGCAATCAGCAGGCCCATGAGAGCACCCGTGATCTGCTGCGATGTAAGGGCCGGGCTGATCTCCGCTGCGGCAAGGGTCGCATTGTCCAGCACGGCAGAGACGATGTTGATCCAGTACAGCCCGGCCGACGGGACCGAGATCACATATTCAAGGATGAGCGGCTTGAAACCCTCGCCAAGGAAGATGAGTGCCATGATGAAAAGATAGACCTTCCCGGCCCGGAGAACGATTTCCGGGATCGTCTCCCGTTCTACCGTGCAGGAGAGCACGGGATCGCCAGTGTGGCTCCGTCGGAAAAGGACGACCCCGACCGCACCAAGGAGGAAGACGGACGGCACAATATACCAGCCCAGCTTTGTAAAGAGATACGTGAACCCTGCATGATACGGGGCGCCCGCGAGTTTTGCGACAACGATGGTAGAGAGCGGCTCGCCAAGTGGGGAGAGGCCGGCACCAAGACCGATCGCAAAGCAGGCGACAACGGCAATCTCCGTCTTTGCTTTCCGGACTACCGGGAGGGCATTGATGACCTCAACCAGTACGATCGCCGCAAGGATAGCGGAGATGAGACTTGACACAAGCCCAAGGATGACGATAAGGCAGAAGACGATCGCCTGCAGGGAGAAACGGCCTGCGAGACCGATAACTGCTTCCTGCATCCGGTGGTAGAAGAGATGGATCAGGAGCCCGGCCACGAGTACGATCTGGACGATGCCCACCGGGACACCGAAGATGTTCGTGATAGAGACCGGGGAGAGAAGCGCTTCCCACACAATCGCAGGACTCCAGCCAGTCTGCTCCCCGGGGATGGCAATGAACCCGGCAATCGTCAGAGCTGCAATACCGCACGCAAAGAGGAAGGGCTCGAGGTTCCGCTCTACGCACTTCACCCGGAACGGGAGGATGAGGACGACCAGGAAGATCCCAAACAGCCCGAGGTTTGCAAGCACATCCATCTCCCACACCCGTGAAAAATCCGGCTTTCCTTCGGCCGGTACCTGACAGAATGGTGGATTTCCGGGACATTAATGCATTCCTTTCCGGGATTTTCCCGGCAAACGGCCCTCCAACAGAGGAAAGTATATAGGCAACATCCGTATTACAGACCACATGAGAAACGGTTCCCCGGTGAGGGGGGCGTGGTTATGGTGCAGGATATTGAAAAAACCGTCAGGGCTCTGCGGGAGGCGGCCCTTGGGAACTGCCGTAAGCGGATCGAAGCAGCTGCAGAAAGACGGAGGGCTGCAGGACAACTTGATCCTCAGCGCGGGGGGGACGTGCCGTGCAGCAGCACCTGTTACGGCGTGACCATGATACTGAGGAGCAGGCATAACCTGTAGGTGATCGCAATGGCTGACGATAAGACACTGCTGCAACAGATCCGGGAGAAGGAACAGGAACTCGGCCTCGAAGTGGAGAAGGTAAAGGCAGAGACCGATGCCGCGATAACGGCAGCCCGTACCGAAGCAGAGGACCTGATCTGCACTGCCGACAAGGCAGGCAAGATCACCGCCGAGCAGGTGTACTGGAAAGCGCGGGGAGCGACAACGGCCGAGATTGCAGAATTGAAGCGGGAGGCCGACCTTGCCCGTGACACATCGGCGCTCCAGGCTGAGAGGAACCTTGCACCCGCGGTGGACAGGATTGTCCGGTACGTGAAAGGTGAATAGCCGGGATGCGCCCGGCACGGGGTCTTCATGCTCCAGGTGATGAAACGCATCCAGGTGATCGGACCAAAAGAGGAACTGGGCCGGGCTGTGGACATCCTGTACCGGGCGGGGACGATCCACCTTGAGAACGCCACCCGGCTGATCCCGCGGGATGAGATCGATCTTATCCCGGTGGAAGTGGAGCAGGCACGGGACATTGCAGAAGTACTCGGGGCGATCGATGCGATCGCCGGCACCCTTCCGGTAGTGGAGGACGATCCCCTGCGCCAGGCAGAACTCCGCCTTGCGATGGAGGCCCGGTCCCACCGGGAGCTCGTACTCCGGGCCCGGGAGATCATCCGGGAACTGGAGACCACGACGAGAGCGCTCTCCAGTAAGAAGAGCGAACTCGCCCTCTCGGTAACGACCCTGAACCGGTACGCAAAAGTGCTCGATATCATCCATCCGATCGAGAAGGAACTGCCGGCACTCGTTGGGTTCGAGGTGACGATCCTGCTCATACAACAGGAGCACAGTGACGTCCTCGGGCTGATCCGGCAGGAGATAGCAACGATCACGAAGGACCGGTTCGAGATGATCTCGACTACGGTGGATGCAGAAACCCTCGCCGCCATCATGGTATTTCCCAAATCGTATTCCGGGCAGGTGCACACCTTCATCTACTCCGTGAACGTGAACGAGGTCCGGCTGCCAAAAGAGTATGCCGGCAAACCGTTCTACGAGATGTATGCCCTGATCGAAGAGAGCCGGCTCCGGGCGCAGGAGGAGATAGGAACGATCGATGCCCGGCTCCTCTCCCTCTCCTCAGTCTGGTACCAGGAACTGGAAGTGCTGAAAAAGACCCTCGGTGATGTTCATGCGGAACTCTCGGCATATACAAACTTCGGGCTCTCGGATTTCACGTTTGTTATCATGGGCTGGATCCCGAAAAAGTATCTCAAAAAGACCAGGAACGCTTTGCACGATACGTTCAGCGACCGGGTTGTAGTAAACGAATTGAAGGTAAAGGCAGAGGACATGGAGGACGCGCCGGTCTTCTACGACAATCCCCGCTGGGTGAAACCGTTCGAGTTCATTATGCAGCTCGTTGCTGCACCCCGGTACCGGGAGATCGATCCCTCCCCGATACTCGCAATCTTCTTCCCGCTCTTCTTCGGGATCATGGTCGGCGACATCGGGTACGGCTTCCTGATCCTCGCCATCGCACTCGCGGTCCGGCACCGGTACGCAGCAGTTTCGTTTGCAAAGAACCTGGCCGACATCCTGATCATCTCTGCGATCCCGACGATCTTCTTCGGGTTCCTCTTCGGGGAGTTCTTCGGAGACCTCGGCGAGACAATGGGCTGGATCCACCCGGTCACCTTCCTCGGGATCAGCTGGAACCGGGTGGATGCGATGATCCCGATGCTCGCCTTTGCCATCACGCTCGGCGTCATCCACGTCTTCCTCGGCCTTGCGATCGGTATCCGGAATGCGATCATCACCAAGAGCAAAAAACATCTCATGGAGAAGACGGGTATGCTGATGATGATCTCAGCCCTGATCATCCTCGTCCTCATGCTCGGGGGATTCGCGCCGGACACGTTCGTATGGCCCGTCGTGGTACTGGTAGTCGTATCCCTGCCGTTGATCCTCCTCGGGGCCGGGGTCTTTGGCACGATCGAAGTGATGAGCACGGCCGGCAACATCCTCTCCTATGCCCGGCTGATGGCAATCGGCATGGCCTCGGTCATCCTCGCGATGGTGGCAAACCGGCTTAGCGGGGCCTTCGGGATTGCGATCATCGGCATCGTTGTCGCCATCCTCCTCCATCTCCTCAACCTGCTGCTCGCCATGTTCAGCCCTTCGATCCACGCCATCCGTCTGCACCTCGTGGAGTTCTTCTCAAAATTCTACGAAGGGGGCGGCGTGGTATACCGGCCGTTCAAGAAGGAGATACCGCAAAAAGAGCCGGCTGAGGTGTAAGATAAGAGTCTGATAAAAAAAAGATTTCTCGGGGGCGGTCTGGTGGGAAGACCTGCCACTGACGGGGATACTGCCGGAGAATTCCGGCGCATGACTATGCCCCTGCCGCCCGTTTCTCTATAGCCTTCTTTTTCTTCTTCTCCAAGATGCTCTTGACCTTCTTTAACCGGAAGAGATCTTCCCGCTCCCGTTCGTCGATTGCGTTCTTGATGTACTTGGCGTTCTGCTTCAGTTCCGGGATCAGGATCTGCTCAAGGGCATTCACCCGTCTGCGGGTCATCTGGATCTCGCTTCCCAGCCGGCGCATCGCAGTCTCGGTCTCGGCGAGCTGAATCAGGAGGTCGAGCTCTGCCTCGTAACGCTCGGCCGTCTCATCGATCCGTGCACTTGTGGTGATGATGCCGTAGCCCCGGTCCAGCAGTTTCTGGGAGACTCTTTTCTTCTCGATCACCGGGACCGGGACACCCATGATGTTCTTCCCTCCGATATCAACCGTAATCGAGCGGCGGGTTGCAAACGAGGCCGACCGCAGCGTGACCGGGTCATCGGTTGCCTCTGCAATCAGCAGGGCGAGATCGGCAGCCCGGGAGACCTGTTCGAGCTCGTCGCGGGAATCCGAGACCGTTGAGAGGATGGCAAAGAACTCCCGGATCAGGGCGTCCATTTTCTGCCGCAGGAGATCGCGGCCCTGCTCCGCAAGCCGGATCTGGGCCCGTGTCTTCATCAGCTCCATGCGGGTGGGCTTTACCTGCTCCATTGCTTCACTCCGCCATTCCCTTCTCTTTCCCTTCACCCGCAGAGACCTGCCGTGCAGGATGGTACTTCGCTATGTGCTCCTTCTTGATCCGCTTGAGCTCGTCCTCGGGCAGCGTGGCAAAGAGGTCCCATGCAATGGAGAGCGTCTTCTCGATCGGCCGATCCTCATCACCCTGCGTGATGAACCGGTTTTCGAAACCCTCCGCGAACTTCAGGTATTTCCGGTCCAGATCGGTCAGCGCCTCTTCCCCTACGATTGCAACGAGCCGCCGGAGGTCGCGGCCATAGGCATACGAGGCATAGAGCTGGTCTGCTACCCCTCGGTGGTCCTCCCGGGTCTTGCCGGCCCCGATACCGAGGTTCATCAGCCTTGACAGGCAGGGGAGGGCATCGACCGGCGGGTCGGCGCCACGGCGGAACAGGTCCCGCGAGAGCACGATCTGCCCTTCGGTAATGTAACCGGTCAGGTCGGGGACCGGGTGGGTGATATCGTCATCCGGCATTGTCAGGATCGGGAGCTGGGTGATCGATCCGGTCCTTCCCTTGAGCCTCCCGGCCCGCTCGTAGATCGAGGCGAGATCGGTATACATATAGCCCGGGTATCCCCGCCTGCCCGGGACCTCCTCGCGGGCGGTCGAGATCTCGCGGAGCGCTTCGCAGTAGTTGATCATGTCGGTGAGGATCACGAGCACGTGGAGGTTGTGGGTGAAGGCAAGGAACTCGGCGACGGTCAGGCCGCACCGGGGGGCTGCCAGCCGCTCGACCGTGGGATCGTCGGCAAGGTTCATGAAGAAGACCACGCGGTCGAGCGCTCCCGTTCGCTCGAAGTCCTGCATGAAAAATGAGGCCTCCTTGTGCGTGATACCCATTGCCACGAAGACCACCGCGAACTCCTCCCCTTCGCCCCGGACTTTCGCCTGCCGGGCGATCTGGGCGGCGAGCTTGGACGCCGGCAGGCCCGAACCGGAGAAGATCGGCAGCTTCTGGCCCCGGACAAGCGTGTTGAGGCCGTCAATCGCCGACATCCCGGTCTGGATGAAGTCCGCGGGCTTGTCCCGGGCGGAGGGGTTGATGGGCGTTCCGGCAATATCGAGCACCGCCTCGGGAATGATATCCGGGCCGTCGTCCCGGGGCTTCCCTACGCCGCTGAAGACCCGGCCCAGCATGTCGGGAGAGACGCTGATCCGGGCGGGCTCGCCGGTGAACCGGACAGTGGTGCCGGCCGTATCGATCCCCCTCGTGCCCTCGTAGACCTGAACCACCGCATGGTCCTCCGAGATGTCCAGCACCTGGCCGGTCCGGACTTCACCGTCCCGGAGGGTGATTCGCACAATCTCGCCGAACGATGCCCCGGTGACCCGGGTGACAAAGACCAGCGGGCCGGAGACGTAGTCGATCGTGCGGTATTCCCGGGTCAGCAGGTCAGGTTGTTTCATTTCTCCACCTCCAGGTTCGAAAGGGTTGCATTCACCGTGTCCAGGATCCCACGGACTGCATCGGCATCGGCGGCATCCTTCATCCGGCCTATCGCCGCCCTCAGGGAGAGCGCCTGGATCTGCCGGAGGGAGATCCCCCTTTCCATCGCGAGGTTCACGCCGGTAAAATATGTGATGATCACCTTGAGCATCAGGTACTGCTTCTCGATCGGGCAGAACGAGTCAGTATCGCTGTAGGCGCTCTGCTGGAGGAAGTCCTCGCGGATCATCCGGGTCACATCGAGGATCGCCTTCTCGCTGTCCGGGAGGGCATCGGGACCCACGAGCTGGACGATCTCCAGCAGCTCAATCTCCTTCTGCAGGAGGTAGATAGCCTTGTCACGCAGCTCCCGCCAGTCCCGCGCAATGGTCCGGGTGTACCATTCCGCGATGCTGTCGAGGTAGAGCGAGTAACTCTTGATCCAGTTGACGGACGGGAAGTGACGCCGGTAGGCGAGGTTCGTGTCCAGTGCCCAGAATGTCCCGACTACCCGGAGCGTATTCTGCGTGATAGGCTCGGAGAAGTCCCCGCCCGGGGGCGAGACCGCCCCGACGACGGTGATGGAGCCGTTCCGCTCCACGGAACCGTAGCAGACCACGCGCCCGGCCCGTTCATAGAATGCCGAAAGCCGGGTGGCAAGGTACGCCGGGTATCCTTCCTCGCCCGGCATCTCCTCGAGCCTGCCGGAGACTTCCCGCAGCGCCTCGCCCCACCGGGAGGTCGAGTCCGCCATCAGTGCAACATCATATCCCATGTCCCGGAAGTACTCGGCGATCGTGATCCCGGTGTAGATGGATGCCTCGCGGGCAGCGACCGGCATGTTTGAGGTGTTCGCGATCAGGATCGTCCGCTCGATCAGGGGCTGCTTTGTCCGGGGATCGACGAGCTCGGGGAACTCCGCGAGCACGTCTGTCATCTCGTTCCCCCGCTCCCCGCAGCCGATGTAGACCACGATCTGCGTGTCCGACCACTTGGCAAGCGTCTGTTCGGACACGGTCTTGCCGGTCCCGAAACCGCCCGGAATCATCGCCGTCCCGCCCTTGGTGACCGGGAACATGCAGTCGAAGACCCGCTGCCCTGTAATCAGGGGCAGTACCGGGTCGAGTTTCTTCCGGTGCGGCCGGGGGATCCGGACCGGCCAGTGGTGCATCATGGACAGGTTCCGCTTGTTGTCGAGCACGCAGACTGTTTCGTCCACCGTGAACTCCCCGGCCCGGATCTCTGTTACCGTGCCCCCTTCGAGAGGCGGGACGAGTACCCTGTGCTCGAACTGGAATTCGCGCACGGTCCCGAGCACGTCCCCGCCGGTTACCACATCGCCGGTCTTTACGGCAGGAACAAACGCCCATTTCCGGGACCGGTCGAGGCCCGGTGCAGTGATGCCCCGGCCGATGAAGTCGCCACTCAGGGCAAGCAGGACCGGGAGCGGCCGCTGGACACCGTCGTAGATGGAGGCAAGGAGCCCGGGGCCGAGCTCCACGGAGAGAGGTGTCTCCGTGTTCGCCACGGATTCCCCGAGAGTCAGGCCGGTTGTATCCTCGTAGACCTGGATCACCGCATCCCCTCCTTCGAGCCGGATAATCTCACCCCGCAGGGATTCACTCCCCACCGTCACCACGTCATACATCTTGGAGCCTTTCATGCCCCGGGCGATGATGACCGGGCCGGAGATCCGTATGATGGTTCCCGTAATCATGTTCCTCACCTCTTCAACACAATGTTGTAGCCGATCGCTTTCCTGAGCAGCCGCTCGATATATGTCCGCCGGTCCACCTCTTTGGACTTCGAGGGGATGGGAATCACGAGCGGGCGGTGCAGCTTCTCGATCCGGTCCATCAGTTTCGGATCGAGGGCGAGCATATACTCCTCGTTCATGCCCACGATCCCGATCTCGTCCCTCTTCAGGAGGGGCGGGATGATGACCCCTGCGTCGGCTGCATCCTTCGCCTCGAAGACCTCTGCACCCGCAAGCCGGAACCCAGAGGCCCGGTCGCCGTCCGTGACGATGACGAACTTATACATACACGAGCTCCTCCCGTAAGTGCTCCACGGGAAAGTCCGCGGTCTTACACCGGGAGATGATTCGGATATTCGTGATCTCGTTGTACTTTGCCCAGAAGTAGGCGATAAGGGAGGCCACGCTGAGCGGATCCCTCCGGAACAGCCCCACTCCCTGCCGGACGAGAAAACGCTCGAGCTCCCTCTCGATGGCAGAGATCTTCAGGGTCCGGATGCCCGGCTCCTGTGCTGTGCCGAGGAACCGGTACTGCGTATTCCCTATGGCCGCGATCACGTCATCGGACGAATGGAGACGGAGGAGGTGATCGAGCTTCTTTGGATCAAACTCCCTGCCACCTCCGACGAGAAACGGTGCCGCATCTTCCGGACTGACCTGGTCATTGATCATCCGCAGGACGGTCCTGAGGTTCAGCACATCGATCTCGGTCCCGAGAATCTCCCGTATCATCGCGTTGTTCGCGGACGAGGCCTTCACCGTATCGAGTGCGTCCCGGTAATAGTACTGGTCCAGCGAGCACTCGAGCACGGAGAGATCGCCGCTCTTTGCAAAGGCCGGGAAGCCTTCGGTCAGGGGAATCGCGTACGGGATGCGCCATGTTGCGAGCAGATCGATCACGGACCGGACATCCTGCTGCCGGACGAGCTCGGTCAGGGTCGCCTCGTCGAGCTCCCCGGCAGGAACGAGGCATTCGAGGATCTCCTCGTTCGTGACATGGATGTTCTTGCCGCGGAGGATCGTCTTCAGGTTCTGGATATCCCAGCGGTGGAGGAAGATCGAGATAAACCGTTCCGCTTCCTCCTGCCGGACAAAGCCGAGGATCTTCCGGAACGTCCTCGTGAAATTATCCCGCAGGGCATGCTCGATGCAGGCAAGATCCGTATATTTTCCCCGGGCCGTAACGATATCCTCCCTGTACGGGGTCTTCTCGAGTTCGGCTATAAGTGATTCGAGATCCGGCTGGAGGATCAGGGTATCGAGCGTGTGGTGGTCCAGCAACCGGCTCTTCATGCCCCGGATCCGGGCATTGGTATAGCCCCAGTCCATTGTTAGTCCCCCTTAAGGATCGCGTAGAGCTCGAGCTGCCGGTGCTCCTCTGCCCGCAGGAGCCGGGACTCGAACGTGTTGGAGACGATCACTTCATCGTCGGATGAGCTGACCACGAGACCTCCCATGCTGGAGATATCGGTGACGATGTCGGAGGGGATACCCAGGGTTGCGGCGGTCTTCCGGCAGAGATCCTCATCCAGGGAATCGACATGGATCCGGATCTTCCCTTTCTCTCCGATTGCGCGGACCGCCTCGCGGGCAAGCTGTTCGAAGATCGCAGGATACCCGGGCCCCTGCCTGACGGTCCCGAGCCGTAGGCGGGCCCCGGTAAAGGCTGCCTGGAAGACCGCCTGCCGGTTCCTGATCTGGAGGGCCCGGATCTCCGACCGGGCAAGGAAGAGCTCCTTGTTCCTCTCGATCTCTGAAGTGCGTTCAGCATCGGTAATATAGGCCTGTTCGATCTCTTTTGCCCGGACCCGTGCTTCGGCCCGGATCGATTCGCTCGTTACGCGGGCGTTCTCACGGAGCTCCCGCTCCCTCTCCTGCGCACTCTCCTCCACGGATCTCAACAGGTTTTCGAACGCCATGGCCTCACCCGGTCCTGCCGGGTTCTGCCCGGATTACAGCAGGGGAACCTCGGGAATTGTTGTTGATACTGATTATTTTACCATCAGGATGATCATCGCGGCAACGACAAAACCAAGGATGACCAGTGTCTCCGGGATCGCTTCAAGGATGATGATGGACCCGACGACCTCCGGCCGTTCGGCGATCGCTCCCGCCCCGGCCGAACCAATGCGTGACTGGGCCCATCCCGTTCCGATGGCGCCCCCGGCAAATGCGATTGCTGCCCCGATAGGAACCTCCCAACCAGCGACACTCATGATACAACCTAACAGAGTGCAGATATATTAAGGTATTGCGCTGGTTTCCGGGAGAAGCTCCCTTCTACCCTCCCTGAGGACCCGGAATTGCAGGTCCTTTGACGCAATACCGGGAGGATCGTATCCTTCTCACGGGGTACCGCACCAGCCATTGCCTGGCGTTTTTCCTGTCTGCCAACCAGGGATAGCCTGTATGTTCCAACGGCCATTACTCTCCCCATGTGATACGGGTGACCATGTCCGGATGCCACGCAGGGAGCCAAAAAGTATATGGTTACACAGCGGGATTGTTCATCACCCCCATAACGGGAACGGAGGAATCAGGACATGCCGGATGTATCTCAGGCAGAGGTGGGCAGGCGGCTGTACCATGTCCACCGAGAAAAGCGGATCGAGCAGGCGATGAAGCTGATGCAGCAGGGGACAGAAGCGGACTGGAAGCTTCTCTCCGAGGCGGATATACACCTGCTCTCGCACCTGCTCCAGTGCACATGGAATACGATCGACCAGGGGGTCTGGGACAAGATCGCGTTTATGAATATTACCATGAAGGATGTCCGGAAAATTCTTTCTTACGGGGAAGGGGTTACGCCGGGGCATAACCCGGAGCCGGGTCAGGTGGACGAGATCAGGAAAATCCTGCTCGCGATCAGCTAATCTTCATAAATTCATCGGGATCTTTTTTTACGCGGATTAACCGGAAAATAGTTGCGCCGCCGGCCGGATATAATCCCGGGTGCTGCAATTGACACATTTTTATATTCCGGCACGCCGGAGATGAATGATCATATGATGATCACCTGTCCCGGCTGTCATGCACCAATGCCGGGCCGGAACGCCGATCCCCCCGACCGTTTCAATGCCTCGGGAGAGTGCTGGCAGGCATTCAGCGACCTCTCCTGTTATACGGTGGCATTGCAGGATCCTTTGTTCATCCACCAGCACGTGGTCGATGCGTACGGCGCACAGCACGCCGGGGGAAACACACGCCCGATCACCGTTGTCTTTGGCCTGATCGGGCTGTACCTTGCCCTGGAGAGGGGGTATTCCGGGAAGGAGGTGCAGCAGGCCCATATGCGGATCGCAAAGATCCGGAAAGACTGGCCCCGGCTCGAACCGCCGGGACAGCCGGCAGCCCTGACGGTGCTGGATGTCCTGCGGGTGAGCCCCGGCCCTGAGCGGGATGCGATGATCCGGCAGTGGGCTGCAGCGGTCTGGGAGAGCTGGGCGGACCGGCGGGATTGGATACGGGAAACAACGGACGAGATGGTTGACCGACCACGGAGATGATGCCATTACCGGGAAGAGGTCCGGGGTTCACCGGGGTTATACCGGCTTTTTTGTGCAGAATTCGAAGACGCACCGGTTGTCCGCGATATAATGGGGGACATGGTGGCGCTGGACGATTTCGGGCGAGACGAAGCCGGCGCCGGTGAGGTAGCCGGAGAGCTGCTCCCTTGTTGCCAGCCGGGGCGGCCCCCATTCATCGGGTGACCGGACAACCTCTTCCCCCGTTACCCCGAGAGTTGAACCGAAGAAGATCCCGCCGGGCCTGAGCACAGACCGGGCATTCGCGAGATATGTTCCGAGTTCCTGATCATCGGCAATCACATGGATGACTGATGCGGAATACACCATGTCGAACTCTGCAGGTCCGAACGGGAATGCCGCCGAAACCGTGAAGAGGTCACTGATCTCCTCCCGGTCGCGGTACAGGTCGAAACCGAGGTCGATGCTCGCCGGGTTGATATCGAATGCGGTGATCCCTTCCCGGGAAAACCCGTCGCGGAGCAGTTGCCGGACATTGTCCCCGGTGCCGCACCCATAATCCAGGAGCCTGCCGGTCCCTCTGAGCGCACGGGAATAGAAGACGTGGTTGTCGATCCGCGGCTGCCCAAGGATCATGAGGATGTGGGGGTAGCGGACCCCCTCGCGGGTGTACTTCTCCAGGAGTGTCTCATAGTATCCGTCGGGGAAGACGACACCATAGGTTTCGATCCGCTTCATGGCAATGCGGAGTTCCTCCGGAAGCGTCTTTCCCGGGGGGAACCTGCAGGATCCTGGTTCGGGCATACCGGCATAAGTGTCGGCAGGACGGATATTCAGGGTTACGGTAAGCCCGGCAGGCAGATCGGATTCGTTCCCGTATGTTCACGTTCGCGGGACATGCAAAAACCCGGAGCACAATTTTTATGGTCCTCAGCCAGAAAGGGTCATCATGGCAGAAGCCGGGCCATCACCAACAGATGAGTTTTACGCAAGGGATTGCAAAACATGGCGGGACTGGCTGGAGAGGAACCATGCCAGGACAAAGAGTGTCTGGCTGATCCTGTACCACAGGGACAGCGGGAAGCCCTCGGTCACGAGTGAGGAAGCGGAGGAGGAGGCGCTCTGTTTTGGCTGGATCGATTCGAAGCCCCGCAAGCGGGACAGCGAGAGTTCGTATCTCTTCTTCGCCCAAAGGAATCCGAAAAGCAACTGGAGCAGGGCGAACCGCGATCGGGCAGAACGGATGATCCGTGAGGGGCTGATGACACCTGCCGGCATGGCCATGATCGAGCTCGCGAAGAAGAACGGTACATGGACTGCTCTGGAAGAAGTACAGAACTCTATTATTCCTCAGGATCTCGGGGAGGCGCTGGCCGCTGTCAGTGCCGCGGAAAAGAATTTTTCTGCTTTCCCCCCGTCATCGAAACGGATCATCCTCGAATGGATCCGGAATGCGAAAAAACCGGAGACACGGCGGGCACGGATAGAAGAGACCGTCCGGCTCGCAGAAAAAAACATCCGGGCAAACCATTACCGGCAGTGACCTGCCGGAAAATTCCCTGCCGGTTTACTCTGTCCCCACCCGTACGCAATCCGCGATCGTCCCGATCCGGGCGACCGCAGCGCACATATCCGGCACATACGCAAGGGCTTTGCCGCTGTTCACCATGATCGATTCGTACTGCTCCATCACGGGAGAAACCACCATGCAGGTGTCGGCAAATACCCGGGCCCCGCTCTTCTCGATCGAATCCACGGTCCGCTGGCTCTTCTCGATGACACCCTGCGCAGCAAAGACATAGAACGGCTTCGTTACAAGCTTCCCATTGAGGAGCCGGGCAATCTCCTCCAGCTCTGCGGTTGAGCAATGCGGGCAGCCGACCGCTACCGCCTCGACCGGAATCTCTCTGAACAACTTTTTGATCTCGGACGACTCAACCGCAATCGTGTCGAGGCCGGCAAGATCGAACGGGATCTTCACCGCTTCCGGGGTCACACCTTCCACATGGTATAACGCAACGGCGCCGGTTGCCGCCATTGCCGCCCCGAGCCCCTTGAGCTGGTCCTTGTCCGGGGTGATCCCGGAAAAGAACGGGATCCGGTTTCCCACGAGTCTGCCGGCATGGTAGCCGAGCGCACCATAGTCCGCGATGCTCCAGTCCCGGGTGTCGGCCTGCACGCGGACGACGATCTGCGGTTTCCGGTTCACTTCAAGATGAAGGCCGTAGCAGGGGGTCTTTCCCACGAGCGCAGCGGCGAGGGCGCCGGGCCCCCCTTCCCGGTTTGTCCGGGCGCCGATGACCGAGTTCGCGTAACTGACCGCAGAGGACTCGGACCATGCGAGATGATCGCCAAACGAGGTCTCGCGGAGATAATAAGGAGTGCAGGTGCATTCGAGACCGATGCCGAGCCGTTCGTAGGCTGCGACAACCGCCTGCTGCTTTGCCGCGAAGTCCTCATTGACACCCATCTCCTGCCAGCGTTCCCGGGGCATGCCGATCGGGTTCAGAACAGCCGGGACAACGGCCTTCGCATCGAGAGAGTTGAGCCACTGGAGGCCGTACTCCCCGATCGTCTTGTAGGACGCCCCGCTCACCTGGGCGCTTTTGATCGGGACGAGCCGCTCTGCTCCGAAGACCTTCCCGAGCGCCACGAGAAGCTCGAGCATCTGCTGGCGGGTCTGTCCCTGTTCTCCGGCAAGGATCCGTTCATCGTCCCTATCGAGAAACATCGGTTCACCAGGTAGCACGCGAGAAGTCTGCCTCGCGCCCGAGCACCATTGTTGCGTCGACCCCGATCTTCACATTCGTACCATCTTCAAGCTGGCACGGGTCAAGCGAGGAGCCACGGACGCCGGTGATCACCATGATATCCCGGTCGCCGCTGACCCGGGTCGCGATCGCGTACTCGACCTCGTGGGGATTTGTGGGATCGATATCCTCGTCCACCACAACCACGTGCTTGAGCGAGGTGTGGGCGGCGAACGCGGCCATGATCGCGTTCTTTGCATCGCCCTGCGTACTCTTCTTGATCTGGATCACTGCATGCAGATAGCCGCAGCCTCCCTTGGTCAGCACCACGTTGCGCACTTCCGTGACGCCGGCCACAGCCTTATAGATCTTCGGCTCGTACGGAGCGCCCATCAGCATCTTGTGCTCATCGCCGCCCGGGAGGATCCCGTGGTAGATAAAGTCGGGCTTCGTGTGCATGCCGGTGAAGACGATGATGTGCTGCATCCGGACCGGATCGTAGGTCCCGGTGATATCGACGAACGGTCCTTCCTCGGTGAGATCGCCGGTGATGTACCCTTCCAGCACGATCTCCGCGTCCGGGACGAGCACCCCGTTGCTGCACCGCTTAACCTTCAGCTCGCCACCCATCAGTTCTGCGGCAAACGGGAGCTCCATTCCCGAGGGGACCCGGGTACAGCTCGCAAAGGTCACGGCCGGGTGCGTCCCGATCGTTACCGCAATCGGGAGTTTTTCTCCCTTTGCCAGGGCTTTTTTCAGCATCACGTGCGTGTGCCGGCCCTCGACGAGACGGGCCGCAACCCGGTGATCGTCGAGCACCTGCATCCGGTGGATCGAGGCGTTCTCCACCCCGTCCCATTTCGAGAAGACGATGGCGGAGGTGAGGTACTTCCCGGCATCCTTCGGGTAGTGGTGCATGATCGGGATCTTCGTCAGGTCCGGCTTCTGCATCGGGAGGGTGCCGTCTTCGATGATCCTTCCATTGAACTGTGCATCCGCGAGGGTCTTTACCATCTTCGCCTCGTCGATACCGAGCGCGAGGGAGAGGGAGGTCCGGCTCGCGGTCAGGTTCATGACCGCACGGGAACCGTTGATCTTGTGAAAGAAGAGGAGCTTGTCGGTGCCGGTCGCCATCTTCGGGGCTTCCATGTCGGCCGAGACCTCCTTTTTCACATCAACAACCAGCCCTGCCTTCCGCATCTTCTCAATGAATTCACGCATCGTAACCGCTCCAGCGCTGGACGAGATTATGTTCGATCTCGAGGTGGTCGAGTACCCGGGCTACCACCATGTCCACGAGATCGTCGATCTTCTTCGGCTTGTGATAGAAACCAGGGCTGGCGGGCATGATCGTCGCGCCCGCTTCCTCGGCAGCAAGCATATTTTTGAGATGGATCCTCGAGAGCGGCATCTCGCGGGTGACGAGGATGCATTTCCGGTGCTCCTTAATGCAGACGTCGGCAGTGCGCGTGATCAGGTTGTCGGCATACCCGTTTGCGATCGCTGCAAGGGTCTTGGAACTGCAGGGGATGACGACCATCCCGTCGTACTTGTGCGATCCGCTCGCAATGGACGCAAAGAGCTTATCGATGGCATGGTACTCCGCATTCAGTCCCCCGAACGAGACGCCTTCGTGGGCAGCGATCTTAGCCGCCACATCGGAGACGATGATGTGGACCTTTGCATCCTTACAGAGTACTTCGAGCAGGCGGCGGGCATAGATAGATCCGCTCGCCCCTGTCACGCCGACTACGATCTCTTTTGTCATGGTTGCCGTACGCTCTCCTGTGGTACCAATGTCGGAGTTGTGGCAAAAAGAGTTTGTGGGATCCGACTGGCTCATCAGAGCCAGGAGGAGGAGAAGAAATTCATCAGAATTTCTTCGAGTTCCGAGGGGTCATCAGATCTTGGAGAAGAGATTTCCGGATCAGCGTTCTTCGAAGACCATCGGTCTTCTCATCCTCCAGGTCTGATGACCTGTCGGACTTCGAACACCCGCATTACAGGTTACCCGTGTCTTAGTACTCTTCCTAAACACTTGCCCTCCCTTACGCCAGTCCTACCCCCATTCGAGTTGGGGGGCACCTCAATCATAGGGTTCTTGAAAAAAAGATATCCCGGTTCTCACGGGCCCGACTTCTTCGGCGGGGCAAAGAAGCGGTACCGGACCTGCGCCTCCTCGACTTTCTTGGCATGCGAGGGGTTGAGATCCCGGCGGGCCTCGATCACGAGCGTGTTGAGGATGTTGTGGAGCCGCAGGGTATCGTAGTCCTTGTCCTTGTGCTCGTTTAAGAAGTCCAGCAGATCGTTGGTGCTCCGAAGCACCCCGGTACTCCCGACAAGATTGAGCCGGTTGAGCGTCATTGCCAGGTTCTTCTTTGCAATGTCCATCTTATAGGGATCGCCCCCGGCCAGGTTCAGTTCGGTGATCGCATTCAGAAGGTCGGTATAGACCTTCAGCTTGTGGGTGCTTTCAACCGTCCTGCGCTCGGCGCTGCGGAGTTTCCAGAGGACGGCGGCAAGGATGATGATGACCACCACCAGGCCGGTGGTTACGACAATCGTATCTTCAAGCATGGGAATACCTCGGTTCTCCAAAAAAAGAGGGGTTACGGGTTCCTCTTCGCCGCGGTCACGTCGACCTTGACTCGGTTGCCACTCATCTCTATCTTGTACGGCCCGGTCGTGTACATCGGGATCTGCTGGTGTGTCATGTAATCATACGAACGGCCGTACCCGTAGGTATCGCTCTGGCCGTTGTCTATGTTCGTCACCTTGATCTGGAACCAGCAATACTGCAGATCTGTGTTGAGCGGAAGGACATTGAAATCGATCCCCCACGAGGGGTTGTCCACCCGGAACTGTTCGGTATAGAGGTCTTTTTCGCTCTGAAACGAGTATGACTTCTGGAGATAGTGGTCACCAAGGGAGAATGATGGCTGCGGCACGACAGAGGTTGCAGCCGCAGCAGGAGTACCGGCCGGGACCTGGGTCGGGGTGACCGCGGGTGCCTGGTTCTGGGTACAGCCGGCGATTGCGACCCCTGCAATGATCAGCACAAGGGCTACGAGTACACTGTGTTGCATATGATGGAGTGTTTGGGAATGGTAATATATTAGGGTTATTTGTGATTCCGGTCCATCCAGCCCGGTTCTTCACCACAATTCCGGTCAGCCATAAGCGGAGGTGCCACTGAAGACTCCCGGGAACCGGCCCGGACTGCGTGTCCCGGGAGAACTTGGTGTTAAAAAAGCGTGTCCTGCCGGGTAGGTTTCCGGATATGCAGGACCTCGCAGGCTGCATCCGCCACCTGTTCCCGTAATGCCGGCAGCGTGTACACGCCAAGCCGCCACTGCTCGCGCCGGGTTGCATTGAGCGTGCGGATCCGCGGGGAGATCTCCTCAAAACTGGTCTCGGAATGCCGGTTCCTGACCCGGACGGCAAGGGACATCTCGCGGGGAACCGCGGGGATGTCCACGAGCACATCCTGGGGACGGATGCCGGCGAGCTCCGCGATACGCCGTGCATACTCGCGGCTCTTCTCAAGCGGAATGCCGTCCTGGTACACCACGGTCGAGACCTGTTCGCTGCCGACCGTGATCGCCCGCTTGTAGAGCCGGCGTTCGTAGAGCCGGGACATGATCTCCCGGGATACGGCACTTCCCGATCCGGCCAGCACATGCATGCATCCCGCATCGTCGAGCCGGAGGAACTGCTCAGCAACGTCCCTGCCGGCATTCTCCAGGTGCGCGAGGGCCGCAAGCTGGAACATGGTCTCACCGATGCGGCTGACATGGTGGTAGTAAACACTCGGGCGCATCAGCGTACGGGCGATCAGAAGCGACTCCGCAGCATTCACGCCGTTCTCATCCAGCACGGTGCCTTCGGGTGTCCGGATCAGGTGCCGGATCAGGCGCTGGGCGTCAACCGTGCCATAGGGGGCGCCGGTATAGTAGGCATCCCGGAGCAGGTAGTCCATCCGGTCCACGTCGAAATCGCCATGAATTATCGCCGAGAGCCGGTGCTTCCCGGCCACTACGGCGCACAGTTCCCCGGGATCAATCCCCTGCTCCGCAAGCAGGCCGCCGACCGTTTCCTCCAGGATCGCCCCGATATCGTCATGGGTGCGATCAAGGTATTTTTCCATGAGGGGCTCGCTCGCATGGGAGAAAGGGCCGTGGCCGATATCATGGAGCAGGGCAGACGCAACTACCAGGCGATGTTCGTCCTCAGCCAGCTGGAACCTGCGGCATGCGACATCGGCGAGGTACATGGTCCCGAGCGAATGCTCGAACCGGGTGTGGTTCGACCCCGGGTACACAAGGTAGGAGAACCCGAGTTGCCGGATATAGCGGAGGCGCTGGAGTGCGGGGGTATCCATCAGCGCCCGGGCATAATCCTCGACCTCAATGTAGCCATGTACCGGGTCCTTGATGATCTTCAGGGTCACTAAAGAATCTTCATATACATCGCATAAAAGTATTGAGTAATGATTACCTTCCTATCGGGCGGGACCGGCACCCCGAAGCTCCTGCGGGGCATGCAGAAAGTGATGGACAGGCACGAGATCGCGGTGATAGTCAACACGGCCGAGGACATCTGGATCTCAGGCAACCACATCTCGCCGGACGTGGATACGGTGATGTACCTCTTCGCCGGCATACTCAACACTGACACGTGGTGGGGCGTCCGGAACGACAGCTTCATCACGCACGAAGAGACGACCCGGCTCGGTATCGATGAGTTCATCGCCATCGGTGACAGGGACCGGGCAGTGCATATTGCGCGGGCCGAGATGCTCCGCGGCGGGATGCGCTTAACGAACGTGACCTCATTGCTCTGCGAGCGGTTCGGGGTACGTGAGACCGTACTCCCTATGACCGACACCGAGGTGACCACCCAGGTGCAGACCGATCTCGGCCTGATCCATTTCCAGGAGTACTGGATCCGGGCCCGGGGCAAGATCGAGATCCAGAAGGTGGTGCGGAGTTTCAATGAGCCCCCGGTCGCAACGCAGGAGGCACTGGAGGCGATCGAGGCCAGCGACGCGATCGTGATCGGCCCCTCGAACCCGATCACGAGCATCTCGCCGATCCTGGACTGCGACGGGATAAGGAAAGCGATCAAGGACAAGTTCGTGGTCGCGGTGAGCCCGTTCATAGGCAATGCCCCGGTCAGCGGTCCGGCCGGTGCGCTCATGGAGGCGGCGGGGTACGAGCCGAGTGCGATCGGGACATTCAACTGCTACGGGGGACTGACCGATGTGTTCGTCCAGGATACCCGGGACCCGGTGGAAGTGAGCCATTCCGTCAGGTTTGACACGCTCATGGTGGACGAAGAGAAGAGCGTAGCGCTGGCCCAGGAGATTCTGCGGCTGATCGATAAGCACTGACAGGCACGGCAGATCACGCGATGGGCCACCGGGAGCTGCCGGACCACCCTCTCAAAAAGTATTTCAGGGTTTAATCCAGATATCCGGACGTTAATACAGGAGCGGGGAATGGTCCAGAAACTTGTTTTATTCTTGGTGGTTGTCAGCGTGCTCGCATCCGGTTGCATCCTCGGCCAGGCTCCCGAACAGGGCACCGTCCAGTTCCAGTCCTCGCCACCCGGTGCCCAGGTGTACCTGGATACCATGTTCCGGGGTACCACGCCCACTTCGGTGACTGGTATCACCCCCGGGAACCACACACTCGAATACCGGTACTCCGGGTATGAGAACTGGAACTCCGGGATCACCGTCTCACCGGGTCCGTCAACCATGTTCATCGCCATGCTCCCCTCAGCCGCCCGGACCGTCAGTGTTATCCCGTCTGTGACAACTCCGGCAACCCCGGCCCCGATCCCGCTCACGATAAATACGGGCAAAACCAGCATGATTATCGGTGAATCCCAGCTCTTCTCCGGTACCGCGGACCCCGGCCAGAACGTTGCCCTGACGCTCTATGGTCCCGGCACCTATAAGAACGGGGTAAACCTGATCCAGGCAAGTGTCGGAGCCGATGGGCGCTGGGCATATACCTGGAACCCGGGCACTGCCGTGCTCGCCGGAACCTATACCATCCTTGCCACAAATGCCCAGAAGACCTCTTCCGCACGGGCTGAGTTCACGGTGATTGGCGGGGGACTGGTTTCCATCATCACAGACAGGTACTCCTACACACCAGGGAATACGATCACCTTCTCCGGCAAATGCACCACCGGTTCACAGCATGTGAGCCTGAACCTGTATGGCCCGGGACAGTACAACGGGGGGATCATCCTGGGGAGCCAGACAGTGAACGCAGACAAGAGCTGGAGTTTCTCATTCCAGAGTGCCCTGGGGATGCCAACGGGCAGTTATACCGTGTATGTGGTTGACGATCAGAGAACCGCGTCGGCATCAGCGGGATTCACCGTCCTGCCCCAGTAACCGGATCGCGGTTGCCTGAAATTGTACCGGCGATCATTGATACGGGACCCGGTAAGTTGCCGGCAACGGCCCGGGATTTGTTAAAAGACAGCAAAACTCCGGAAAAAGCGTGAGTTGTGGAAATTCCACTGATTTTCCATCCGATACCTATTTGAAGGATTTATATACTAATATTTGTTCGGAGAAGTAATATGAGTATTATCAAGAAATTCCTCAACCTGTTCAAGTCGGGGAAAGGAGAAGAGGATGTGGCGCGCCTCCAGGCACAGAAGGAGCGCTATGACAACCTCCTCAGGGCCCTTACCGAGGGCGACCTCGATGCCCGCTGGGCAGCAGTCAGGTCGGTAGGTGACCTTGGTGAGCCGTTCATCGAGCCGCTGATCCAGGGACTCAAGGACGAGTACTGGATCATCCGGCGCGGTTCGGCCGATACGCTGGGCAAGATCGGGGCGCCCGCGGTAAAACCGCTGATCGGGGCGCTTGACGAGCCGCTCGAGGACATCCGGCAGGAAACGATCCGGGCCCTCCAGCTGATAGGGGAGCCTTCCGTGGCGCCGCTCGTGCAGGCCACAAAGCACGGCCACCCGCTTATCCGTCGCGGTGCCGTCCAGGCGCTCGGCATCATGGGCGAGGGTCGGGCGATCCCGGTCCTTATCGAGGCACTGAAGGATGCCGACTCAGGCGTCCGGTACGAGGCAGCGGTTGCATTCGGCCGCATCGGAGATCCCCGGAGCGTTGCCCCGCTCATAGACAGCCTGGACGACCCGCAGGAGCATGTGCGTGTTGCCGCGATGGCTACGCTCTGCTCCCTTGGCGCCCCGTCCATCGACCCGCTGATCCGTGCGCTCGTTGACCCGAACGAGGACGTCTGCCGCAGGTCATCGCTTGCACTGGTTACGATCGGGGAGCCGGCACTTGATGCATTGATCGCGGCCCTGGGCGACCAGAACCCGGGCATCCGAAGAGGTGCTGCCGAGGCACTCGGCCAGATAGGAAACACCCGGGCCATACCGAAGATCATCGAAGCGCTCAACGACTCCGAGCGGCTGGTCAGGATCGAATCGGTCAAGGCGCTTGCCGCACTCGGCGTGCCCGCGATAGCCCCGCTCATGCAGATCTTCCGCGAAGGCAGCGGCCACATGCGGACCGGCGCCATGGAGGCGCTCTGGATGCTCGGCCAGCCGGCCACGACCCCCCTCATCATGGTGCTGAAGGACGACCAGAGCGATGTCCGGAAGCGGGCGGCCCTCCTGCTCGGCGAGATCGGCGACCAGAAAGCCGTGGACCACCTCACCGGCCTCCTCTCCGATGACAATGTCGCGGTCAGGAAAGAGGCGTTCGAAGCCCTCGAGATGATCAAGAACCGGTCCCGGGCCTGATCCGGCTTTCCTTTTTTCAATAGTTTTTACCAGGATGCGTTTTCTTCGGATAATCTGAGGGGAACCGCTGCGGGCAGCCCAGGATTAATCTTCAGCAGACCGGGGCATTCGCCATCCAACGTGCTGCATAAGCCTTTTTTCCCTTTCCGACCAATATCCACTACCAGCATGCCCGATCTGTTTTCACGTACGCGGAATGTGCAGAAGCATTCTGCCGATGAGGAGAAACAGAAGACTGCCCGCCTCTCGGTCCTCTCCAACATCACCCTTGTCCTGATGAAGCTGTCCGTCGGGTTCGCGGTCGGCTCGCTTGCGATCATCTCGGAAGCGATCCACTCGGGCATCGATCTCCTCGCCGCGGTGGTTGCCTATATCTCGGTGAAGAAGGCGAGCGAGCCTCCTGACGAAATCCACGAGTTCGGGCACGGCAAGTTCGAGGACATGTCCGGCTTTTTCGAGGCGCTGCTGATCTTTGCTGCCGCCGTGCTGATCATGTACGAGGCGATCATGAAACTGATCCATGGCGCCTCTGCACTCAACGAGGACCTGCTCGGGATCGGTATCCTCGTGATGGGCATCTCTGCCGTCATCAACTTCTATGTCTCCAGCCGGCTGATGAAGGTGGCAAAGGAGACCGAGTCCATAGCGCTCGAGAGCGATGCCTGGCACCTGCGGACCGATGTCTACACTTCCGCCGGGATCATGGCCGGACTTATCCTGATCAAGCTCACCGGTATCCTGATCCTCGACCAGCTCTTCGCATTCGGGGTGGCCGTCATCATCATGCACGCGGCGTACGAACTGACGGTGCGGTCGTTTGGCACCCTCACCGATCGCAAGCTCTCGGACGAGGAGGAGAACCGGATCAGGGAGATCCTCTGCGATCATGCGACCGATTTTGCCAATTTCCATGCCCTCCGGACCCGCAGGTCGGGGGCGGACAGGTTCATAGACCTCCACCTCGTGGTGGCAAAGGACACGACCGTTGGAGAGGCCCATGATCTCTCCGATCACCTGGAGGCCGACATCCTCCTCGAATTCCCCCGGACCAGCATCACCATCCACATCGAGCCGTGCAGCGGTACCTGCTGTGGCTGTACCTCGCTCTGCAGGCAGGGGACCGGCCCGGAAAAGTAAGCCGCACGACAGAAACGTCTTCACGCACATCTCCCATGCATTTCCTGCCGGATCCGGATTGGACGGGCAGCGATCCTCTTACCAAAGATTTTTCCTCTCGTGAGGATATGATCGCATGAGTGTCGGACATGCGTCTTGTTCTCACGAAACGGACTTCTGCCACCGTAACGGCCAGTGCCTCTGACGGGACTGCGCCTGCCGTACCGTATGACTCGTACCGCGAACGCCTCGTCAAGTACGTGCCTGTGGAAATTATCGTGCTCTACGTGGCGGCCTACGGCATTCTCTACGCCGTGGGAAGCGCAGACCTGTGGTTCTCCTTTACCGCCTTCTGGCTTTTTATCGCCGGCATTCTTGCCGTGTTCCTCTATCTCTGGATAGCGGAGGAGATCTGCGACGGCGTGCAGATCGCAATCTCGATCGTTGGGTTTGTACTCTTCGCGTTGGCACTCGGGGTGATTCCCCTGTCCGTGCTGCCGGGATACAACCAGATCGTCTTCTCGGTTTTGTTACCGGTGTACGTGTTCAGTTCTCCGCTGTTCGAGGGGATGCCGGACCGGTGGTGAGGGGGTAGGGATCCTGCGATGCCCGGTGTTGCCCGGCAATCGTACCGGTCCGGCGCGCTCTGTTAGCACCAGGAAAAATTCCGGTGGATTTTTTCACAATCTTTTATAAATATGATTTCATGGGACCAGTAAGCATATATCACGCCTCATCTTTGCTAAGATAATCACACCTTCCACGACCCGATCCCATCCCTCATCGGGAAGGTCACGAACCCCGGCTGTCCGTTGCAGCAAAACGGAACATATCGCAGCCGGGATGGTCGCCCGGGTTGTGAGTCCGTGAAACCCGGACTTCTCCCAACGGAGCTGTACCGCTGATGAACACAATGCAACACAAGAAGTGATGCCTATAGAGAACATGAACCATGGCCGGGATGAAACAGGCCCGGCAGAAGAGACAATCGGAACCGACAGGAGAACAACCGGACCGAACCGGGAATGGGGGAGCTCCTCATGAGCCGGGGTCGGCCACCAGTCCGGGGTCTTGATATCGCACTTCCGATTGCCCGGGCCCGGGGGGATTGGGTCATGCAGTTTGTCCAGGACGAGGAATGCCCTGCGGATTTTTTGATACTAAGCGGCGGAAGGAATATTTTCGTCGGGCTCCGGAGAGCGATCCCCTTCCGGCAAACTCCTGCAGAACTTGAAGCGGAGTTTCGCGATCTCCTCCGGCAATTACGCGGCATCCCGGGATGCAGGGAATTCTGGATATATTCCAAAAAAGGATCGCTGCGGTGCTTCCGGGTGGACGATGCCGGCCTCGTTGAGATCGGGAGAGACGGTTTTCCACTTCCCATACCGAACGGTGACCTCACGGTGAAAACAGGAACTCGTGGAAAAGCAGCTTCCCCGACGAAGATATCACCCACATCAGATTCTCCGTCGGAGAGATCTCTCGTTTTGGGGATGGTCGAAAAGAAGCCCGCAGGGGGCTTCGTTTGACCATTTTTTGGGTTTTTGGAGGACAAATTCGCAAAAACGGGGGACAAATTCATGCAGATCCTTGAGAATTGCCGCCGGAGAGGGAGGGGGCCCTAATAGACGCTAATGGGAGGCCGATCGTGCAGGGAAACGGGTTTCGGTTCGGACCCCCGGGGATGATTGTGTTCCGGAGGGGGTCCTCCGGTGTACTGGGGGACTCTTACTGCAGGTCATCCCGGATTCCGGGCCGGCCAGGGTGAGCGTCAATCCGGAAAAAAATCGCGTGTAAAAAAAATCCGGCCGGATTTTCCAGCCACAACAATCCAGAAAAATCCGGAAAAATTTTACTTCAGTTCCCCGATCCCTTTCCAGTAATCGTACTCGTGCTTCCAGAGATCCTTGTTGAACATGACCATCTTCTTGAAATATTCCTTGCGCTCGTTCTGGACCTTCTCCTGGACCGGGTCCTTCCAATTTGTTTTTATCGCCTCGGCCAGCTTCCTGCCGAGCTCCTTTGCCTGCTTCTCACCGGCTACGATCGCATTCGGGTCGGCGCCTACGAGCACGCCCACCCTGCCGACCGTGGTAGCACCGAAGCTCAGGAGCGCACTGTTCATGTAATCCGCCACCTCTTCAGCCAGCGAGCCGCCGGCAGTGCAGACTGCACAGCCGTACTTGCCGGCAAACTGCTGGCAGTGGACGGTATCTGCCATCCGGTCGAACAGCGTCTTGAGCTGGCCGGTCACCTGGTTGATGTAGTTCGGGGACCCGAACACGATCCCGTCCGCGTCCATCATCTTCTCAAAGAGTGCCGGGAAGTCGTCGTCATGGATGCACTCGCCCTTCGCGTAACAGGTACCACAGGCGGTACAGTAATGGATATCGAGACTGCAGATATCGATGAAGGTCACATCCGCTCCTGCCTGCCGTGCCCCTTCGAGCACACCGGCCACCAGCCGCCGGGTCTGGCTCTTTTCGCCCTTCGGGCTTGCATTGATACCGATAATCTTCATACGGTTCACCATGTAGTGGTGCATCCGGGGAGACATAAAGCTGTACGCTCTGCACGACAGGGCATACTGTGCACCAGCCACCGCTTGCCACAGCCGCAACCGCTATCATCATCCCCGCAGATATACCGGACAGCATGGACGGAACGGTCGAGGGCACGGAATACCACATAGCCAAGAACCGGCTGGAGACACTGGTCGACGGGATCTTCGCGATTGCGATGACCCTGCTGGTCCTTACCATCAATATAGCGAAACCCGCGGCAGAAGATGCTCCCCGGGTACTCCCGGTGATCCTTGCGGGAGTTCTCCCGCAGATCTTCACGCTGGTACTGGCATTTTTTATCCTCGCGTTCTTCTGGCACGGCCACCACCGGCAGTTCCATTTTGTCCGGACCGTGGACCCGGTCCTGCTCTGGATCACCATTTTCATGCTGATCACCATCGTGCTGGTCCCCTTTACCACCGATATCGCCGGGGATTATTCAGGTATAGAGGCGGCCGTCCTCCCCTTCCACCTGAACATCCTCCTCGTGGGGCTCGTATACTCTCTGCACTGGAAATACATCTGCGCATCCCCACAGCTCTGCAGCCCCGTGCCGGATCAGCGTGTCGCAAAGGTCTGGTCTCGTGAGACCACTGTGATCCCGGTCGTGGCGCTTATCGGGGCTGTGCTCTCCCTTCTGACGCCAATGGGATCCCTGCTCGTCTACCTGATCGCCCCGGTAGCATGGTATCTCCTGCACAGAAATCCCCAACCGAAGCCGGTACCGCAGGCCTGACGGCCTGCTCTCTCACTCGCTCTCCCTCACTCTTGCCAGGGTATCTGTATATTTTACGGACCCCATGGAAACCGATGGGTTCCGGAATGAGCGAGAGTTCCTGCGGCTGCCGGGATACGGGGAGACCGGTAGAAAAAGGTGGTGGATTAGTCCCAGTAGTATTTCACAAAAAATCTGGATTTCTGAATTCTCGGGGTGAGACGTTTCAGTACGACCGGCACAATCAGGATCGTCACGATGATATTCCCGATCAGCCATGTGGCAAAGACGCTGCCAAGGTTCACGGGCTCTGCGAGCGCCAGCGTCCAGGCGCCCCAGGCAGCCCCGACGATATTGTTGACTATTACGCCGAAGAGGAGCACGTAGGTCAGGTCACGGGGGTTCTCTAATGAGAGATCCACCTCGAAACTCCTGACCGCCACGAGCGGGATGAGCACCTGCAGCAGGCCTGCGATCGCCCAGACGAGGGCAATCTCCGGGTGCTGGGAGAACGCGTCTGAGCCGAGAAGCCCGGAGCCGAGGAGGGTCCCGACGTAGGCCGCGATCGCGCCGTACGCGCCAAACCAGAGCGTGAACAGGATCATGAACGCAACCGCGATATAGACCAGGGAGACGGAGCCCGCGGCCGCGGGGATCAGTTTCACCGAGATCCATGCAAGAAACGTGTCGACAACGATGAGGATGAGCGTGAGAATGACAAAGGAATACGTGGGTTCCTGAACGTTTTTCATCTATCCACCTTTATTCCTTATTGTGCGTGTATATAAATAGCATTTATTCCTTGAATCCGGTGGAACGGGTGCATCCGGCCGCCGCAATACCGTTTCGCCCGGTTTTTTGTTCCTGTCCGATTTTTGTCCGATACATAATTTTTTATGAACGCACGGCGGCACCTATCACTCAGGAGTACGCGCGAAACCATGAATGCACCACAGGAACCTGCACACCTGCCCATTCCCGGGGAAGAGCGTGCGCTGCTGGAGAAGGCGTCCATTGTCCTGCAGGAGCGGCGGGACGCGGGACTCGAGGGCCTTGTCGGCGGCCTCGACTCGGTCATTCTCGCAACCGAAACGGACAGGCTTGTGCCGGCAGTCTTTGAACTGCTGCAGTATACCGGGCTCGCCATCACGGAGGCATTCTTCGATGCCGGCTCCCAGAGCTATGTGCTCGGGCTGCCGGGCTCGGCATCGGTGATCGTCCGGTCCCGTGCCGGTGACGGGAACCCGTTCTCACCGGTAAACAGGGCCCGGCTGACCGGCACCCTCCCCAATACGCGGCTCGAAACCTTTGTCTTTACCACACCTGACCTGGGGAAGTACGTGGAGATCCAGAAGGGCCGGGGCGTCCGGTTCCTCACGGAGAGCCCGGTCGAATCCGCGTCCTGCTCGTTCATCCAGACGGTCCCGTCGCCGTTCACAGGAAATTCCCTCGGGTTCATCGAATGGAAGGCCGGCAAAAAGTCCTATGTCCCGCGTGGCGGGGCCGGGATCTCGCCGGACCTCGCCAAGCCGGCCGCGGGCTATCTCGGGAATATCGGAAGGCTCGATCATGCAGCTACCCGGGTCCGGGCACAGGACCGGAGCTCCGCGATCCTCGAATTCATCAATCTCACGAATTACCATTACGCGTTCGGTGTGTACGTGAGATCCCTCAACTCGATCACGAGCGTGGCGAGGAGGGAGGCGGAGGATTTTGCCATGGTATTCACGTCCGGGATCACGCCATTTGCGGGCGATGCGGTCTCAGGGCCGACCGAGAAATTTATTCAGAACTACGGCACCCGGGTCCACCATATGGCGTTCCGGACAGAGCGGATCCAGGATACCGTGGACCACCTGAAAAAGGACGGCATGGAGTTCCTGCTCGACCTGGTCGGTTCCGAAGAGGAGGGGCTCAGGCAGATCTTCTCCGGACCCTCGCCGCATACCTTTATTGTCAACGAGTATATCCAGCGGTACGGGGATTTTGACGGGTTCTTCACCCGGTCCAATGTGGAGAAACTGACCGAAGCAACCGGGAAGCAGTAACCGGTTCTGCGCTGCACGGAGCGATGACAGTGCATTGTTCCGTCACTACATTTTCGCAATCTCGCATTTTCGCCGGTATCCGGCATTGAAGCGAGGAAAAAAGTGTTCTGCCGGTTATGCCGGCTGGGCATTCATTGCCGAAGGGATCAGGCGGCTGATCACGAACTCAGGCACCTGTCTTGAGGTTTTGACCGTCATATCGAAATTTGCAGTATCTCCGGTCGAGCCCCGGTAGATGAGGGTGATCTGGAAATCCGTCTCAAGGAGGGAAACACCGGCAACGGTGATCCGGGCGTGCCGGGGGCTGAGGACGCGTTCCTGGCCCACTACCAGTTTCTCCCTAGTGCCGTCGACATCAGCGATAAGCTCGTTGTTGTTCGAGAGGACGAGGATGTGGCTGTTGCCAATCGTGATCGGCTGGCCGTCCGGCAGCGAGACCTTGTAGGTGGTGGTGTAGGGGAATTCCGTTCCCGCCTTCGAATCCAGGACCGCGATGGTCAGGGTGAGGATCGCAAAGACCGAGATGACCACGACAAGCGCGATAATCCCGAGCAGGACCTTGGTCCCGGTACTCCAACCCTGCTTTCCTGCGGTATTTTGTGTAACATCCGCCATAGTTCTTCTATTAAACAGGGATCGGGGAATCATATATGGATTGTGGAATTATTGCGCCACGACGGGTCCTGATCCCGGGACTGCGATGACGGTCCGATGGGGTTTCCGGGAATGCCAGTTTCGGAAGTCGAAGAGATTCTTCGAATTTCTTCTCCTGCCTCAAGTCTGATGACTTTCGACATCCCCAAAATCTCATTACCCTCCCCGTCCCACTATTATAGGATTTTCAATGCGCATACCCATCAGGAACGTCACACCGGACTGCGGCCAGGCGGAGGTCTGCGGCTGGGTCCACGAGGTCAGGGACCTCGGCGGCCTCGCCTTCATGCTCGTCCGTGACCGGACCGGCATCATCCAGGTGACCATACCGAAGAAGAAAGTATCTGAAGCGGTCCTTACCGCCGTGAAAGCGGTCTCCCGCGAATCGGTTGTCCGGGTCATCGGCCCGGTCAAGGCAATTGACAAGGCCCCGGGCGGCCGCGAGCTCGTGCCGGAATCGATCGAGATCATCAGCCTTGCCGAGACCCCGCTCCCACTCGATGTCTCCGAGAAAGTCTCCGCGGAACTCGACACCCGGCTCGACGCCCGGTTCCTCGATGTCCGTCGGCCCCGCGTGGCTGCCGTCTTCGAGATCCGGAGTGCGGCGTGCTATGCGATCAACGAGTACCTCCATAACCATGGCTTCACTGCCATCACCACGCCGAAGATCGTGGCCGCTGCAACCGAGGGAGGCACCGAGCTCTTCCCGATCGCCTACTTCGACAAGGAGGCATTCCTGAACCAGAGCCCCCAGCTCTACAAACAGATGATGATGGCCGCCGGCTGCGAGAAGGTATACGAGATCGGCCCGATCTTCCGTGCCGAGGAGCACAGCACAACGAAGCACCTCAACGAGGCGACTTCCATCGATATCGAGGTCTCGTTCGCCGACCACCTCGAGGTCACGCGCATTCTCGAGGACCTGATCATAAAGACCTACGAGTACGTGGACAAGACGTGCAGCACCCAGCTCGCCAATATCGAGATCACCGACTTTGCCGTCCCGAAAGGCCCGTTCCCCCGGCTCCCCTACTGCGAGGCGATTGAGATCGCCGCAAAGAAGATCGAGGACCCGATCAAGTACGGCGACGACATCAGCCCCGCGGCAGAGCGGGCGATCGGCGCCGAGATGGGCGGCCACTACTTCATCGTGGACTGGCCCACCGAGATCCGTCCCTATTATGCCATGCAGTACGAGAACGATCCCTCCATCTGCAAGGCCTTTGACATGATGCACCCGCGGATGGAACTCTCGAGCGGGGCCCAGCGGGAGCACCGGTACGACAGGCTCGTCCACCAGATCTCACAGAAGGGTCTCAACCCCGAGAGCTTCGAGTTCTACCTCAAGCCGTTCCGCTACGGCATGCCGCCGCACGCGGGCTGGGGGCTTGGTGCTGACCGGCTTGTCATGACCATGCTTGGTCTTTCGAATGTCCGGGAAGCGGTCCTCTTCCCCCGCGACATGCACCGTCTGGTTCCCTGACCACGAACTATTTTTGCTTCCGGGACAATCGATCTGTAACGATACTATCGAAAAAAGCCGGGGTTTTTCATGTCCAAGGCATATTTTATCAATAAAGTTCTGGCAACAACGGTCGTGGGCAGTTACCCGGTAGTGAAAAGCGGCGGCCTCCGTAGCCTCTTTGACCCGCTCCACTCTGCGGTCGAGACCGCGGTCGCCGACCAGATCAATGCCGGTATCGATATCATTTCTGACGGCCAGGTCCGGGGCGACATGATCACGGCCTTTGCCTCGAAACTCCCGGGCGTCCGCGAGCAGGAAGTGATCGGTAAGATCCAGCCCGCATCCGGTGCAATCACCGTGGCCGATACGAAATATGCCCTCTCGAAGTTCCCGAAGGTGAAGGGGATCATCACCGGCCCCTCCACGCTCGCCCACGGGCTGCACCTCAGCACCCCGATGTACCGGAACAAGGAGGAGCTCGCGCTCGATCTTGCCGCGGCACTCGTGGTCGAGGCACGGAGCCTGGAGGCGGCCGGTGTCACCCTGCTCCAGATCGACGAGCCTATCCTCTCGACCGGCATTGCCGACCTCGCAATAGGGAAGCAGGCGGTGGAGCTGATCGCGTCTTCGGTCCACATTCCAACCTGCATGCATGTCTGCGGTAACATCGCGAACGTGATCGATGAGGTCCTGAAGTATAACGTCAATGTGCTTGATTTCGAGTTCTCGAACAACCAGGCAAACCTCGACATCATATCGCGACGGGACCTGACCGGGAAGATGCTCGGGTACGGGTGCGTGGACTCGTCCTCAGAAGACATCGAGGGCGTACCGGAGATCCGGAAGCGGATCGAGAAGGCAGTGGAATATTTCGATCCGAAGATCCTGTTGATCGATCCGGACTGTGGGATGCGGATGCGGAGCCGGGAAGCGGCCTACTGGAAGCTGAAGAACATGTGCGATGCGGCGAAGATCGTGCGGCTTGCGCTCTAGGAAAATTTCCGGTTGAAACGGTCATTCTGACACCAGTGATTCAACCAGACCTGACGCTTCCCTGGCTATTATTTATCAGGATATACACGCTTGTCTGTATGATTTAACATCGGCAGGAAACCTACGCACGGGATCAGCCCGAAAATTCCAGAGCAAAAATATCCGGATGGAAAAAAGATTATACGACCCTCGACGTTGTCGAGGCCTCGATGCCCTTATCGGTGATGACAAACGGCAGCAGGCGCTGTGGTGCGGCCGCGTCCTTGATCTTGTGGACCGCGAGCGTCCGTTCGATCTCGGACTGCTGGATCGTTGTATTATATTCTATAACCACGTCCGCTGCCCTCATCAGCTTGGTCATCTCCATGGGCGTGTGGATGCCGGTATAGACAATGAACATCAGGTTTGCCCCGCGTTTCTTCATCTCTTCCCGGGCAAGGCGCAGGAACTTGAGGGCGCCGTCGATGCCATACTTCACGACAATGGCAGAGAGCGAGTCCACGACAATCCTGCTGCCAGCCATCTGGGTCAGGTACATCTCGGGATGCATCTCCGCGGCATCGATCATGCCGACATCGACATCCCCATCGTTCATAAAATAGGTGCCCTCTTCCCCGCCTTCCGCCTTCCAGAACTGCAGGGCAGCAAGGTCGACCCCGGCTACAGGCGTCCCGTAGATCATGACGAGGGTTCCCTCGGGAAACCCGCCATCCAGTAAGAGGTTGAGACCTACGATGCCGGTCGTCCGCTTTTTGGGCCTCCCGCTTATCGGGATGTCCTGGATATGACTTCTTGTGTCAGTCGGGGCTACCATCGGGTACGCTCTTGAGAGTATTATTTAATATCTGCTTAAAAGGTTTGTGGGGCCATGCCCGGTTTTGTCGCAGAATATACCGCCAAATCGGATTAGGGGCGCGAATCGCCGAACTTTTGCCGGAGATCCCTGCGCAATAATTTCCATCCATGGACCCGGGGCAGGGAATCAACAAACAGGAACTTCCGGGGGACCTTGTATCCGGCAAGATGCTCATGGCAGCAGGTGTCGAGCTCCGGCCCGGTAACAGATGCACCGGGTTTCAGGACGACAGCCGCAACCGGGACTTCCCCCCTCCGCTCATCGGGCACGCCAAACACGGCCACGTCCGCAATGACCGGGTGCCGGATGAGAACATTCTCCACTTCCGTGGGATAGATCTTCCAGCCGGACATGATGATCATGTCCTTCTTCCGGTCGGTGATGCAGAGGATCCCGTCGGTGTCAAGGTTACCGATATCCCCGGTCAGGAACCAGCCATCCGGCCGGAATACCTCGCGGGTCGCCTCCGGAAGGTTCCAGTACCCTTTTGCCACCGACGGGCCCCGCAGGGCGATCTCCCCGTTCTCGCCGGGGGACAGTTCCTTTTCCGGATTATCCGCATCCACGATCCGGAGTTCGGTGTAGCCGACCGCCACACCAACGCTCTGGTATTCTTTGGTGAGGTGCGGGTATTCGGGCAGGGTGGTCGTGCCGGCCCCGATCACGATCGTCTCCGAGAGGCCGTACGAGTTCGCAACCGGGATATGGTAGCGGTGGTCGAAAGCGGACCAGACTGCCGGGAGGAGCTGGCCCCCGCCCGAGATGATCACCCGGGCATGCCGGAGCCGGTCTTCCGTACCGGGCGCCGCATGCACGAGCGAGTGGATGACCGGCGGCATACCGGCAAGCACGGTCACGTTGTACTGTTCCGCGAGGGCAAGGTAGCGTTCGAGCTCGAACCGCTCCATCATCACGTAGGTCCCTCCGGCCCGGATCATCGCGAGCCCCCATGAGAGGCCGACATGTCCCATCGGGTAAATGCCGAGGTACACATCCACCGGCCGGAGCCGGAGGGCGTCGCGTTCGGTATCGAGCGCCGTCATCCAGGCGCCGTGGGTGAGCATTGCCCCCTTGGGTTTGCCGGTCGTGCCCGCGGTATACTGGATGTGACAGAGATCCTCGGTCGAGCAGTTTTCCGACCGCATATTCTCCGGAGCACGGGGGAATGAATCCCAGCTGACAGAATTTCCACCGGCATTCCCGGTACAGATGACATGGGAGAGACCGGGCACCCGTGACCGGATCACACTGATCACACCTTCCCCCTGGCTGTCGGTGATGACGGCACTGGCGCCGGCGTCGTTGAGCACGTGAAGGAGCTCGTCGCCCCGGTACACAATGTTGGTCGGGACAGCCACAGCGCCAATCCGCCAGAGGGCAAAGTAGCTGATCAGGTATTCGGGCGAACTGTCGAGATAGATGCAGACCCGGTCGCCTTTCTTCACGCCAAGGTTCCGGAGGCCGAGACCGATACGGTCCATCTCATCGCGGAGACGGCCGTAGCTGTAGGTCTCGTTCCGTGACGGGCAGATGAGCGCGGGTTTGGCCGCCGGAACGCTTTTTGCATCCAGGAGCGTCGTGACATTGGACATGGGTACTGCCTTTCGCAGGTAAAAGTTGGGCGCTGATGTATATAGGTGTTCATCATGCAGAGGGAGGTGCCGGCAGCGCACTGCCCCGGGACCCGGGACGTCCACCGGGCATGCCAACGTATTTCTGTATCCTGCCCCGATTAATCAGTCTGAACAATATGGCAGACGAACCTCAGCAGACGCAGACACCGGCAGAACCCGCCCGGCCGCTTCAGTCACCGCAGTCCCCGCAATCCCGGCAGGCCCCCCAGCCATCCCGGGAAGGCGGCGGCCAGCGAAATGATCGCAGTCGCCGGCACCAGGGCGGGCAGAGGCATCATCCACGGAGGGATCACCCTCAGCGACCGGCTCAGGCCGCACGGGAGAGCCCGGGGCCGGCAGACGCACCGGAAAAAGAGGAAGGAACCGATGAGGAGGAAGAGACCGGGAACGACCGCTCCTCCTCACGGCAGCGGCACCACCGGGGCGGAAGGCCGCCTAAGAGAGTAGTCGAAGAGTGGGCAAGCGATATTTACTGCGAATAACGGGCACATCCCGGCAGTGCCTGAACAAGGGATCCTTACAGGATCCCGCGCGTTTTTCTTATTCAACGGCCGAACGGATCTCTCCCGGGATATCCCGGCCAAAAAAAATTACTGGTATTCCGGCGGCTGGACCTGTTTTGGCAGCCCGCCCTTGAAATGTTGCTGGATCTTGTCATAGTACTGCCGCAGGTTATCGTTCATGGTCGGGTGGACCTTCTTCTGGGCAGCCTCGAAGTGTTTCCTGCTTACGATCGGGACGTTGTCGCGAAGTGCCAGCATGCCGGCTTCCCGGCAGAGGGACTCGAGGTCAGATCCTACAAAGCCCTCTGTTACACCGGCGAGATCGGTGGCAAGGAGTTCCCGGGCCGGGTCGGAGAAGACGATATTCTTCTCCGCGAGAATCTCCAGGAGCCGCCTTCTCCGGGCTCCCGGGGGAAGACCGGTGCTGTCCTCTTTTGCGGGGGTAAGGGACGCTTTCACATCTGCCGCGGTAACCGTCTTGTCCTTCCCGAGCTGCTCGACAAGCTCTCCGAGGGCATCTTCGCTGAACCGGTCGGTCAGCCGGATAATCTCGTCAAGCGTTGAGCCTTCAAGCGGCATGAACCGTGTGTGGATGCCGATGATCTTCTTCCGATCCTCGAGGCCCGGTTCCCCGATATAGACGAGCCGGTCGAACCGGCCTGCCCGCAGGAGTGCCGGGTCGACAATGTCGGGGCGGTTGGTGGCTCCCATGACCACGACATCCTTGAGCTCTTCGAGGCCGTCCATCTCGGTCAGGATCTGGTTGAGCACGTTATCGGATACATGGGAATCGCTGCTTGTGCCCCTTGCCGGTGCGAGCGCATCAATCTCATCGAAGAAGATGATCGATGGAGAGACTTGCCGGGCCTTCTTGAAGACCTCGCGGACTGCTCTTTCACTCTCACCCACCCACTTGGAGAGGAGCTGAGGTCCCCGGACGGGGATGAAGTTTGCCCCGCTCTCGCTTGCCACAGCCTTTGCGATCAGGGTCTTTCCCGTGCCGGGCGGGCCGTAGAGGAGGATGCCACGCGGGGGCTCGATACCGAGGTCTTCGAACTTCTGCCGGTCGGTGAGCGGGAGCTCGATCGCTTCCCGGACTTCGGTCTTGGCCGAATCGAGACCACCCACGTTCTGCCATTTCACGTGCGAGACCTCGAGCATCACCTCGCGCATCGCGCTCGGTCCCACATCGCGCTGGGCGCTCCGGAAGTCGCTGGCATAGACCTTGAGGTTGTCCAGGACTTCTGCAGGGATCTCTTCCGCATCGAGATCCAGGTCGGGCAGGTACCGGCGCAGGGCCCGGATCGCTGCTTCGCGGGCGAGTGCTGCCAGATCCGCCCCGACAAACCCATGGGTCTGCTGGGCGAGCACTTCCAGGACCACGTCCTCGGAGAGCGGCATGCCCCGGGTGTGGATCTTCATGATCTCGATCCGGTCGGGTTCGCTCGGGACACCGATCTCGATCTCCCGGTCGAACCGGCCGGGACGCCGCAGGGCGGCATCGATTGCATCGACACGGTTCGTTGCACCGATCACGACGACCTGGCCGCGTTCCTCGAGACCGTCCATCATGGTCAGGAGCTGGGCCACGACCCGGCGCTCCACTTCCCCGGTCACTTCCTCGCGCCGGGGGGCAATGGAGTCGAGTTCGTCGATAAAGATGATCGAGGGGGCGTTCTCGCGGGCCTCCTCGAAGACTTCGCGGAGCCGCTGTTCGCTCTCACCATAATATTTCGAGATGACCTCGGGACCGGCAATCGAGATGAAGTGCGCACCGCTCTCGCTTGCCACGGCCTTTGCGATCAGGGTCTTTCCCGTTCCCGGCGGCCCGTAGAGCAGGACACCCTTGGGCGGCTCGATCCCGAGCTTCTGGAAGAGCTCGGGGTGACGGAGCGGCAGCTCGATCGTCTCGCGGAGCCGCTGGAGCTCGTCCTTGAGCCCGCCGATGTCCTCGTACGAGAAGCGCTTGATTCCCTCGAACCCGAGTGCAGGCTTGTCGGAGAACTCGATGGAGGTGTTCTTGGTGATGATGACCGCTTCCGCCGGCTCGATCTCGACGACCTTGAAAGCCACGATCTGCGGCTGGATGAAGGGGAGCCCGAGCATGATCGGCACGGAATCGTTCTGGGCCACCGGGAAATCGATCAGGCCGTTCACCACGTGCGGGTTGTTCGCGATCGGGATCTTCTTGGGAAGATCTTCGGGGGGTGCGAGCACTACCCGTTTCGCCTCGATCTCGTCGGTAATCTTGGTGACCTTGACCGTGTCACCGATACTGACACCGGCGTTGAGCCGGGTGAAGTTGTCGATCCGGATCTTCCGCTGGTTCCAGTCTTCGACAAGGGCCCGCCAGACCTTCGCCACCGTCCGGCGCTTTCCCTCGACCGCTACAAGATCCCCCGGGGAGATCTTGAGTGCGAGCATGGTCTCGGGATCCAGACGGGCCTTCCCGCCACCCTGGTCGCCGGGGTACGCGGAATCCACCCTTAATTGCACTTCAGGCATTACCTTAAAGGTCATATACGCAGGGATTTATAAGTACTGATAATGAGGGTCCTTATTCTCGATCCGTTCCACGGCGCGGCAGGCGATATGGTGACCGGCGCCCTGCTGGACTGCGGGGCGGACAGGGAGGTTGTGATGGGTGCGATGAAGGCGGTCGTGGCAGAGCCGTCGATCACGCAGGTCACCCGTGCCGGAATCCGGGCACTCAAGATAGATACTAGGGCCACGCCGGCCCACAGGACACTGGACGATGTGCTGAAACGGCTGGACGAGGCCGCTCCGCACGTGCCGGCACCGGCACTCGCGATGGCACGCCGGGTATTCGGGCGGATCAATATGGCGGAGGAGGAAGTGCACGGTGCCCATGTCCACTTCCATGAAGTCGGGGCCGATGATGCCATTGCGGATATCGTGGGGGCCTGCACGGCCCTCCACACCCTCGGGGTCGACGGAATAAAGGTCCTGCAGGTAACTGTCGGCCACGGCACCGGCAACGGCTCGCATGGTACATTCCCGGTTCCGGCACCGGCAACGGCGGCGATCCTCCGTTCCTCCGGACTGGCCATGATCTCCGGCCCCCATATGGGCGAACTTTGTACACCGACCGGCGCAGCACTCCTCGCGGAGTTTGCCACGCTGGCTGCAGGTGACGGGGAGCTGCCGGCATACACGATTACGGCGATCGGGTACGGGGCCGGGACCCGCGACCCTCAGCACGCCCCCAACGTGCTCCGGGCAATGGTAGTGGAAACGGCAGGGGCAGCCGCTTCATCCGGCGCCACCGGGCTCCCGGAGGACACCGTGGACCTGCTCGAGACAAATGTTGACGATGTGAGCGGGGAGGTGATCGCCCATGCAATTACCCGATTCATGGAGGCCGGTGCCCGGGATGCAAGTGCTGCGCCGATTGTGATGAAAAAAGGCAGACCCGGGTTCCTGATACGGGTGATCAGCCTGCCTGAGACCAGCACCCGGCTTGCGGAGCTGATGGCACGGGAGCTCGGGACACTGGGCGTCCGCTGTATCCCGGCGGTCCACCGGTTCATCGCGGAGAGGACGAACGGCGAAGTCGAAGTTGAAACCGTCGGGAAACGACGGAAACTGCCGGTAAAGTACGGATGGATGCACGGGTCAGTGTATACCCTGAAGGCCGAGTTCGGGCCGGCCCGGGACTTCGCCGCAGAGATCGGCGTGCCTGTCCGGGACGTGCTCAGGATCACGGAAGAGCAGGCGTGGAAGGACCTACCGGATAAAAAGACCGGCGATGAGAGATCCGGATGACCGGTCTGCCGATCCGTGTCCCCGACACGAAATTATACCGGCCTGCTTCCTTCCTTAAAATAAATCCATGATTCCGTTCAGGACAGGGCCGTGTCGCCCTGTTCACCGGTCCTGACCCGGATCGCGCTGATCATCGGGCAGACGAAGATCCTGCCATCGCCATGCCTGCCGGTCTGGTTGGCGTTGACAATTGCCCTGACGATCGATTCGACATCTTCATCGTACGCAATGATGACGAGCATCCGCTTGGGTAAAAAACCGAACGCAAACTCTTTTTCCGGGGGAACGAGATGACCGGGTATTCCCTCACCGGGGCCGGCTGACTCGTAGCCAGCACCTGAGCCTGCTGTCACCATCCGTAAGTTTCGGTTCAGTCCGATGCCAAGTTCCCGGGCACTGACCGTCCCTTTCTGCTGACCGCGGCCGGTAACGTACAGGAACGTGACGCCCCGGACCCCGGTCTCTTCCAGGGCCGTTTTTGTCTCCTCCACCCGCTCGTCCCGGATGATGGCGATGATCTGCTTCATGCCTTCGGGATTCCACCTGTCCTTCCGGCGGCCCGGATGGCAAACGAATCTTCGACATAGGTGACGAAGATCTTCCCGTCGCCGATTGTTCCTTCTTCAGGGGCACGCATTGATCCGGTCTTCGCCTCGGTCCGGATGATCATGACCACTTTTGCCACCTCGTTGTCAGGGACCACGATCATGAGCATCTCCTTGGGAATTTCCGTGTAATGGACAGACCCGAGCGTGATGCCCATCTCCCTGCCGTGCCCGGTCACGTGGAGACGGGTCATACCGCCGATCCCTGCGCTGTCAAGGGACCTGATCACCCGCTGTGCAGACTCAGGCCGGATAACGGCCCAGATCATCTTCATATGCTACACACCTTGTTTCCTGAAGCATATGCCGGAGAATTACTCCCTCCCGGGCAGAAACCACGATAAAAGACAGGTGTGTAATAATTCCAGTCCTGCATAAAAGAATCCCTGACAGATTTGAGCGTATGTCGTTCCTGGCAGTACCTGGGCCGATATATGTGCGACAATGGAAAAGCCGGCCAGGGGGGTGGTGAACCCCCGGGCAGGCAGGGAAAGAGATTGATGATAGGTGCTGCTGATCGGTTTTTCCGGTTATACCTCCGTTTCCCCGGTGCGGACCCGGATCGCCCGCTCAACCGGGATGACAAAGATCTTGCCGTCGCCAATCTTCCCGGTCCGGGCAGATTCGCTGATGGTGGTGATCACGGTGTCGACATCCTTCTCTTTGACCACGATCTCGAGCTGGATCTTTGGCAGCATGTCAACCGTCATCAGGCCTCCCCGGTATTCCAGGGAGATGCCTTTCTGTTCGCCCCGACCCCGGACCTCGGTGATGGTCATGCTGATGAAGCCCTTGTCTTCCAGTGCTTTTTTGACGAATTCGAATCGTTCTGGTTTCAGGATTGTTTTAACCAATTTCATGATGATCCCTCCGGATTAGCAGCGCTCCCCGTGCTGCGAGATGTCGAGACCGACATACTCTTCTTCTTCAGTGACCCGCAGCCCGATCGTTTTGTCGATGACGAGTGCGAGGATGTACGTGACTACGAATGCATACACAAGGGCTGCACCGGCACCCACACACTGGGCAACGAACTGGTGGACATTGCCTTCGAGAAGACCGGATGCACCATTGACTGCTGCCGCTGCAAAGATACCCGTGGCGAGCGCACCCCAGAGGCCGCCCATACCGTGGACAGCCCATGCATCGAGGCTCTCATCAACGCCCCATTTCTGGCGGAAGAGCATGAGACCGTAACATAACGCACCGGCCACTGCGCCGATAACGATAGAGGCCATGGGTGTTACATATCCGGCTGCCGGCGTAATTGCTACCAGGCCGGCTACTGCGCCGGAGATAAACCCGAGCGAACTCGGTTTACCACCGACATACCAGGATACCAGGAGCCAGGTCATTGCAGCAGCTGCAGTCGCCGTGTTGGTAGTGACGAATGCGTTGACGGCAATACCGTTTGCTGCGACTGCGCTGCCTGCGTTAAACCCGAACCAGCCGAACCAGAGCAGGGCCGCACCAAGGATAGACCACGGGATGTTAGCCGGTTCCATCGCGTAATTGCCGTACCCGACACGTTTGCCGATCACGAGAGCCAGTGCGAGAGCTGCAAAACCTGAGCTGATGTGTACTACCGTCCCGCCGGCAAAATCAATAGAACCGAACACCGAGGTCCAGCCGCCACCCCACACCCAGTGGGCAAGCGGATCGTAGACAATCGTGGTCCAGAGGGCCGCGAAGATCAGGTACGAGCTGAACTTGATCCGCTCTGCGAAACCCGAGGTCACGATTGCCATGGTAACTGTAGCGAAGACCAGTTGGAAGACCATGTATAGTAATCCGGGAATAATCGGGCTGTACGGACCGGGATCCATACCGACGTTATTCAGTCCGAGGTACTGTAAGTTGCCAATGAACCCGCCAACATCCGGACCGAATGCGAGGGAGTACCCGATCAGCACCCACTGGAGGCTGACGAGCGCAAAGGCAACGAACGACAAGGTGATCATGTCAATGAAGTTTTTCTTCCGGACAAGACCACCATAGAACAATCCTACGCCCGGCGTCATGAGCATGACGAGTGCCGTTGAGGCGAGGATCCATGCAGTTGCTCCTGTATCAATAGTCATTCATTCCACCTGTAATGAACACATTTTTGAGATTCCTCCCAGACCCGGAAGGGTTGGTTCCTGTCTGGTTACACAGATCATTCGAGGATTCCGGCATCAGACTGCACGCCGCATTCCCGGGATCCGGGATCTCCCGGAAGCCGATACCTGCCTGCATGACGGATGTCATCATCACCATCTTCCTGCACCTTTAGTAAGTTTTTGCAAATTGTAGGAAAGAACTTTCGTTCCTATACATATAAATTTATTGTTTGCGGATGTCAACCCGTTTTTATCAGACAGGTCGTACACATTGGATTCTTTCCGGGTAAAATGAGGGGAGGGCATTGACTTTGACAGAGGATTATTTTTGTACCTATTCACATTTTGCACCCGGATCTTATCACTCGCGGCCTCCCCGCCGCTCTGCTCAGCTTTACTTTCGATCAAAATCAGCCCGGTTGTACACAGCGGTTACCCCCAAAACCCTGTCGAAAAAATTGTTGTGCAAATATCCCGTCTTTATATGAAATAGGATAATAATAATTCTGAAGCTAAAGGCCCAAGTTGTAATGCACCAATGCTATTGTGCATGATCCGGAACGGAGATTAGGAAATGAAAACAAACAGGAAGAGCAGCGGAAATGCAGCACTTGACGAGCTGCTTGGCGGGGGGATCGAAGAGCGGACCGTCACGCAGTTTTTTGGCGAGCCCGCAAGTGGTAAGAGTACGTTGTGTATCATAGCATCGGTTTCTGTTCTCCGGGCCGGCCTTGCAGTAATCTACATCGATTCCGAAGGATTTTCCATTGAGCGGTTCCGACAGATTGCCGGCGTGGATACGGAAAAACTTGCTGAACGCCTCTTCCTGTTCGAGCCCATTGATTTCGAACACCAGGGATCCATGATCCTGGAAGTTGAAAAGATTCTCAAAGCACACAAGACCGGTCTGCTCGTTATGGATTCTGCCACGGCCCTCTATCGTACCGATCTTGAGAGGGGGCGGGACGCAATGCAGGCATTGACAAGGCAGATGATCCACCTGCTCGGGTATGCCAAACGATACGAGATCCCGGTTATTATCACCAACCAGGTATACATGGACACTACGAAAAACATCTTCTACGGACTCGGGGGGACCGCCCTCGAGCACCTCTCCAAAGCAATTGTCCGGCTCGAGAAGACCGAAACACCGGGAATGCGGAGAGCCCGGCTGGTCAAGCACCGTTCCCGGCCGGAGGGTACATCGTTTGAATACGAGATTGTCGAAGAAGGGATCCGGGCCCGACCATAATCTGCAGATCTGTGATATATTCTGAGATTCTCCCCTCTTTCCAATCCATTTTTCATAAAGATCCCGGAATTGCAATCATTATATCTGCCTGAACCGAATAATTGCATAATCTATGGCACTGAGGAAGGAGATCACTACCCGGATTACCGACCTCCTGAAGGAAAACCCGCAGGGGCTCAGTATCACTGAGATCGTCAGAAGCGGGGGTATCAACAGGAATACGGCAGGGCGTTACCTGGACAACCTGCTCATCTCCGGCCAGGTCGAGATGCGCCACTTCGGGATGGCCAAAATCTATTCGATCTCCCAGCGGTTACCGCATTCTTCAGTCCTCTCCATCTCATCCGAATTTGTCATGCAGCTGGACAGTGGCCTCCGTGCAGTCTTTCTCAACCAGCCCTTCCTTGACCTGATGGGTGTAAGTGAGAGCGAGATCGTAGGAAAAAATATTGAATACACGGCCATGGCCCTGTTTTTCGAGGACGTATTTCCTGAACTCCTCACCTGGCTGAGGGAAGGTCTTGCCGGGACGGAATTCAAAGGTGAACTCCACCTCATTAAGCAGGATATGACATTTTTCTGCCGTATCGCACCGACCGTATTTACCAGCGGGCAGAAGGGGGTCTCCGTTCTTTTCGAAGATATTACCAAGAGAAAGCAGGGTGAAGAGCGCCTGAGGGTGAGCGAGGCAAGACTGCGCAGCATTATCAACGTCGCACCCATCGGTATTGGAGTAATCGCAAAACGGATCATGCTTGAGGTGAACGATCAGTTCTGCAAAATAACCGGATACGAAGCCGGGGAGCTTGTTGGACAATCCACCCGTATCCTTTATCCGACCGATGAGCAATTCACACTCATCGGCAATCAGATGTGGACTCAGATAAATAAAACCGGGACCGCATATGTGGAAACAAAATGGAAAAATAAAGATGGCCGATTCGTGGATGTCATCCTCTGTTCAACACCATTGAATAATGGCAATCTTTCCGAAGGTTTAACCATTACCGCTCTTGATATCTCCGACCGGAAAAAAACAGAGAATGCATTGCGCGAGAACGAGGAGAAATTCCGGACACTTTTCAATAATGCCAATGACATGATCACCCTTCACGGGTTCGATGCAGCCGGGATGCCCGGCACCTATATCGAGGTAAACGATGTAACATGCCGCAGATTGAAGTATTCCCGCGAGGAACTTCTCGGCAAATCCCCAAAGGATATCGTAGCGCCGGAATCCCTCAATATGATAGCTCAGAACGTGAGACCACTTCGTGCCACCGGCCATGCCACGTTTGAAATGATCCACCTGACGAAAGACCAGCAGAGAATCCCGGTCGAGATCAGCGCTCATCTTTTTGATTTCAAGGGAAAACCCCATGTTCTGGCTACGGTCCGGGACATTACGGACAGGAAACTGGCAGATGAGAAGATCAGGGAGAGCGAGCGGCAGTACCGTCTCCTTGCCGACAACTCGATCGATATCATCAGCCGTCAGACGCCGGAATGCATCTTAACGTACGTCTCCCCGGCAGTGACGCCGGTACTGGGTTACACGGAGGAGGAGGTGCTGGGCAGGGCCATGCTGGAGCTGATCCATCCGGAGGATCTTGAACAGGTAAAACGTGAACTTATCGCTATTCCCCTGCAGGGCAGCAACACCAAGACCTCGGTGTTCCGTTTCCGTCACCGGGATGGCCGTTATCTTCTCTTCGAAACCACAACAAAGATCATCCGGGATGAGAAGACCGGACGGATACTGGAGTTCCTGAACGTGTCCAGGGATATTTCCGGACGAGCTTCCTGCAGCGGTCAGTAAAAATTATTCATTGGGGGTGTTCAGGGATAGTCCGAAACAGGAACGTTTTACCTGCCGGATCTATACCGTCTTCAGATTGGGCATGAAAAGTAAAAATGTAAGCATTAAATCCCCAGAATCCTGAATACTACAATAATGAGTTCCCGAACCAGAGAGGATTCATTGAGCCCTGATGCAGGATTTGAAGCAGATCTCGCCCGTTACCAGCTTCTTGCAGAGTCATCACTGGACGGTATAATCATCACCGATCTCGAAGGGAACGTTATTACGGTAAATCACGCCGCCCTCGCGATGTTCGAAATCGCCAGCCCACCGGGTCCCACCCCATTGACGGTATTCGGCTTCATTGCCCCGGATTCCCTGAACCGGGTCAGGCATGATTTTTTTAACATGAGCCCGGACAGGAAAGGTACGACAAGGACCTACTCCGCGATCACCGCACAGGGAAAAAAACTCTATATCGAGACCCTTGGGAACAGAATTTCCTACAAGGGGAAACCGGCAAATATTATCTCCATCCGGGATACAACAGCCCGGTACGAGATGGAGGAGCGATTGCGGGAGAGTGAGTTCAAGTACCGCATGCTTGCAGAAAATTCTCTCGATATCATTAACGTCCATACTCCCGGAATGCAGTTTAAATACGTCTCCCCGGCCGTTCGTGCTATCCTTGGATATGATCCCGAAGAACTTACAGGCCACAATATCCTTGAGATCGTTCATCCCGATGACCACCCGATCATTCTGCGGGCAAGAGAGCTGGTTTTATCCGGCACGGATAAAGTCACACTTATCTTTCGGGTGAAAGACTGCAGTGGTCAGTATCTCTGGTTCGAATCAATCAGCCATATTGTCCGTGACATTAAATCGGGTGCCATTCTCGAGATCTACAATGTTTCGCGGGATATCACATCACGAAAAACAGCTGAAGAAACGGCCCGTAAACGGGATCGCGTCCTTCATGGATTCGCGGCTGCATCGGGTTTCCTCCTTACCGGGAGGCTCGCTGATCCCATACCGCGTGTTCTGGCAACAATTGGTGAGGCGATCGATGCAGACGCCGCTTATATTTATCAGGACCGTGCCACTCCCCCATCAGTAAAATATCATCCTGAACGAAAATTCCGCTGGGAACGGCGCCCGGATGAGAACTCGTTGCCCGAGCATCACCATGCATGTGGCGAACGGTTTTCCCGGAACTGGTCCAGAAGACTGGCCAGCGGAGTTTGGGTGGCGGGATCGAAAGGCAGGTTCTCAGGCCCAGAACGTCAGATGCTGGATGAAATGGGCATCCAGTCGATCCTCATTGTCCCCATTCAGGTCGGGGGGGAATACTGGGGTTTCATCGGTTTTAACGATTGTACTGCAGAGCGTGTGTGGGCAGACACCGAAATCGAAATCCTTATGACTCTCGCTTCAACACTCGGCCTGGTTATCGGGCAGGATCAGGACAGCATTGTTTAGAGTTGTAAAAAATCAGAACGGGATGGCCCCGGTAAAGACCGTGGTCGCGGGGCCTTCCATCTTTGCCCCGTCTTTAAGATATATTACCAGGGGGCCACCCCGGGTCTCTACTTGTACCATATCTCCCACGAGGCCCAGCCGGTGAGCGATGGCCGCCGATGCGGTTGCACCGGTTCCGCAGGAGAGGGTCTCCTCCTCAACACCGCGCTCGAATGTGCGGATCCGGATACTGTCGCCACTGGTCTTCTCTACGAAATTCACGTTTGCCCCTTTGGGGAATGACGCGTGGTGCCGGATTGCCGGGGCCACTGTCGCAATATCTACAGAATCAATGGCGTCTACCACGATCACTGCGTGGGGGACACCGGTATTGGTTGCATAGACTTCGTATTCCCCAATCCGTTCGTGATACTCTCCTGTACCGGTTGCAGGGATATCCTGCCGGTCGAACTTCGGCGTAGTCATCGTGATGGTTGCCATGAATCCATCTTCGCGGTACCCCATTGCCACACCGATCTCTCCTGCGGGGGTCTCGACAGTACATGATTCTTTTGCGTATCCGGCATCAAATGCATATTTTGCAACACATCGGATCCCGTTGCCGCACATCTCAGCCTCGCTCTCATCCGGCTGGAGCAGGCGCATCCTCAGATCACATTTCGTGGATTTTGAGAGGTAAATGACCCCGTCAGCTCCGATACCGAACCGCCGGTCGCAGTAGATAGCAGCGAACTGCCCCTTCATTTCATCCGGAATGACGATGCGTTCGTATTCATCGATAATGATGAAGTCATTGCCATTGCCATGCAGTTTGGTGAAGGGTATCTCCATATCCGGCCTCGTGTACTTTTCCCGCACACTTATTATTCCCAAGGGAGCGGTCCTGTTGTATAATTCAGCGCTCTGGTTTTCCATAAAGGCATCGGCACCTGATCCCCATCCGTAAGGGAACGGTCCGGCTACTCATCCTGTCCGTTATGAAGGGAGGTGGACGAATGGAACTCCCCGATATCCCATCCAAGGTACTCCCGTATGATAACATACGCCATCTGGGGCGGGATTGCTCCCTGCTCCGTAACAATGAGATCAATATATTCCGCAGGAGTCACATCGAATGCCGGGTTGCGCACGGTCACATTCGGAAGGGTTTTTGCGATCGCATCTGCAAGCACCTCACCCGGGGGTCGTTCCTCGATCTGGATCAGCTCCCCGACAATAGTCCGGGGTGCGAACTTGTAGGTCTCCGCGGCTACGATCACGTTCACCCGCGCCTCTGCCGCCGTGTGGGCAACCTGGGAGGTTCCGATCTTGTTCACCACGGCCCCGTTTACGGTGACGGCATCGGCTCCCACGATCACGATGTCTATGTCGTGGATAAAGGATCTGACTGCCGAATCGACGATGAAATTCGTTTTAATACCGGCATCATTGAGCGTCCGGATCGTGATAAGTCCCTGGTTTCTCGGGCGCACTTCGGTCGCAAACACCTCGATCTCCTTACCGCTCCGGTGTGCCTCGATGATACAGCCGAGAGCAACTTCAGAGTTACAGTGTGTGAGGATCGTGTCACCATCACGGATATGACGGGCCCCGAAACCCGCAATCTTTTCCACGGCATGCTGTGACGACTGGATAAACTGCTCTGCACGCTGGACTATGCTGGATCTCGCCTCTTCCGTAGTCTTTAATCCGGACAGTCCCCCCATGACAAAATGCACGGCGTTCGGGAGCGATACGGCAGTGGGACGGGTTGCAACCAGAATTCCGGCCGCCTTTTCCATCTCCTGCCGGAATGCCGCATAGTACGGCGCCTGTACTGACAGGGCGTGGTCCCTGAGGGCCTCGGCAGCAGCCCGGGCGATCCGCCCGGCTCCCCGGATCTCCATGCTCTTTATCTTCTCTGCGGTTTCAGGTACGGACATCAGCTTCAATGAATCAATGTAACGAGAAATACATAGAGTTTGTCACGGAAAACGGGCATCGGGTGGATCAATGTCGATCGCGGTAGTCTTTGACAGTGCAGGAACGCTGCTGAATACCTACCGGGTGGCAAAGGATATTGCCCATAAAAAACTGCTTCCCGGTATCGAGACCACCACCCTCACGTTCAGTTCCCCGGATCGTGTGCTCATTGTCCTTCCTGTCCATTCTAAGGATCTTATGGCAACGGGTGGCGAAATGCTCCTTTCAGAATACCTGATTGCGAAAGATATCGGTTTTGGCGTAAGCTGCACCCGCAAGATCATCACGGCGGAGGACATCGGGGATGTCCTTTACACCGACGAACATGCGCGGGTGAGTGATCTCCAGGAATGCATCCGGAACGTCTGGTCGGTCTGCAAAACAGAATCCATGCTCACGCTCAACAGCGGCGCCATCATCAACATGGCAGACAAGGGCATCGAGTTCACGATCACTGCCGGCGGCTGGCCGTTTGACGGGGCAAAAGAGGTAGTCACTTCGCTCCACCGGATGGGCGTACCGATGTACATCGCCTCAGGTGACCGGGTCACAAAACTCGAAAAGATGGCCGATCACCTCGGGATCCCTAGGGATCGGGTATATGGCGTCGCGACCCCCAGCGTCAAGGCGCAGATCGTAAACGATCTCCGACAGGAATATGACCGGGTGCTCATGGTAGGGGATGGTATCAATGATCTCGCCGCCATGCGCACGGCCGATATCGCCATTCTCACCATCCAGCAGCCGGGGGATCGTCCGGAAGAGCTGTACAGGGTCGCAGACCATGTAGTAAATAATGTAAGCGATGTGGTCGCCATTGTGCAGGCTTTGCTCAGGTCCGGAACCATTAGCGATCGTGACGACTGAGCTGCATCATATAAAAGGTAATATGACACCTCGTTCACATTAGGTACAAGGGTACTATGAAGGCTCCATTGATCACGGTCGACAACCTCTCCATGGATTTTGATGGCGAGAGCGTTCTCAAGAATATTTCCTTTGAGATTGGCGAGGGGGAGATCCTCGGGATTATCGGCAGGAGCGGCGCTGGCAAGACGGTCCTGATGCATCTCATCCGCGGGGTTGAGCAGCCCCCGACCAGCGGGCGGATCATTTACCACGTGGCAGCCTGTGATAAATGCGATTATATGGACGTCGGCAGCTCCGCGGGGAAGCCGTGTCCCCGTTGTGGCGCTGTGCTCTCACCGCTCAACGTAGATCTCTGGAACGAGACAAACGAGGGGCTGAGGAGGCGCCTCATGCGCAGGACCGCGATCATGTTCCAGCGTACCTTTGCCCTGTATGGCGATGACCGCGTCATCGAAAATGTTCTTCACGCCCTCGATGATATCGACTATCCCCAGGAGAAAGCAATCAACCGGGCCGCCGATCTTATCGACCAGGTGAAGCTCTCCCACCGGATGATGCACATCGCCCGGGATCTGTCAGGTGGCGAGAAGCAGCGGGTGGTGCTCGCCCGGCAGCTGGCAAAAGAGCCTTTCATGCTGTTTGCCGATGAGCCTACAGGCACGCTTGACCCGGGGACTGCAAAGGTGGTCCATGCGATGCTGATCGATGCGGCAAAGACCAATAATATGGGCATCGTTGTCACCTCGCATTTTTCCCAGGTGATCGAGGATGTCGCAAACCGGGCTATTCTTCTGGTAAATGGCAGTATAGCAAAGATCGGTTCACCAAAAGACGTGATCCAGGAGTTCATGAAGGGGTGCGATGACACGGAAAAGTTCGAAGAGGCCGAAATCGGTGACAAGGTTGTGGTCGCACGGGACCTGGTCAAGCGTTATATATCCGCAGATCGCGGCGTGGTAAAGGCCGTCAACGGTGTCTCATTCGAAGTTAATACCAAGGAGATCTTCGGAATCATCGGCAAGAGCGGGGCCGGCAAGACCACGCTCTCGGGCATTATCGCCGGTCTTATCGAACCGACAAGCGGAGAGATCAATGTCCGGATTGGTGAGGAATGGATCGACATGACAAAACCGGGCATCGACCAGCGGGGCAGGGCCACGGCATACATCGGACTCCTCCATCAGGAGTACGACCTCTTCCCCCACAGGACGGTCCTCGACAACCTCACCGATGCTATCGGGCTCGAATTCCCCAAGGAACTTGCCATGCGCAAGGCGCTCGTCACCCTCAAGATGGCGGGGTTCACTGATGAGAAGAGCAAGGAAATCCTCGATCGGATGCCTGCCCAGTTATCGGAAGGAGAACGACACCGGGTCGCCCTCGCCCAGGTGCTGATCCGCGAACCACGGATCGTGATACTCGATGAACCGACAGGTACCATGGACCCGATCACGAAGATCGATGTGAAGCACTCAATCATGCATACCCGTGAGGAGATGGATGAGACTTTTATCGTGGTCTCCCATGACATGGAATTTGTCCGGGACATATGCGACCGGCTGGCACTCATGCGGGGCGGCAAGATCATCCAGATCGGCAAGACTGCCGATGTACTTGCTATCCTGACCGAAGAAGAGCGCAAGGTCATGAGCCAGCCGACCGCATGAGGTGATGCATGGCCACCATCCACCTCGACGGATTGAGGATGGAGACTGCCCCCGGGGCATTGCTCTCTTCAGTCCTGTCTGATCACCCGCAGGGTTGCGCTGTGGCGATCATACGCCAGGCAACCCAGGAGCAGACGAAGACTGCAAACCTCGTGATTACCACGACCGCCGGTGACATCACTATTGAGGTAACCTCGGGGGGTGCCGCATTTCTCGAGGCGCCTGCAGTTATCGAAACTCTATCACTTCACTGGGTAGACCGGTACGCAGCGGCATTCGGGCCGTTCCCATCAGGAATCCGGCCTGTGCGAAAACCGAATCTCTATGAGAGGGGTGATGTGATCCTAGGGTGCGGGGGATATGAACCACGGCGATCCTACCTGATGTTCTCCAAGACCCGGCATTCGGCAGATCATGGTGCCGATGAGACCGGGGGTCTGATCGGCAGAATAGTGAGCGGGAAAGGTGTGCTCGATCGTTTTACCCAGGGGGATCGGATCACGGGAATTGAGCCGGTGATCAGCTGGGCCGATACCAGTCGATCATTCACCACAAGCGACAGAGAACTCGTCCTCGAAGATGGCATGCAGATTGTCACTTCACTCGAGATCGTGGCGCAGGGTTATTCGCCGGACCGGATCACCACGGAAGCTGCCGGAAGTGTTGAGCACCTGCTCATCGCCTTACAATCCGGTAAATTCACGGTAGGGAGAGCCTCAAGCACGCATATCCTCGACCCGCACCTGATCGGTGCAGAGGATGTGGAGAAAGAGGCCCGTCGTCCCCGCCGGGAAGGGACCGTAACCATGCGGAATACCGGGAAATCGGCCGGGGGGATCTACATCTACCGGACGGATGTCCCGAGCAGTCCTGCACACAATATGGTCGGCCAGGTAGTCCGTGGGATAGAACTTGCAAAACTGGCAAAAGAGCACGACGTCCTCATAACGAAAGTCACTCCCTCCCGTATTGATCTCCTGGGGCGACCGCTTACTACTGCCAGGGAGATCGCAGCCGCGAGGGGCTTTGCCCTGAAGGCTGACAAGGAAGAGGGTGAACGGATCATTGTCTCTCAGGAACCGGGCACTACCCTCGATGTGCTCAACGAGAAGAATGTGATCGTGACCACGGCACCGATCGATAAGGTGATCGATATTGAACTCGATGATTCCGCAGCCCCGATCAGCTGTGAAGTCTTCCGGAAATTTACCGGCCTCAAGGAACACGATGCCGGCATGATGCCGGTCTTCTTCAAGTTCGATGACGTGGTCCTCTTCAAACCGGCGATCGCCTCCGGTGCCAAGCTCATTCCGGAAAATATACCGGTGGAAGAAGTCCCGGCCGCAGCTCTTGCCATCACCAACGATTCCCGGAAGGGCGCGGGACTCGTCGGGGTCCGGCTCTCGGCTAACAAAGAATTTGGTCCGACATCGGAGCCGTTTGAAGGAACCAACATCATCGGGCGCGTGATCGATACCCAGAAACTCAAAAAAGTGAAGGAGCGGGAAACCGTGTACATCAGGGAGGTGAAGCGTTGACGGATTATACACCGGTTCACGTTGGCAGTGTCACCAAGTACGTTGTCATAGAATCGTTCGAGATCACCCCTGCCGATCTGGCAATCCGGGGGTACGAGATCTCAAACGGAGCAATGATCAAGGAGACATGCTTCGGTCTTGTCGTAAACGGTAAGGAGGAGGATGTTAACCGGATCGTAACCGAGCTCCGGAAGCTGGATCCGGATCATATCTTTATAAAGGACCGGGGATTTCCTCCGGGCGATTCGCGGAGATGCCGGGCAAACCTTGGCGGTGCCCGCCCGGGATATCATGGAATGGAATACGAGATGACGGTGATCCCGTATGTTTCCCACGGGCTTGAGGAACTTAAAAAGCGTGACGAAACAACGGTCCCCGCTCCGGAGAACCCGCTCGAAACGAAGAGCCTCGATATCACGCTGCTGAAAAAACTCATTGACGCACAGGAGTCCTGAAATGGCAAAAGTATTCATCTATCCCGCAACGAGCCTGATCCTCTCTGATCTTGTGGCACGGCATGGTCACACCCCGCTCTCATCAGCCGTTGCCATCCGCGAACGCATCCAGACCGCAGGACTCGAGTCCCCGCCCCTCCAGATCACGCCGGAAGAGCCCAAGAAGGGGCTGAAATGGGCCGCTGTGGAGGTCCCCAGCGGAGTACGGGGGCGTATGGCGCTTTACGGCCCGATGATCGAGGAATGCGAAGCCGCGATCATCATCAACGACGCTGACTTCGCTTTCGGTTGTATGGGCTGTGCGAGGACAAACGAACTGATCAAGTTCCTCATTCGCCAGAAGGATATCCCGAAGCTCGACCTCAATTACCCGAAGAATGAAGAAGACGGCGTAAAGTTCGTAGCTGCTATCAAAAGGTTCCTCGGAGAACTCGGGGGAAAGAAATGACCCCGCCGGTACGCATTGCGCAGCTCTCCTGTGGCCCCGAATACTCCGGTGTCCAGCATGAGATCGAAGCGGCAGCACGGGAAGTGAACGGCGAGATCTTCTTCCCGGATATCGCCCTCAAGGATGTGCGCCGGGACTTTGATGCGTTCGGCCTGGATGTCCGGAGCCCGGATCTCAAACTCGCGATTGCCCGGGCAAAGGCCCTGGTGGATGGCAGGGTCGAGGCGGACGCGGTCTTCATCGGTACCTGTTTCCGGTGTGCCGAGGCAGCAATCGTGCGGAACGAACTCCGTCGCTATATCCACGAGCACTCGAAACTGCCGGTCGTCAGTTACTCATTTACCGAGCGAACGACTGCCGGCACACTCCTGACGAGAATGGAGGCACTCACTACCATCGCTCGGCGTCGTGCCCTCCTCGCCCGCGAAACCCAGGAGGGGATCACGCTGGGTCTTGACTCCGGCTCTTCGACAACGAAAGCGATCGTGATGAAGGACAACAAGATCATCGGGACCGGATGGCAGCCCACTCAGGAAGTATTGAAAAGTGCGCAGGGTGTGATCGATACCGCCCTTGCTGAGGCGGGGATAACCATCAAGGATGTCCAGGCGATCGGGACTACGGGATACGGGAGATTCCTTGTCGGGAAAGAGATCAAAGCGGATCTCATCCAGGAGGAGCTGACCGTCAACTCGAAAGGAGCGGTCTACCTCGCAGACCGGCAGCACGGCCCTGCAACGGTCATCGATATTGGGGGTATGGACAACAAGGCGATCTCGGTCATGGATGGAATTCCCGGTGTCTTCACGATGGGGGGCATATGCGCCGGTGCAAGCGGCCGGTTCCTTGAGATGACTGCAAAGCGCCTTGGTGTCGAGATCACCGAGCTCGGCCCGCTCTCCATGAAAGGGTTCGGAGGGCGTGTGCCGATGAACAGCTATTGTATCGTCTTTGGCACGCAAAGCCTGGTCAATGCCCTCGCAGCCGGGAGCACCCGGGAGGACGTGGCGGCGGCGGCCTGTCACAGTGTGGCCGAGCAGGTCTTCGAACAGCAGTTGCAGGAAGTGGATATCAAGGAGCCGGTAATCATGGTCGGGGGTACATCGCTCATCGAAGGGCTTGTCCATGCGATGGGGGAACTCCTCCAGACGAAGATTGTTGTGCCACACCACTCACAGTATATCGGTGCCGTCGGATCAGCACTTCTGGCTTCAGGATTCATCAGGGACGATTAGATGTTTGCCGTCGAGTACTTTGAAGTGGAATGCCCTGAGCCACTGGGCGCCGAGTACTATAAGCAGATCGCAAATGACGTCCTGCTCGATCATAATCTGCTGAAAGTTGTCAACAAGATCCACATCTTCATTGATCCAAAGATCCCGGTCTTTGTTGCCGTCGGCATTCTCAAGCGGATCACCTCCGTGATCCGTGTCAGGGACTTTGCAAATATCAACCCGCAGGAAGGCAAGATGACGCTCGTTATCTCAGACGAGACGTACCTGGCATCGACGCTCAAAATCTTCTGGGAACGGTTTGGCAAGGAGAAAGTCGAACAACCGGACAGGTTCACCATAATCCTCTACGGTGTCCAGACACCTCCGGCGGAGATTGAGGAGATTGTTGTCGCCGACCCGAGCGAATCGCTCCACAAGGACCTGATCTATGCCCTCAGGTGTATTGCCCCCGAAGGCTTCCGGCTCCGGAGCGAGATCTTCACGACCGAGAAGTTCATCTTTGTCGCCAGCGAGAACACGCTCGCCGAGGATATGGATTCGCTTGTCAAAGCGAAGTTTGCCATGATGGGCGAGGTGCCTCCATGACGCTCGTTCCGGTCACCTACAAGGGCGGGATATTCCAGCATGACATTGTCGTGGACCTGATCGAAGATCTGGGCGGGTACGTGGTGCAGAAACACCTCATCGCCCAGGAGGTAGTCCTCCAGTGCTTTGTGCCCCGCGAGGATATTGAGCTGATACGCGAGATCTCGCGCCCCCTCTTCGGAGAAGTGACTGATTCGCCGCTGGTCGGGACCGAGATTGCGGTTGTCAGCATGAGTCTTGAGATCCACCACCTGCCCCACCCGTCCTGCGATATTGCAGAATACGTGCGCCGGCTCGGTGCGAAGAGCAACATGGTCAGCCTGGCGCGGGGCCCTGGCAAGCGGATTGCCGGTTTAAACGATGAGGAACGGGACGTTATCAACGAGCACGACCTCGCGGTCTTCCTCCTAGGCAACTTCGAGACCTGCATCGAATACAAGATGCCCACACTCCGGCGGGGGATTGAAGTCCCCATCGTGCTCTGCGGGGGTCCTGCGATCGATATCCTCAAAAAGATCACTGACCCGCCATTGGACGGGTACGTCGGGAACGTGGGAAGATTTATGCGGAGGACGAAGGAGGCCGATCAGCTGGACAAGCTGGATGAGATCGTGGCCGAAGTTACCCGGGTGCTGGAGAAGAAGCGCGAAGAGATTGCAAAGGATCCCCTCTCGGTATCCCCGGCTCGGCTCATGGGCCTGATCCGGGAGAAGGTGCCTGCTATTCTCGATGTAACCTCGCCAACGCCCCTCACGGTCCAGATGGCAGGGCTCCGGGTAAAGCTTCCCTACGACAGCTTTGCCGCGGACCTCAGGAAGATCGAGATTGAAGACGGAATTACGCTGGGCGATGTCGCCGATGTCGTCCCCTCGCGGATGCGGGACTACATCCTCGTGCGGATCCTGCCGTTCTCTGAGACGAACACGGTGGTATGATGGTAAAGAAAGTTTCAGTGTTATCAACGAAGGATCAGTTTGAGGAGAAGCTTGCCCACATCGTGGAGCAGGGTGCCGATCTGACGGCTGACGAGTGGATGAAGGCGATCGAGGAAGAGTACGGGCGTGTGCCCCTCGTCTTCAAGAGGATGGGGGAGCGTCCCGAAGTACTCATCTCCCACCTCCTGTACAAAGGTACGGTAGCGCAGACGAGTCCCCTTGACCCGAAGTACGTGGAACTGATCAGCATGGCGGTGGGAGCGGCTCTCAAGTGCCCGCACTGTACCGGCTACCACATGCAGGCGGCACTCAAGATGGGGGCGACCCGCGATGAGATTCTCGAAGTTATTCTCCTGTCCGGTATGATCTCCAATTCCTCCGTGCTCGCCAATGCTTACCGGATCTTCGATGAGAAGATTGAGAAGTGTGTGCCGTGCGAGGTCAAGGTTGCCCCGTTGAAGAAGCCGAAGAATACTCCGGTAAAGAAGGGGACGGGGAAGAAGGTCCCAGCCCGGCGCTGATCCTCAGTCACGGACAAAACGATTCCCCGTACAGTATGTAACCCGGCGATTTTCCAGGACTCTTTTCCCGGAGAATTCCTGGTGAGGTCCCGGTAGAGGGTCGGATCCTGCGATACTCCATTTTTATTCTTGTCCGGATCCGATTTTTAATCCTGTCGTTCCACGATCGAACCCGGATCATCTGGCAAATTCATTAGCAAGGATCGGTAAGGTTAATGAGGTATTTTCGGGGCGGACATGAACGATCACCGGCAGGGGAATTTCTTTTACAGCAGTCAGGAACAGCGGAATGGAACTACGTCATGGTTCCGGAAGATGGGGCCGGATATACAGATCGCATCTTCCACCCTGCTCGAATATTCCGGGGCATTCCTTGGTATCGCAGGGTGGCTGGGAGTCCGGCAGATCGGCAGCCCTGAGGCACAGGAACTTGGGTTTGCGGTCTGGATCCTCAGCGGTCTCCTTCTGGTGGCGTGGGGCTATCACAAGAACGCCCGGGCGATTATGCTGATTAATGCGGTGAATGTACTGATGGCCGCTTCTGCGTTTGTGGCCCTAGTTTAATCCTGCAATACGATCATTGCTATACTTGGCGGACGCGGTATAGGGTTTGGCAATGGCCAGCTGATGAGAAGCCGGGTAAAGTCCGGTTGATCCGCTGATGTATTTCAAACCCAATCATGATCACGATGAAAAATTTACCAGCAGGATTTGATGAAAAAAATTCCATCAAAGTCTGCCGGAAATTTTTCAATCAAGGTCCGGTTGAAAATTTTTAATCAAAGTCTGCTGAAAACTATTCAACCAGAGTTTGATGGAAAACGAAAATCGATGTTTGATCGATCCGGAAATGATTTTCAACCGGGATCTCGATCGCGACGAGAAATTTTTTGAAAAACCGCGCCCACCATCTCAGCCGTCCGGGACACTGCAAACGAGAAGGACGCGCCCGTCCTGCAATGCATCGGTGCGCAGAGTGATATTTCCTTTCATCAACTTCATCCGGAACAATGTAGAAATCACGCTTGTTTCCGGACACGCGGTCCGGTGACGGATCGAGACCTTGGCAAAAATTGTCGCATCACTGATTTGAGATAATCGCCATATTCCAGAACGGATTTGAAAGCGAGAATATGGGTCGTCCCCACCCCCTCACATCCTTTTAAACCACCAGTACCTACCTTTACCATAATGTGCGGTATCGCAGGCCAGTACTGTCCTGATGGCAGGGAACCTGATGCTCAGCTGCTCGCAGAGATGTCGAAGCGGCTCGTCCACCGGGGCCCGGACAGCGATGGTACCCGGATCCATGGTTCTGTCGGGCTGGTCTACCGGAGACTTGCGATCATCGACCTGTCTGCTGATGGCTGCCAGCCGATGACCAATGAGGACGGGACACTCTGGCTCGTCTTCAACGGGGAGATTTACAACTATATCGAACTCCGCGAGGAACTCATCCTGAATGGTCACCGCTTCCACTCAAAATCCGATTCCGAAGTGATCCTGCACGCGTACGAGGATTGGGGAACCGGGTGCCTGGAACGGTTCAACGGCATGTGGGCCTTTGCGATATGGGACGAGAAGCAGAAGCGGCTCTTCTGTGCCCGGGACAGGCTCGGAATCAAGCCGTTCTATTACTCGATGGCCGGCGGCTCGTTCCTGTTCGCGTCCGAGATCAAGGCACTCCTCGCCCATCCAGAGGTGGGAAAACATCCCGACACAGGAACCCTCGGCACCTATCTTGCGTGGGGCGCGCTCGATCACTCGAGCCGGACCATGTTCGAAGGGATCTCACAGCTGGAGCCCGCCCACGCCATGGTCGTAACTGCCGCCGGCCCTGAGCAGCCGTTCCGATACTGGGATGTAAAAATTAATCCCGCTATCCGCTCTGATATGCCGGATGAGGAGGCCGCCTCCGGGCTCCTTGCCATCCTCCGGGACGCGACCCGCATCCACCTCAGGAGCGATGTCGCGGTGGGCACCTGCCTTTCGGGAGGAATTGATTCCTCGACCCTCACCGTGCTCATCAACAACCTCATCCGCGATGAGGCCCCGGCCAGTGTCGGGACCCGGCAGAAGACGTTCTCCGCGGTCTTTTCCGACAAGCGTTTTGATGAAAGCCGTTACATAGACGAGATCGTCGCTGCGACAGGTGTGGATGCCCACCGCGTCGAACCGACACCCCAGCAACTCTGGGACGATATCAACCGCCTGGTCTACATACAGGATGAGCCCTTTGGTTCACTCTCCATCTATGCCCAGTACTGCGTGATGCGCCTTGCAAAGGAGCAGGTGAAAGTTGTACTCGACGGACAGGGGGCCGATGAACTCCTGGGGGGTTACCTTGCATACCAGGGAAGTTACATCGGCATGCTTCTCCGGTCGTTTCACTGGGGAACTGCCTTTTCCGAGATGGCCGGGAGTTTCCGCCACCACCGCGGATTCTTCCGCTCCTCCCTCCGGCAGCTCATCGAGCGCAGGCGGCGCAGGAATCTCCTGAAATACACGGCGGAAACCATCCCCCGGTACAACAGCAGCCTGGACCGGGTACTGTACCGTGAACTCACCTCAACCAACCTTCCTGCCCTCCTCCACTACGAAGACCGGAACTCGATGGCATTCTCGATCGAATCCCGGGTCCCGTTCCTCGATTACCGGTTCGTGGAATATGTGGCATCCCTCCCGCTCAACCAGAAAATCAGAGCCGGTATCACAAAAACCGCCCTCCGCAATGCGATCAAAGGGATAGTCCCCGAATCCATCCGCTGCCGCATGGATAAGATGGGCTTTGTTACCCCGGAAGAGATTTGGATGCGGGAAGATCTGCGCCCCTTCATGCTCGGCCTGCTCTCATCGGAAACATTCCATAGCCGGCCGTACTGGGACGCGGAAGCAGTCATACAAAATTATCTGGCATTTCTTGATGGGAGATCCGCATATTCACCGGAGATCTGGCGTATTGTATGTACGGAGTTATGGCTCCGGAAATTCTTTGACGATCGGAATGCTGCAGGAATCGGAAAATAATTCCACCTGTGGATTGCGGGGAAAACAGGATTCCGGTAAAAAGCCAGGGATCGAATCTTATAAATGGTCAATCCCAGAGATTTAATGTGATGAATCCCGGATGAGCGGTACACGTCAGTACCGGGCCGGGCTCACTCAGGCGTTTTATGAAATCGATCATCCTTGCCGGTGGTGTCGGGACACGGCTCTGGCCGCTCTCGCGTGAGTACTATCCCAAACAGTTCATCCAGCTGGACGGGCCCTCCCTGTTCCAGAAGACATACGAGAGAGCGGTCGGCCTCTCCGGGACGGATGACATCTTTGTTGTGACGAATGACATCCACCGATACCTTGTCCTCAACCAGGTTGATGAACTCGGATATTCTCTCGACGAATCGCATCTCCTCGTAGAGCCTGAGGGAAAAAATACGCTGCCTGCCATCGGGTGGGCGATGCAGCGTATCAGGAAAAACGACCGCCATGCAACAGCAGCTGTCTTCCCGAGCGATCACGTCCTTGGCAACGATGCTCTCGACCAAATCCGCGCAGCAGAACCGGTTGCGAAAAAATATCTTGTAACATTTGGCGTAAAACCAACGTCCCCCCATACAGGGTACGGGTACATCCGGCCGGGCAGGAAGATTCCGGTCGGATATATTGTAGAAGAATTCAAAGAAAAACCGGACGAGAAGACTGCACAAGAGTATGTAGGCCGGGGATATCTCTGGAACAGCGGGATCTTCCTCCTCTCAGTGGACTGTTTTTTCACCGAGCTGAAGAAATATCAGCCGGCACTGTACGGGGTACTATCGGACAACGGGGATCCGGACTACCAGGGTCTTGAAGCGATCTCAATCGATTACGGCCTGCTGGAACTCTCGAAGAAAGTTGCCGTGGTCCCTCTCGACGCTGAATGGAATGATCTCGGGACGTTCCGGGCGCTTTATGAAACTGAAACCCATGACAGGGATGGGAATGCAGGAGATGCCGAATATCTGTCATCCCGGAATAATTTTGTGCACGCACCCGGCAAGCACGTTGGCCTTATCGGCGTAAACGATCTCATCGTGGTAGATACGGCGGATGCCCTCCTGATCTGCAACAACAACGAGACCGAGCAGGTCAAACATCTGGTGAACCGGTATAATGCCGCAAGCGACCCCGTAACCAAGTTCCACCGGCAGGTCCACCGGCCATGGGGCTCATACACGGTACTTGAATACACACCGGTCTACAAAATCAAGCGGGTCACCGTCAAGCCCGGGGAGCGGCTCTCCCTCCAGCTCCACCACCACCGGAGCGAGCACTGGATCATTGTCCGAGGGACTGCGGAAGTTGAGCTCAATGGAGAGACCCGGCTCCTGAGGAAAGGAGAGAGCACGTTCGTTCACAGCGGAACTATGCACCGGCTGAAAAACCCCGGCCTGATCCCGCTCGAAGTTATCGAGGTACAGCTTGGGGAATATCTGGAAGAAGACGATATTGTCCGGTTCGATGATGAGTATGGCCGGAAGTGAGCCGGGTTTTTTCATTTTATGGGACGTGTAATTTCCGGAACGCGGCAAATCTGCCGGTATCTCCCCGGAATTTCCGATTATCTTTTCGGACCCGTATGTTTCCTGAGGGTGTGTGAGGTGGAAGCGAATTCTCCACCGACAAGGCATTTCGGACCGGTCCCAATCAGATCACGGCGGCCGGCACTCTCCAGCCCTTCGATGACGAGCCCCCGGTTCCGGGGATCCCGGTACTGCAGCAGGGCCCGCTGTATCCACTTCTCCCGTCCTTTCGGCACATGGACCTTCTCCATCGTGAACGGGTTGAGTCCTGTGTAGTACATACAGGTCGAGAAGCTCATGGGGGTGGGGGTAAAGTCCTGTACCTGCTCGGTGTAGAGCTGGTTGTCACGGATATATTCCGCAAGCTGGATCATCTCCGGGATCGTGCAGCCGGGGTGCCCGGACATAAAATACGGGAGGATATACTGTTTCTTCAGCTTGTCTTTCTGCAGGCCGGTAAATTCAGCGCGAAACAGGTCAAAGATCTCACGGCCGGGCTTGTTCATCAGGCGCGTAACATTTTCTGCCACATGTTCGGGAGCCACCTTGAGATGGCCGGAGACATGGTGATCGCAGATCATCCCGAGGTAGTCTGACGTGTCGGCCACGACAAGATCATACCGGATACCGGATCCGATGAAGACCTTCCTGACGCCGGGTATGGCACGCAGGGCGGTGAGAAGTTCGCACTGGGCCTTATGGCTCGTCTGCAGGGTCCGGCAGGCCGGGCTGCAGTTCTTTTCCCTGCAGGCACCACTCTTCTCCCAGAGGGCGCAGGAGAGGCCGTACATATTGGCTGTCGGGCCTCCCACATCCTGCACGATACCCTTGAATCCTTTCATCGTGGTCATCCGGGTAACCTCTCGGACGAGAGATGCGATGCTCCTGCCCTGGATGATCCTGCCCTGGTGGTGGGTAAGGGCACAGAACGAGCAGCTGCCAAAACAGCCGCGGTGGCTGGTGACAGAAAACCTGACCGGCTCAAGTGCGGGAATATGTTGCCGGTAAGACGGGTGGGCCTCACGGGAAAACGGCAGTTCGTAGATATGGTCAAGTTCCGGCGTTGTCAGCGGTTTCGCCGGCGGGTTCTGGATGACGACCGTCTTCGGATGCACCTGGACAACGGGTTTTCCGTGGACCGGGTCCTGCTCAGCATAGTGCATGGCAAACGCTTTCGCATATGCCGCCTTGTCCCGGGACACTTCGGAGAATCCGGGGATCTCAACAATCCCCTGCGGCCGGATACACCGCCATTCCGCAAGCTCAACGGTAAACGCGGTCCCCCGTATGTCCCGGATGGAGGAGACGGGCTCGCCCGCACTAATCCTGGAGGCAATCTCCACCATCTGCCGCTCGGCCATACCGAAGGCCAGGAGATCTGCAGGTGCATCCGCAAGGATTGCCTGCCTCACGCGATCCTGCCAGTAATCGTAGTGGGCGAACCTCCTGAGGCTCGCTTCAATGCCGCCCAGAATAATCGGGATGCCCGGGAAGAGTTCCCGGACCCGGTTTGCGTACACAATTACGGCACGGTCCGGCCGTTTCGGAACGCCGCCTGGTGAATACACATCATCGCTCCGTCTCTTCAGGTTCGGGGTGAAGTTGTTCACCATCGAATCGACATTCCCCGAGGAGATGCCAAAGAAGAGCCGGGGCGCCCCGAGCCGGGTAAAATCCGCACGTTGTTTCCAGTCCGGCTGGGCAATGATACCGACAGTAAAACCTGCATCCCAGAGAACCCGGCCGATCAGGGCCGTGCCGAATGAGGGATGGTCAACATAGGCATCCCCGCTGATGAGGATGATATCGAACTGGTCGATACCGAGCTGCTTTCCTTCTTCACGGGTGAGAGGAAGGAACGGAGGCTGGGGGATTACAGAAACAGGAGAGGGGTGCATTGAGGCCGGGATTTCTGGTCGGATTTACGTTGGCGGGCGCCGGGTCAGGTCACGGATGATCTCGGCAAGACCGCCGGGCAATTCACTCTTTTCTTCTTTTTTTTCTTCGCGGGTCACCGGTTGCGGATCGTCCTTGACTGGTTCGGATTCTGCTGTGCCGGTATCGTCATTCCAGTTCCCGAGAACCGGCAGGTGGATCTGGGTCTTCTCGTCGAACTCCTTCCGGGCCGAGAGACCGGTGAATTCGTAGATCACTGCCTCTACGATAAGGTAGGTCACTGCCTTCTCCCGCAGACAACCGGTGAGGGCGTGACCCGCCCGTCCCACGGATGCATGGTAATGGATATGCGGGCCTCCCTCACCGGGATAGATGGTGCCCACACCGAAAACCTCCCAGCCGCCTTCGAACATGACAAAATGCGGGACCGGCGGGATGACCGGTTCTTCAGGACCGGTCACCATCCGCCCGTTCATCAGGGCACCGAGAAAGACGATCGAGCCGGCACGAACGCCTTTGTCGTGGACGAACTGGCGGAGGGACACGAGCATATCCTCCCCGTCATCGATCCTCACGACAAAGACCCTGCCGAGCTGACCTTCCGTATATTGCATAAGATCAGATTCCCTTTCTGGTATTCATATGGTTTGTGCGGCTTTATATCTTCTATGACTGTCGGCTGGCCCTAATCTGTCTATCATGGCTGGTAAAATCCGGTAAAATGTATTAGGAAGGATGAGAGAGGGGTACCTCCGCTCACCTTCCCCCGGCACCGCCACCGCCAAAGCCGCCACCGCCACCGAATCCTCCCCCGCCACCAAAGCCACCGCCACCGGAACCGCCATGACTCGGAGGCGAGAAGCTGATGAGGGGAACAAACGCAGAGCTCATGACTATGGCCCCGACTGGCACCCCGGTGTCGGCAATCCGGATGTTGAGATCCTTCATTGCCTTCTCCACATTCGCTCCTACACCGAGAGCCGTACCGTATATCAGCCAGTCTCCCCACATGGAGAGATCGGCCGGGGCGTACTTCTGGATCATGGCCATATCCGAGAGGAACCGGGTGAACGCATCCCACTCCAGTTTTTCCTTATACCGGTCGTCCTTCCAGTGACCGAACAGGGTCGATGGAGCGGCAAAGGCAATCCCGATCTGGATGACGACCAAGCCCCAGAGTGCTGCCGCCGGGAAGAGGAGATACGACTGCATGGAGTACACAACGGCAAGGATCACCGTGATACAGAACAGCACCGCGGCTACCATTCCCATCGGTACGATGTGATCCCGCCCGTCCACCATATACTGTAAAGAGAGGCTCGTATCAACCCGGCTCGTCACATCCGTAATGTTGCGCTGGTACCGGAGGGCCTTCTCTTCGGCACTGCTGTCGGACTGCGCCCGCTTTGCGAGGGCGGCGATCTTCTCCGTATCGAGCACGTTATTCTCGGCAACCTGGTCGATGAAGGTCAGAACCCTCTGTTCATAAGGATCCAGGTTCGCAGATGAGAGGACACGGATCTCCACACCTTTGCCATCCCCTTTCTCCGTAATCGTGATATTCTTACGCCGGTGGAGATCGAGCAGGGTCGCATAATAGCCATCTTCGTCGTAATCCATGGCATCACCCTTGAAGAGCAGGTTCACCTGCCAGGGCTTCAGAGTGGTGGAGGGGAGCGTACTCAGGTGTTCCGGCACCGTGAACTTCTTCTCCCTGCCATAGCGGTAATAGATGAGGATCAGAAGGAACGGGATGAAGAGGACCGCTACTACTGCAATCCCGTACAAGAGGTATGCTGCAGTGTATGGCGCATCGTACCAAAAGCTTGCCGACCCGGTCTTTCCCGGAAGATCGGTCGTTTGCGTCCTGAACCCGGGCATCTTCGCAAACGCATTGCCTGTTCCCAAGATCTCAACTGCAAGGATCTCGTTCTCCGCAACATTGCCGTTAATTATGTAGGTATCACCGTCTTTTGTGGTCTGGAGATTTGGCGGGTAGACGTAGATCTGCTGCACGTTATCCGCGGGCACCGTGATATGGACATTATGGTACGGGATGTGTGTTTCGCCGGCGAACTGCAGGTTGAGGTGGGTGCTGCTCCCATCGTACTCAATCGGGGGATGGAGGATATAGCTGTAACCTGCAGTATAAGTACCATCAGGATAGTAATCCGGATTGAAGATCCCCACTTCGTTGGTTTGGGCAAGCCGGTCGATCGCATCATTCCGGGATGCGGCAAGTGCATCGCCCGGCACTTTAAGTGTGCCATCATTTCCTTTTGCATACCATGTGGAACCGGGAGGGGCCTCTGCCGAAACGAACTGGACTGCCGATGAGGATGGGGAGGAAAAGACCAGCGGGGCTTCCCAGCTCCGGTACAGCATGCGATACTCCCCCGCACTGTGCACATTATAAGTATAGTGCTCTGTCAGTGTCCCGTCACCCAGAAGGGTCGCATCGTACGAGTCCACCACCAGGTTACCCTCGAAGAGGGCTGGCACTGCATTGACGATGAGAAGGCCGATGATGCCGATTACAAGGCCGGCCACAACGAGACCGGCAAGCTGTCGTGTCTCTCCCATGGCAGCGTCCCGTTCAGAATTCTATCTTGGGGGCGTTCGCGATCGCTTCCTCGAACTGGAGATACTGCAGCTTGACGAGACCCATGATCTTCCCTACGAAATTCGAGGGGATTGTATCGATCATGGTGTTGTACTCCTGGCTGATGTTATTGTAGGTATATCGCTGGCGTGCGATCTCGTCTTCAAGGCCCTTGACCGAGTCCATGAGGCTCGTGACGGTCCCGGAGGTCTTGAGGTCGGGGTAGTTTTCTGCAACGGCAAGAAGCCTGCCGAATATCGAACGGGACTCGGCCTCAACCTTGTTCAGGTCGCCTGGCCCGGCGGTCGCAACCGCCGCCCGCATGGCGGTGACTTTCGTGAAGGTCTCCTGCTCGAACTTTGCATAGCTCTTTACGGCTCCGAGGAGCTGCTCGATCATATCCAGCCGCTTCTTCATGGCAACACGGATCTGCCCGAGGGTGGCTTCCGATGAATTGCGGAGGCTGACAAACCGGTTGTAGATGCCGACAGCCCATAATACAAGGACGATGACTACAAGGACGATGACGCCCAGAACTATCCATCCGATAATATCTTCCAGCATTGTACTCAGTACACTCATGTTCGTCCCCAGAGATAAGCTCATTGGGAGCCCCGGAGCCGGTCGATTTAAGGTACCGGAAAAAGAGGGTTATTCGAGAATAAGGGAGCCTACGACCCGAAGTTTGCCACCTTCAAGATAGTGGAGCACGATTCGTGCGTTGGGGGGGTAGACGAGCGCCTTCTCCATGGAGAGAGTGATAGTTGGCATCCTCCAGTCTCCTTCTACGACAGTTTTTTCAAGGCGTGTTGGAAGGAACTGCATCCAGTGGCCGGCATAGAGCACCATTCCCTCTTTCAGGGGCGCTGGCCAGTATTTCACCAGCTGGGCTTTGCCGGTAACGGTAGTTGCATAACGGATCGCGGGATCGTTTGTCAGGACAAAACCGCGGTCGAGATCTTCCGATTCAATATTTTTCAGAGCGAGTCCGACACGGTCTCCGGGAACCGCACCTTCAGCATCGTCATCGTGCTTCTGGATGGACCGGATCTGGACGGGTTTCTCTGTGGGTAAGACCTTGAGCGTATCGTGTTTTTTGATCATTCCCTGCGCCACAAACCCCAGGACAACGACGCCGACACCTTTCACGTTGAAGTGGGCATCGACGGGAACCGCACCTTTCCCGGTGCTCTCGTGGGCTTTCGCGTGAGTGGTCTGTTTGACAGAGAGCTCGAGCATCTTCTCGCGCAGCCCTACCATATCCTCTTCGATGACCTCGTATTGCTCGACAACGGTGCCCTTGATGAGCGGGGCAATCTGCTCCGGTGAGAGGTAGTTTTTCAGGATCAGATATCCGGCGGGTTTGTTGGCACACTGAAGCATGAGCACAGATTCACCGAACGCGGCATTGATCTCGTCCACAACAAGAATTACGCGATCTGATATGGAAACCGCATAAAACAACGAAGAGAGCTTCTCAGGATATCGCGTCGGTTCGATGAAAGTGACCGTGGCGTCGCCCTTCTTCAGGTTGTAGAAGGTGATATCGCTTGTCGTGCCCTTCTTTCCCAAATCTTTGGCATAGTCCGGGGGAGCGAGAACTGCGATCGTGAGATTGGACATAACAGCTAAGAATTGGTTCTGATGGGATATGAGTGTTTATTATCAAAATAACGCGGGGATGGGAATTAATTAAAAAAATAGCCGCCGGTCTGTTTCATCAACGCGTTGATTTTCGCCGGTCCTGGGTTTTTTTGACCGGGGCCATCACATCAAGGCCATTCAGGAGGTTTTCAAATTCCTTCCGTTTGACAAAGAGAGCCACTAAAACAGCGATGCCAATTATCGTCAGAAATGCGCCAACTTTCATATCAAGGGGATCATATCTGAATACAATGGTTCCGGTATCTTTCTGTAATACACCACTTACCATATTTCCTGAACTTTTTGCATCAGCATTATTCACCTTCCATCCCGGATAAAAAGCAGTTTTCAGGACCGCGAGATCGCCTTCTTTGAACGATCCGGATACGATCACCTCATCGGGTGAGAATTTTTCAATCGTTACCGGAACAAGATTCGGATCCCTCACCACAAATGCGTTGGACAGCACATTTGACGGTTTAAACACAGAAATATTATCGACTTTAAATGTCGATTCCGGGATGTTCTGGTCCCCGTTTTCAAGATATGCGGTATCGATGATGTAATCCGCAGTATAATATTTCGTTTCTCCAATGGTCACGAGAAGAGGAGGCATATATTTTGGGAAATACGTGTAATACGCCAGCATGGGATGGATATGGTTTTTAATCAGCCAGTAGGTGAAATCCATGTGCTGGAACTGCCATCCTGCGGTGTAAACCCAGAGCTGGGGAATGGGTGTTGGATTTTCTTTAATCTTTTCAATGATCGGTAGTGCCGGGCTCTCATTCAGATGCGGATCATACACGTTCAGGACACTGATATTTCCGATAATGGAGACCAGAATTCCAACAATCAGTAAACCTTCGAAAAAGTGATTCTTCAACCCAATTCGGTTCACCGCCGTCAGGTTGAACCAGAGCAGCACAGCAAGGAGAATGACGGATATTAAAAGACCTTTGATAATCACCGATTCTGTCAAAACATTGAAATTTTTCAGGATTATTGCGGCATTGATGATAAGAGCGATCGAAAAGAGGGCTGCCAGTGTGTGAAATGTGGCTTTGTTGAGATACAGGAGCAGCAACAGGCCGGCAACAAGGAGGACCGCCAGCGCTGATTCGGGAGACGGGATCGTTGTCCATGGTAGTTCCAGCAGCTTTAAAACGACAAGGATACCTGCCCCATACAGGATCATTTTCCTGTCATCAGGAGAGACATCGAACGTGTCATTGGTTTTCCATTTCTGATGTATGAGATAGATCCCGTACACAGAGAGGAACAGAATGATGGGAAAGATCGCCCCGAAGATCCGCCCGGCATTCCTGAACGAGTCCAGGAGGGGTAAAAGATGGATGAATGAGAGAGCCGTTCGACCTCCATCCGCCCAGATGAATGAGAAAAGAATGGCAAAAAACGAGGGGATCGTGATATCCCGGTCTCCCCAGATCAGTGCGAGGATGGTAAAAAAGAAGGGAATAATGCCGATAAGAGCCATTGATTCGTAAGACCCGAAGACCTTATCGATCGGTGTGCCGAAAATAAAGGATGCAAGATTGTTCTCAAGCAAACCGCCATCACCGAGCGGATTGATGACATCAACTCTCTGGATATACTGCATCAGGGACAGGCCGGGTATCAGTTTTATTGAACTCAGTAAACCCCAGAGCACAGCTGCCGAAGACAGCGCAACGAATTTTCGTTTGTCGATCTGTCGGGAGATAAGATAGTAAAGGAAATAGACCATCAGAATTGCATTCACAAAGAAGTTGAAATATCCCAGATTTGCATAAACGAGAATCGTCTCACATATGGCTAAACCAACGATATTCACTACCGTTGGTTCAGATTTCCAGGTTATTTTTAAAAAAAAGTAAAAGACCAATGGGATCCACGCGAGAGAATACACGAAGAGGATATGCCCGATAAATACTCTCGATATGAGCACCCCTGACAGCATATACCCCAGAGAATAAAGCATCAGTAAATCCTGGTTTTTTACCACCAGTGTTCCAAGCTTGAAAAACGCCAGGTATGCGATATAGAGGTTTATCAGGATGATTATATTTATGATAAATATGTCCTGTGTGAGATACGACAGGATAAACGAGAACGGGTAGAATCTGTCCGAATTAAAACTTGCAATCTCAGAATATCCCGTATTCCAGTAATCATTCCACAACGAGACCGGATTATCCATGAGATATAATTCGGGGATCATCAGCGCCATCGTGTCGTGATACTCTGAGATGAAGACATCGTGGGACTGAAATGCCGCGGGAAAAATAATCAGGAGGAAAAAGAGGGGGATTAACAGGTATATCGCTGTTTTTTCCGGCTTATCGCCAAGGTTGATCTTATTAAGAAATGACATAGGATACCCAATATTTTTAGAGCCTCTATTGGTTTGAATATTGCGTAAAAAATTTTTGGCGGTTCCGGGTTTAAGATATTTATATTGCATGGGAAAAAAATACTGTGACTGAAATGTCTGCAAAAAAATATTTTATCACGGGCGGGGCCGGGTTTATTGGCAGTAACTTCATCCTCTTCCTCCTGAGGAAATACCGGGATATCCGGATCGTGAATTTCGATAACCTGACATATGCGGGAAACCTGCAGAACCTTGCGGCGGTAGAAAACGATCCGCGATATTCTTTTTACAAGGGAAACATCTGTGATACGATAACCGTCGGAACAGTACTTGCAGACTTTCGGCCGGATTACCTCGTGAATTTTGCAGCGGAGTCTCATGTTGACAGAAGTATCGAGAGCCCGGACATTTTCGTTACGTCAAATATCCAGGGAACACAGAACCTCCTGAAGGCAGCATTGCAGTATGGCGTGGAAAAGTATCTCCAGATATCAACGGACGAGGTCTACGGTTCCCTGGGAAAAACAGGGTATTTTACCGAGTCAACACCCCTGAAACCGAGGAGCCCCTATTCCGCAAGTAAAGCGGGTGCTGATCTGCTCACCCAGGCATACTTCCATACGTTTGATCTGCCGGTGAATATCACCCGGTGCTCAAATAATTACGGGCGTTTCCAGTTTCCTGAAAAACTGATTCCCCTCACGATCCTCCATTGCCTGCAGGGGAAAAAGATCCCGGTATACGGAGATGGAAAAAATATCCGTGACTGGATTCATGTAGACGACCATTGTTCGGCAATAGACTCGGTACTCAGTAAAGGAGTTCCCGGAGAAGTCTATAATATCGGTTCGGATAATGAGCGATCAAATATTGAGATCGTGAAATCCATCATCCGGATAGTCGGGGAGTTCCGGAAAGATCCTGTGGTTTCGGATGCTCTTATTCACTTCGTGGAAGACAGGAAAGGTCATGACCGGCGGTATGCCATTGATGCAACGAAGATCCACAAAGAACTGAACTGGTGTCCTTCAGTTGCCTTTGAAACGGGCCTGAAGGAGACCATTGCATGGTATCTGGAGAATCCGGGATGGCTGGATTCTATCGTTTCAAAGGAATATCTTTCATATTACCAGAAGGTCTATGGAATGAGATAACGGAGGGGTTCCATGTTATTCTGTCCTGAGTGTAAATCTCCCCTTGAGAGCGTTGATGGGAATTATACCTGCACCGATGGGGGTCATAGCTATTCTGAGAGAGAGGGAATTGTTCAGCTCAGCGTAACTCCTTCAGATAAACAGCACTACTACCCGGATGATGCATTCGAAATCCTGTATCAGTCCGAGGAGAGAAGTTTCTGGTTCAGGGTACGGAACCGGATAATCAAAAATACGATCGCACAGTTCCTGGCACCTCATGCCCGCATTCTTGAGGTCGGGTGCGGAACCGGGTTTGTTTCGCAATACCTGAAAAAAACCGGATTTCACGTTGAGTGTGCAGACCTTTTTTTTGAGGCACTGCATTTCTGTAAAAAACGGGACTCCGGGTTCGTCTATTACCAGTACAATCTCTCCGATGAGATTTTTTTTGAAGAATTCGATGGTATCGGTGCCTTTGATGTTCTCGAACATATCGAAGATGATACAACCACCCTCCGTACGATATATGATGCGTTAAAGCCGGGCGGAATGATTTTCATCACGGTCCCGGCGGACATGCGACTGTGGTCTGCGATGGATGAGTATGCGGAACACAAGCGACGGTATTCTGCGCAGGATTTGCGGAAAAAACTGGAGGATAATAGATTTAAAGTGAAGAAACTGACATATTTTATGACTTTGCTCTTACCCGTCCTGCGTATATCACGAAAATGGTCGTCACGGCGGGGATCCATAAACACAAAAGCAGATACGGAGGCCGCCAAGAACGAGGCACTGAAAGAATTGCACCTGAACCCGGTCCTGAATTTAGTGTTCTATCTCATCTTCGTTCTGGAAGTCCCGCTTATCCGTTTCCTTGATTTCCCGTCCGGGAGCAGTATATTATGTGTTGCCATGAAGGAGACACGTCCATGAAAGGTATTATTCTGGCCGGGGGTACCGGCACGCGCCTGTTCCCCCTCACGAAAGTGACCAACAAACACCTGTTACCGGTCGGAAAAGAGCCGATGATCTTCAACCCGGTCCGGCAGTTGCTCTCTGCCGGGATCACCGAAATCCTTGTCGTGACCGGTAAAGAGCACATGGGAGAGATCGTCAGGCTTCTGGGGAGCGGCTCTGATTTTAAGTGCAATTTTACCTTCAGGGTGCAGGAGACAGCAGGAGGGATTGCGGATGCCCTCTCGCTTGCTGAAGTGTTTTCCCATGGCGAACGGATCGTGGTAATACTCGGTGACAACATCCTGACCCACAGCATATCCGGCTATGTACAGGAGTTCATGAAGCAGCCGGTCGGCGCGAGGGTGCTGCTGAAACGTGTCGGGGATCCTGAGCGATTCGGCGTTGCCGCTCTTGACGAACTGAACAAGATGATCATCCAGATTGAAGAGAAGCCGGAATGCCCGAAAAGCAATTACGCGGTCATCGGGGTATATATGTACGACAACCGGGTGTTTGACATTATCCGGCACATCAAACCTTCCGAGCGCGGGGAACTCGAGATCACGTCCGTGAACAACTGGTATGTTGAGCACAATGCCATGACCTACGATATCGTGCAGGGAGAATGGACAGATGCCGGAACTTTTGAGTCGCTGATGTACGCAAACCAGCTGATGTTCTCTATCAATAATACCATTCAGAATGGCGATTCCAGATGAATGTACCCTTCAATCGGCCTTACCTGGCAGGAAATGAACTTGCGTATATAGAGGAGAACATCCATTCACTCAGAGATGGCGGGCATATCAGCGGGGACGGGAAATTCACAAAAAAGGTTCAGGATTTTTTTCAATCCAGATTCGGGGCAAACAAGGCACTTCTGACTACATCCTGCACCAGTGCACTGGAGCTGGCCACGCACCTCCTGGACCTGAAGCACCGCGATGAAGTTATCGTCCCGTCATATACCTTCTCTTCGACCGTGAACCCTGTTGTGATGGCCGGGGCAAGGCCGGTATTTGCAGATATCAGTCCCGACACAATGAATATCGATCCCGAGGATATACGGCGAAAAATTACCCCGAAGACCCGTGCGATCTACCCGGTCCATTACGCGGGAGTCTCCTGCCAGATGGATGAGATTATAGAACTGGCAGAGGATCATGACCTTCGCGTAGTTGAAGATGCTGCCCAGGGAGTAAATGCAAAATATAAGGGACGGTACCTCGGAACCATCGGGGATTTCGGTTGTTACAGCTTTCACGAAACCAAGAACTATATGTGTGGAGAAGGTGGCGCCCTCCTCATCAACACAAAGGATCCGGAAATCATCGAGCGTGCGGAGATCATAAGGGAAAAAGGGACGAACCGGAGCAAATTCTATCGTGGGGAAGTCGACAAATATACCTGGGTGGATATCGGATCGAGTTACCTGCCCAGCGATCTGCTGGCTGCATTTCTCTATGCGCAACTGGAAAAAATTGACGAGATCCAGACCCTGAGACTGAGACTCTGGAATAAATATTATTCAATCCTGGAGCATTTCCAGAAGAAAGGGATGATCCGTTTACCGGTAATCCCGAAATATGCCGAACATAATGCCCACCTCTTCTACATACTCCTCCGTGATGAACCTGCACGGGACCGGACTATGAAATATCTGAAAGAGCAGGGGATCCATTCGGTATTCCATTACATTCCCCTGCATTCAGCACCATTCGGCCAGACTCTGGGATATAAAAAAGAGGATCTCCCGGTTACTGAGGAGATCAGCAGCAGGCTGTTACGATTGCCCATGTATGCAGGAATATCACGGGAAGAGTGGGAGACACTCGAGACCGTTTTCAATAATGGTAATTTGGAGGATGTGCTCAATGTCAGAGTATGATGAGATAAAAAAGCACTGGGATTCTCTGTCGAAGAATGAAGATTCCTACAAGGCATCCTGGGAGGATTTCTACATGCTCCAGAAAGAGATGGAAGAGATCGGTAAACACATTCAGGATGATGTTGAGATCTGCGATATCGGGTGTAACAACGGCTATTGTGATTTCCAGTTATTATCCCAATTCAAAAACCTGAAGATTGTTGGAATTGATTATTCTGAAAAATTGATCGCCAATGCACAGGAGCGCCTGAAGAGATCTGATTACCGGGACCGTGCCCGGTTCCTTACGGGTAATATCTTGGACCCCTCCACATTTCCTGATAAAAAATTTGATATTGTCTTGATCAAGCGCGTTCTGATAAATCTCACCGATGAGAAGGACCAGATTCTGGCACTGGTCAATGTTGCCCGGTTACTCAAAGACGATGGAAAGATCATCCTCACTGAAGCAGTTGAAGAAAATGCGGAGCGACTGAACAGGCTTCGCAAGGAATTTTCTCTCGATGAACTGAAACCGCCCTGGCACAATAAATACCTGAGCGGGGATGTGATAAAATTCATTTATTCTCACTTTAACGTCGTGTGCGATACGGATTATTCCAGTTCCTATTATATCTTTTCAAGGGTTTTTCACCCCTGGATGAAAAAAGTGAACGGGGATAAGTCCCTGGAATATCTGAGTGAATTCAACCGGATGGCGGCATCGGTACCGAATTTCGGGGATTATGGCACGCAACGATTATTTATCCTCTCGCAAAAATAAATGTTGATCCCGGGGAGAATCATGGAACAGGCAAGCGTTGACTATTCAGTTGTCATTCCGGTCTATAACAGCGAGAGAACTATTGGCGATGTGGTCAGCAGGACGGAGGGTGTTTTTAAAAAACTGGGATACAGCTATGAAATTCTTCTCGTTGACGATTGCAGTAAAGATCGCAGCTGGGAAATCCTAAAAAAAATTCACCAGAATAACCCAAGAATCAGAATATTTCATCTCATAAGGAATTTCGGGCAGCATAATGCAATCATCTGCGGATTCAATAACTGTCAGGGAAAATTTATTGTAACAATGGATGACGATCTCCAGCATCCCCCGGAAGAGATCCTGAAATTACTCTCCAGGATCGGCGAGGGTTTCTCTGTTGTTTATGGCCAGTATCCGCCGGAAAATGAAAATTTTGTGCAGAATCTTTTGAGCCGGATCTATCAGAAAATTATTAAAAAAATACTGGATATCCCGGACAGCCTCTTTATCTCAAGTTTTGTGATCTACCGGAGTGAGACGGTAAAAAATATCACCAACATTAAAAGTTCCTACCCCTTTTTACCTGCAATGGCGATCAAATCTGCACCAATCAACAAAATTTCAAATATCGCTGTGGAACACCACAAACGGACCGTAGGATCTTCAAATTACGGTATAATAAGATACCTGAAATACTCCCTGAATCTTCTCATCAATTATTCTTCTTGGCCTCTCTTTTTTGTTGCCCTGATGGGTTCTGTTATCAGTATATTAAGTGTCTGTTACGGGGGTTGGATCCTCTTCCAGAAACTGCTCGATCCAAATTATGGGATCATGGGATGGAACTCACTGATGGTCGCGGTTACGTTTCTTGGCGGGGCCCAGTTAATGGCGATAGGAATTATCGGAGAGTATTTGCGGCGGATCCTTGCTGAGACCTCGTATGGGCAGCAATATGTAATCAGTGAGATGGAATCCTGATATGCGATACTGGGGCTCATTTGTTTTTATACTGTTATCCATCACTTTTCAGTCCCTGAATGGGATTTTCAGTAAATATGCAGCAACCGGGATTGAAGACGTGACCCTGTTCACGATCATTACCAACTCTTTTTATCTCCTCGCACTGGTATGCCTCTTTTTCCAGGCACTGGTCTGGCAACAGGCACTCCACCGGTATCCGTTATCTTATGCATACCCGTTCATGAGCCTCATGAATTTTGTTGTCCTGTTCGCTTCGGCACTTCTGTTTCATGAGAGCATCACCCCGTTCAATATTGCCGGGCTGATTCTCATCTCCCTGGGAATTACCATGTTATCACGCCATTTCAGGGAGACCATATGATCCTGTCGTATGTGCTCCTGCTATTGGCGATACTGTTCACGGGTATCAGCCAGGTACTGATGAAAACCGGATCCTCCGGAAAGGGGGAGGGGCGGTTCCGTATCTTCACAATGTACCTGAATGCACCAACCATAACAGCATACGGACTTCTTCTGGTTACTACGATAATCTCAGTAATTGTATTACGGGATATCCCCCTGAAGGTCTTTTATGCAGTTGCATCCCTGAATTTTCTGGTAGTAACGGCATTATCATACTGGCTGCTGAAGGAGAGGGTTGATCGGGAGATGATCATCGCACTGGTATTGATTGTTACCGGAGTCCTGGTTTTTAATTTTCCCGGATAGGATCGAATACGGGATTATGGGAAAAGAACTGATTTTTTTGAAAATTGGGGTTATCTCTTTCCCCAGGTAAGACGGCGATTTACAATAAAATTCCAGCTGAAGGCAATGAGTATGCCCCCAAGCTGTGCCAGGAGATAGTATACCGCAAACCAACGGGTCAGGATATAGAAAATTCCAAGATTTATTGCAACTCCGCCGGCGGACACGAAGTTGAACGCTACGAGGCGGCGGAACCTTCCCGATGATTCCGTGTTCCCCGCCAAACGGAATGTCCATGTATCGTTCCATACAAAATTATTCAGAATTGATAGTTCGGTTGCGATAAAGCTTGCCAGGAGGTCTTCTGAATGGACATACTGAACGAGGAAATAAAGAAGGACCAGGTTTACGACAATTCCTGATATTCCGACTATCCCGAATTTGAATACTTTTTTCCATTCCCGCCACGCCGCACTCTCGTGATGGATAAACGAATGCAGGGTTATGTCGCCAACCTGATGGGCATAATCGATGATCGTCCTGATTTTGAGCTTGCTTGCGCCGATCTCCCGGTCGCTGAACTCGAACGGGATCTCCTTATCGGTCTTCCAGATCCCCTTCCCCAGCACTTCGAGAAGGATCTTGTAGCCCCGGGGCTTGAGCTGTGCCTGAACCACAACGCTCTTCCGAATAGCAAAAAAGCCGCTCACCGGGTCAGTAATATCGGGGAAGAGGAGACGCCCCAGAAACGTTGCCCCCAGGGAAATGATCCGTCGCTTGAGAGGCCATTTTTTTATCCCCCCGCCTTCCATGTAACGGCTGCCGATCACTACATCGCTGCCAGCCCGGATCTCCTCGTACATGTCCGGGATGAGTGCCGGGGGGTGGGAAAAATCCGCATCGATGACAACAAAAATATCCGAAGATGCATGGGTGAAACCCTCGGCAACCGATTGTGAAAGACCGTGATCGGCGGTTCTCACAAGGAGATTTACGTTCGGCATCGATAATTTCAGGTCATTGACAATCGCGATAGTGGCATCCGGAGAGTTATCATCAACTACGAGGATCTCGCCATTGATCCCGGCTCGGCTGAGGACGGCCGCCACTTCCGTGACAATATTCCTGATATTTGCCTCTTCCCTGAATGTCGGAATAATTACTGTCAGATCAAACATGGTAAATCCCGTTGATTCAGACGGAGACCCTGAGCGCAATCAGGGACTCCGGCCCGTACGGTTTGGTATTGTTGTTCAGCCAGGCAATCGCATCCCCGTTGGGATTGGCCGACATAATATCGCCGGTAATGATATAGTAAATTTTATTGCTGGTTTTCTGAGCGGCAATTGCGTCAAGGTCGCCGGCGGTATATGCCCCATATTCGAAGGTCTGGTCTGATGTGTTGGAGTAGTAATAATTGAGCGGCTGGGTGACATACCCTGGAAGCACCACCACGAAATCCCCGGGATGCGTTGCCTGCTGGACCTGACCTGAAAAACCCCTCCAGTCATCCTTGGTATAGCCGGAATACATATTCACGAGAACAGGAGCGCCCAGGATAACGACCAGCAGCATCAGGCCGTACACAACCGCCGGGTTGCGATATATATTCCAGACCGGCTTGTACGAGAGTGCAATGCCGAAAAAAAAGATTGGGGCGAGGAAGATGAGGTACCGGGGCTCCATCGGGATCTTGTAAGAGAGGAAATAGCTGATTGCAAAGGTCAGCACCGTAAGCGATACGAGAAACAGCCCCTTATTCTTATCCATCAGAAATGCCTGGCATATTCCAATGATAAACAGGATCAGGAGGAGGATCATTGCCAGATCGGAAAAACCGGAGATCTGCCGGAACGTCTCACTAATGATACCAAGACCCTGAATACCAAATGTGGGGTTAGAGGCGGTCCTCTTTGCGAAGAGTTGTATTGTTACCAGGATGAGCGGAAGGCAGATGACTGCAAATACTGCTCCTGCAATAATCATCGGTTTGATCGAGCCGATATCTTTTCTCATGACGGGGAACTTCAGCGAAAGAGCATAGAGCACCAGTGCCCCGATGATGACCAGGGCGTAGAAATGGGACCAGAATGCCAGGGCTGACAGGATGCCAAAAAGGACCCAGTCCAAGGTATCATCGGTTTTCAGGGCCCGCAGGAAAAAAACCATCGAAAAGACGATGAAGAAGAGCATGACTGAGTATGCCCGTGCCTCCTGAGAATAGTAGATAAGGAACGGCGAGAATGCACAAGCAGCAGCAGCGATTATCCCGACATTGCGATCGACAAATTCTTTTCCAGCGATATACACAAGGGGAACCGTAAGGCTGCCAAGCACTGCCGGGATAAACCTGAGGATAGTTTCATTATTTCCCAGGGCGAGCATCACATGCTCCATCCAGTAGAACAACGGGGGATTAAATTCTCCCCCGGTCGTAGCCTGCCAGATACCGGACAGAGACATAGTGGCAAACGTGTACGTGGATGCTTCGTCCAGCCACAGGGAATTGAAACCCAGATGATAAAACCGGAGAAAGATCCCGATGGCGGTTATGCAAAGAAGAAGCTGGGTATATCTGCTGTTAACCAGGGTATTTTTAATATTCTCAACAGAAACGTCTCGTAACGAGAGGCAAGGGGAGAGAAAGCCGTTATCCAGATCACAGATTTCGTCTCCGGTTGATCGTTTCCGGTTTTCCCGATCCTCGCGTTTTTTCGCCATAACAACAATGTACTATTTTGTAAATATTCACATATAGTTATTGCAGTGATTTTTTCTGATGATTTTTGGATTTTTTTTAAAACGGGGCCGATTTTGGCTTTTCATAGGTTTTATATTTCTCCTGAAAACTGTATTGCCGGGAGAAGTGCTTCCATACTGGTCACTACCGTCGCCGATTGTTCAATCATGAGATTCACATGCTCGTTGATACCTACGTGACGAAAATCGGTCCTTAGTGCAATAACCCGTTTACCCTGTGCAAAGGCGTACCCTATCTCCCATGCAGTTCCGGAATCCGCATCCGCACCATCGATTACTGCAACGATGATGTCGGCTTCCTCAAGGGCTTTTTTATTGGCAGCAAACAAGCGCTTCTGCTCATCGCTTTCCCTTGTGCCTGAATCATCACCGGAAACCTGTGGCAGATGTACTTCAAAAAAATGTTTTCGCAACATGTCTGCTATTCGGATGTTATAGGCGCGTTCTGCTTCCGAGAAGAGAGGTGCGGCAAGGTATATTCTGTACTGAGCAAAAACAAGCGTGTCAATCGCGGGGATCTCCGGAAACCGGGCAAGGAAAACACCCCTCTCGTTCCGTCGGGGGGATTCGCCGCCTCTGCTGCCATAATAGGTGCTTGTAACTCCACAAGTGGGCGAGGAGTTGACGCCGATAATACAGAGCGGCGGACCACGTGTCGCGATAATCCTGCGGACCTTCGCCTCCAGTTCGTCCATCAGCTGGTAAAAAGCCGGAGTATCCAGTCTTTCAAGGAAGGTCCCCGGCTGTCTTCCCGGGCCAAGATAGAGCGTCTCGGGGCAGGGGAGGGGGACCGCCTCGATCCCAAACGCCCTGCACCGGTCCTGTGTGCGCCTGAAGGCCTCAAGATCAGAAGGTTTTGTAATCCCATCGGCCCGGAGTGCCGGGTTGAGTATGCAGGGACTGCAAAGCACGTACATTATTACAGTGTGTGCACGCACAGATGATCAATGATCCCCCTGTACTCCTACCGGGATAACAGCTGCGATCCCCGTAAATGCACAGTCAAGAAACTGGAGAGGGCCGGATTTCTGAAGATCTTTTCCAGGATCTCCCAGATTCCGAGAAATACCCTGCTGCTTGATCCCACTGCCGAGCAGGCCCTCTCTCCCGCGGACAGGTTTGTCAGGTCAATCACCGTCCTCGACTGTTCCTGGGAAGTGCTGGATACCGGTGCCGTTAGCTCCTGGAGGATCCGCAGGGCACTACCCTTCCTGATGGCAGCTAACCCAGTAAACTTCGGAAAGCCCTGTAAATTATCCTCTGTTGAAGCTCTTGCGGCAGCATTGTTTATCGTTGGCGAGAAAGAGCGGGCAGCACAACTTCTCTCAAAAGTCAACTGGGGGATCCGGTTTCTCGAGGTGAATGAGGAGCCCCTGCGCCTCTATGCCGATGCAAAAGACAGCACAGAAGTCATAGAGATACAAAATCTGTTCCTGTAAATCAGGGTCTTTTCAGGGCGTATTGTCGCGGGATTTTTCACTTATAAAAAATTTCAATTTTTTCAGGGAAGGACAATAGTATTTTGCCTGTCGACGGATGATTGTCCAACCCATTTCATTGAGGCTCCCGCAACGATACAAAGAACCCCGATAACCCAGGCATAAATACCCCAGATCTTTACGAGGGCGATTGTGGAGAGGGCGGGAAACAGTGCAATAAGTATGCTCAGGAACAGGGTGAGCATGCCGAAAAGGACGATCACTATGCGTGTTTTCCATACATCCGGGAGCGAGCACCCCACAATAATCAGGAGTACGCTGTTGATGATCGCAATAAATGCCATAATGATAATGAGAGAGGTCTGGATGAGGCCCGGTATCATGATGGCAATTGAGGCTGAAACAAGGGACAGGATACCTGCAAAAAAAATCGGAAACTGGTATACAAGATCCTGTTTTACCGAGATGGAGAACATAATCATGATCACCCCGACAGCCAGAGCCAGGATGCCAAAGAGAGGTATGAGCAGGTCAAGGAACATGGGTGTCCAGAAGAAAGCATCAACACCGGATAAAAAAATGATAATGCCAATAATGGAGATCTGCCACCACCGTACCGGTGTATCAGACATGTCCAAGGAGGGTAAATTCATATAATTGTTGTTCTTTTCCGGGACAATTTAAATATATGTGAAAAAAATGCTGACCGACAGAGTTCTGATGGTCCTGCACGCTCCGGAGTGTCCCGGATGTTCCGCATAGTTTTTTCTTGTAAAACGCAATGTAAGATTGTATGATAAAGGTCGCCATCAACGGGTATGGTACCATCGGCAAGCGCGTGGCCGATGCGGTTGCTGCCCAGAAGGACATGAAAGTGGTCGGGGTGTCAAAGACGCGCCCGAACGCTGAGGCTTATGTGGCAAAACAGCGGGGATACCCGTTGTATATCGCGGATCTCTCCAAAAAAGCGGCTTTTGAAAAAGCAGGTCTCACGGTTGCAGGATCCGTAGAAGAGATGTGCCGGGCCGCGGATATTGTAGTGGATGCCACACCGGGTGATGTCGGTGCCACCAACAAGCCGCTCTACGAAAAGATCGGCGTCAAGGCTCTCTGGCAAGGCGGGGAGGAACACGAACTTGCAGGTTTCTCCTTCAACTCCTCCTGCAACTACAAGGACGCGATTGGCCGGCAGTTCGTCCGGGTCGTATCCTGCAACACGACCGGATTATGCCGTATCATCAACGAGGTTGACAAGGCATTCGGGGTTGCCCACGTCCATGCCATCATGGTACGCCGGGGATCGGACCCTGGAGAGATCAAGAAAGGTCCCATCGATGCCATCGTTCTCGATCCGGTCACGGTTCCCAGCCACCACGGCCCGGACGTCCTGAGTGTGCTGCCTCATATCTCGATCACCACCATGGCCATGATCGTTCCGACCACGATGATGCACATGCATGCCATCCGGATCACGACAAAGAAGCCCGTTGACCGGGAAAAAATTATCGCACTCATCAACGGTCATCCCCGCCTTGGGCTGATCAAGAAGACTGCCGGTATCAGGAGCACCGCCGAGCTCAAGGAATTCGCCATGGATCTTGGCCGACCCCGTTCCGATCTGTACGAGAACTGTATCTTCGAGGATTCCATCTATGCAAACGGCAATGAACTCTGTTTCTTCCAGGCGATCCACCAGGAGGCTGATGTTGTTGTTGAGAACGTGGATGCGATCCGGGCGATGATGAGTGCTGAAAAAGACGGGAATAAATCCATTGCAACAACCAACGCCGCACTGAATTTCAAAACCATCCAGAATAACCATTAACACCCATAATCACCCATTATTTTCAATGGACGCATACGAGCGGGTCTGCCGGAACACCGTCGAGGTCATCACGGAAGATGACCTGAAGGCTCTTCTTGCACAACCGCAAAAAAAGGTTTATGCCGGGTATGAACCCAGCGGAGAGATCCATCTCGGCCACCTGGTAACGATCAATAAGCTCGTCGATCTCCAGGCCGCCGGTTTTGAAGTAACGGTTCTGCTCGCCGATCTCCATGCATTCCTCAACCGTAAGGGGACAATGGAAAAAGTACACGAGCTCGCCGAATACAACCGGCGCTGTTTTGAGGGGCTTGGTCTGAAGAACGTCCGGTATGTGCTCGGATCCGATCTCCAGCTCAACCGGGAGTACGAGCTGCTCGTGCTCCAGCTCTCCCAGCAGATCACCCTGAACCGGGCAACCCGGAGCATGGATGAAGTGGGTCGCCAGATGGATCACCCGACCGTCTCCCAGATGGTATATCCGATCATGCAGATGGCCGATATTGCTATGCTTGGCGTCGATGCAGCCGTCGGTGGCATCGACCAGCGCAAGATCCATATGCTGGCCCGGGAGCACCTGGTCAATTTCGGATACAAGGCGCCGGTGTGCATCCACACGCCCATCCTGAACGGGCTTGACGGCAAGAAAATGTCCTCCTCGCAGGGAAATTATATCTCCGTCGCAGACAGTGAGGATGACATAAAGAAGAAGTGCCAGAAGGCATTCTGCCCGCCGGAGATTGCGGAGAACCCGATCCTCCAGATCTTCCAGCACCACATCTTCCCCCGTCTTCCCGGAATCACCATCCGCCGCCCGGAAAAATTCGGCGGGGACCGGGAATTCCTGAGCTACGCGGATCTCGAGGCTGCGTACGGCAAGGCCGAGGTTCACCCGATGGATCTCAAAAAGGCATGCGGTGAATCTCTTGCAGAGATCCTTGCACCTGTCCGAGAATATATCCGTTAAGAGACAGCATATCCTGTATCTGCCTGAGGATCTGTCGTGAGGAAAGAAACCAACATTGACAAACAGCTGGATCGGTTCGATCAGCGTCTCGAAGAGATGGGCGTCCGTATCCGGGATGCGAACGATCTCAAGGTCCGGGAGGATGTCTTTGACGACATCACCCTCCTCTCGCTCTACAAACTCGTACACAAGAAATGGCTCTCGGTAATCGGTGGATCGATCAGTACCGGTAAAGAGGCAAATGTCTTCTATGGCGAACGGGACAGCGCTGCCATCGCCATCAAGATCTACCGGATCAGGACGGCAAATTTCACCACCATGAGTTCCTACATCGTAGGGGACCGCCGGTTTTCCCATGTGAAGAAGTCAAAGAAGGAGCTCATCTTTGCCTGGACCAAGAAAGAGTTCTCGAACCTTGTGCGGGCACGGGAGGCAGGTATCGCTGTACCGGAACCCCTTGTCTGGAACCGGAACATCCTGATCATGTCTTTCATTGGGGAGGGGGAGATTCCCTATCCCCAGCTACGGAACGCCGATATTGCCGATCCGGAGGCCGTGTATACCCGGATTCTCAGGGATATCGATATACTTTATAAAAAGGCTGAACTGGTGCATGCAGATCTGAGCGAGTTCAATATATTGTACGGAGACCAACCATATCTCATAGATATGGGCCAGTCCGTCACTCGCGATCACCCCCGCGCCCTCCCGTTTCTCATGAGGGACATCAGGAACATCAACCGGTTTTTCAGCAGCCGATGCGATGTGCAGAGCGATATCGAAATTTTCAATGCAGTGACGGGCCTGAATGAGAGGGAGCCATGATACCCGGGCATTCCCCGCTGAGGGAAGCAGGTAATCCCGCGGATGATGTGCGGATAACTGATAAGAGGTGAAAAACAATGATGCAGGAAGTCAAGATTTCCGGAACCCGCGTTGGTGTCCTGATAGGGAAGAGCGGCGCAACCAAAAAAGAACTTGAGACAAAGACGCACACCACGATAACGGTCGACAGCAAAGAGGGAACGGTCAGGGTCGAGGCAACAGACGAAAATACCGTCCCGCTCTTAAGAGCGGTCGAGATTATCAATGCCATCAACCGGGGCTTTTCTCCTGAACGTGCATTTGAGATGATCGAGGACGAAGATCTCCTCCTCGAAGTGATCGATCTCGGGGGTATGGCAGACAGCCCCAAACAACTTGACCGTCTCAGAGGACGGATCATCGGCAAGGACGGTCGTGCACGGGAGCAGATCGAGGATATGACGGATGTTGAAATATCCGTGTTCGGGAAAACTGTTGCTCTTATCGGATATCCTGAGCAGCTCAAGACCGCAAGGGCCGCAGTCGATATGTTGATCGAGGGGGTTCCCCACGAAAACGTCTTTGCCTTCCTTGATCGGAAGAAGAAGGAGTCAAAACAGGATATGATCAGTTATTATTACTGAGGCCGTGCCAAAATTTCAAACCCCCATATATGGGTTTTGCTACATTTCCTGTGGAGAATATGTCGTTTTATAGGTTAGTATTGCCCAAACGGACATGATTGGCAGCGAATTTCAGTGGAATTAAAGGGGTCTGGAAACCGGTGCGTCATGCAGATTGAGAACCTACCGATTCCGGGTAATCTGAAAGAGCGGTACCTGGCAGCAGGGATCCGGGAGCTCTATCCTCCGCAGGCCGAATGCGTGGATAAGGGGATGTTCTCGGGAAAAAATCTCCTTGTTTCGATTCCCACCGCCAGCGGCAAGACCCTTGTTGCCGAGATGGTAATGCACTGCCATATAGCAAACGGGGGTAAATGTCTCTACATCGTGCCCCTGAAGGCGCTGGCAAGTGAGAAATTCGATGAGTTCAACAACAAAGGAGTCCGCGTCGGCATTGCCACCGGTGATTTTAACCGACGTGACGACATGCTGGGCAGGAACGATATCATCGTTGCCACAAGCGAGAAAGTGGATTCCCTGCTGCGAAACAGTGCCAGCTGGATTGCGGATATCACCCTGCTTGTTGTTGACGAAGTCCACCTGATCGATTCTCCGAACCGCGGCCCCACGCTCGAGATGGTGATAGCGAAGCTGCGGTACCGGAACCCGTCTATGCAGGTGATCGGACTCTCGGCAACGATAGGCAACCCCGGGATCCTGGCCGGCTGGCTTGATGCCGCACTCGTCACCAGCACCTGGCGCCCGGTCGATCTGCGGCAGGGCGTCTTCTGTTCGGACCGTATCCACTTCCAGGAGGGGGAGCGGAAGGTAAAACAGGTATCAAAGAACTACGATGACCTCAACCTCTGTCTCGATACGATCGCGGAAGGGGGCCAGTGTCTTGTCTTTGTCTCGTCGCGCCGTAATGCAGAGGCCTTTGCAAAACGGGCGGCCGGTGCGATCAAGGACGAGGCCCCGCTGCTCAAAGAATATGCCGCACAGCTCGAAGGGATGGCGGAGACAGAGATGGGGAAGAACCTCGCCCTCTGTGTATCCCGCGGTGCGGCTTTCCATCATGCCGGCCTGAGCCGGCAGGAGCGGGGGGTTGTCGAAGAGGGGTTCCGGAAAGGGCTGATAAAATGCATCTCCTCCACCCCGACGCTCGCAGCAGGGCTCAACCTCCCGGCCCGCCGGGTGATCATCCGGGACTATCTCCGCTTCACTGCCGGGGAGGGGATGCAGCCGATCCCGGCGAGCGAGTATCACCAGATGGCGGGGAGGGCCGGGCGCCCCCGGCTGGACCCGTACGGCGAGGCCATTCTCATTGCCAAGGATGAGGGCCAGATCGAGGAGCTGTTCGAATGCTATATAGAGGCTGCGGCAGAAGAGGTCCATTCCAAAATTGCCGAGCCGAACGCCCTGTATACCCATGTCCTGTCGCTCATCGCCTCCGGGTTTGCAGCTACCCGGGGGGAACTCACGTCGTTCATGAACCGGAGTTTCTATGTACACGAACACCGGCAGGGCCGCCTCATGCAGAGATCCGTGGACGCTGCGCTCAAATTCCTGATCGCTTCCGACATGATCCTTGAGATCGGCGAGCACCTGGGATCGACCGAGTTCGGGACACTGGTTTCGCGATTATATATCGATCCGCGGAGTGCCGCCTTAATCGTCTCCAACCTCCGGAAACGTACCGATTATACGGACATCGGTCTCCTCCACCTGATCTGCAGTACACCGGATATGCCCAAGCTCTATGTCCGGAACACGGACCGGCCCGCACTGGACCGCATGCTCGAAACAAACGAGCCCGATCTCTGGCTTCCGATGCCGGCGGAAGAGGAGGAGATGGAGGGATATTACCGGGCGCTCAAGACAGCAATGCTCCTCTCCGACTGGACAGATGAGATGCCCGATGCACAGATCTGCGAACGCTACTCGGTGGGGCCGGGGGATATTTACGGTATGGTGGAGAGCGTGAACTGGCTGCTTCACGCAAGCCAGGAGCTTTCCCGCATGTTTGCCCCCGGGTTTAACCAGGCTGTCCGCGAGTTTGAGATCTGCATGAAGAACGGGATCCGGCGTGAACTCCTGCCCCTCGTGAAACTCCGGGGTATCGGCCGGGTCCGTGCACGGCGCCTCTTCAACAATAGTATTACCTCCCCGGAAGCAGTATTATCCGCAGGGATCGAGACCGTGACAAGGATAATCGGAAAAGGGATCGCCGAACAGATATTTACCCAGCTGGAGCGTACCGGAAAATCTGCCGCCACGCATTCGGGTGAAGAAACTATCAAGGGGCAATCAACCCTCTTCCGGTTCGGGTGAGAACATGAAAGGCCATACTTCATCCCCTGATATCAGAACCGCACGGTGCGTGATTGGGGACAGGCAGGTATTTCTGGCAGATCTCCAGAGCATCGGTGAGGAATTCGACATCCGCATCATCTGTTTCAATGCTGATATGATCTCTGGCAGACGGCATGCAGAATCCGCGGTTCGTTTTGCCCGGCGCTCCTGGGACGCGGGGGACGCCATTGCCAATACGTTTGAGATGGAGGCGCTTCTCTATGCAGCCGGTTCACGCCAGTGCAACGTTGCGTTCAAATTTGGCATACACGAGGGGGAAAACCACCTCTTCGTCTGTTGTGAGCCCGGGGGAGCAGATGGTGCATGGGACGCTCTCTCTGACCTGATTGAGTATGTTGATGCCGGAGTCTTCGAGATCATGGATCGGGAGAAACGTGAGCGCCTTGCCGACCTGTTCGGCATAACCCCACTGGAGCTGGAGTCCGTTGATTCCGGCACAACTATTACAGATCTGGTTCTGGAACGGGTAGCACTTCTCCAGGTACTTCGCTGAAGTGGCCCGGATTAAGGTAGTCTCTAAGAAATCCTGAAAAGCAGGAAAATTCTGCATCCTTTTATGATCGTGCGGGTCTTTCCGTTGTATACCCGCATTTGTACTCTGAAAACGGCGGCTGGGGGGGGTCACGCGGTGTACTTTGATCGACAGGCCCGGTTCCTGATCGGGAGTGTCACCGGTCACATACGACAGATTTACGGTGGGGATGTCAGCTCAGGGCAGCACCCGCAACAGCGGGCTTTCCGGGCGGCATGAGCAAAGTACACCGCATGACCCCCTGCAGAGATTATCAGATTCCGGATCAATTTTAATAAATTTTACACCGGTAATGGAGGCCTGTTTCACTGGAACTGGTTTGGGGGTCATGCGGTGTACTTTGTCCGGGGGGAGCCCCCTTGCGTTCCACTGGGATGGCAACATTGGATTTACTTATCCGGGATCCGGCATGCTGCAGTCCCCAAGAATGTTAGCCGGGATAATCCCGTTATCTCTGAGCTCAAAATTGAATTGGACAGATACAATCCGGATTTCAGGAGATTCCTGTTTACTTTTTCGGGAGATTTGCATGAGAGAGGATATGGGCAATTGCCGGTACAATCAGCTCTTTTGTGGCAAGGGTGACTGCCGGAGTAGATCCGGGAATGCAGAAGACTGCTGTACCATATGCAGTGCCGGCGATCGCCCGGGACAATATTGAGGAGAGGCCGACCTGACCGAAACTTTTCATCCGGAACACTTCTCCAAATCCATCAAGTTTCTTTTCAAGATGCGGGGATATGGCTTCAATGGTGCAATCGTCATGCGTGAGGCCGGTTCCGCCATTGAATATGATACAGTTTGCATTTTTTATTGCCAGGAATAATTCGTCCCGGATTTTTCCCTGATTGTCCGGAACGATAGTGTAATAGGTGACTGGAATTTTATTTTCTTTTAAAATTTCTGCTATTGCTTTTCCACTGAGATCATTCTCTTTTGTTCTTGTGCTGGATACGGTAATGATCGCTGCAGAGATCCCGATAGTTCGCTCATGGTGATGGCGCATAATACACATCTCATCCGTTATATTTAGAAAGTTCCTAAATCCATTGGCATAATCATTTTACCGGTGGATATCCGGTCCGGGGGGGCCCTGCATTTCGTGTGGAAATTTTTTCTCCCCGGTCTTCATCTTCCATCCGAACAGAAGACCCCTTTCCGCTAAACATTTTCGCAAGTCAAAAACACAATCGCTTATTATATATACTATTAAAATTATATAATAAAATGGCTCTTCCTAAGAAATTAAAAAAAAGAGCAGGGGTCTCCCTGCATTAATTCCACACGAAACAAAGGGGTCGGTCCCTTCAAACGGGTAAACGTGTCTTGTGAAAAAATCAAAAGTAATTCATCTGAAAATATTCACACTCAAAAAACCGGGTAAAGATAAAAAATATTTTGACAAAAATACTCTAATTTGCCGCTATTTTCACTTTTAAACCAATTAAAATGGAATTTCCACAAGAAATGAAGGGGTTTATAATCCAAACGAACCGATCGTTTTTTTATCTCGTCGCACTAATTCTCAGCTCCGCAGTGTAACTATGCCCGAAACAGAAGATCCTTCAACAGGACTATTCAAAAAATATCTTATCAATAACAGGATATTCAAGGACAGGGAGGTTCTCAGACATTCTTACCGCCCCCAGATCCTGCCCCATCGTAAACCTCAGATCGATGAAGTGGCCTCTATTCTCGCCCCCTCTCTCAGGAACGAAACCCCCTCAAATATCCTCATTTACGGGAAGACCGGCACCGGTAAAACCGCATGTGTCCGCTATGTCGGTTCGGAGCTGGAAAAGGCCAGCAGCAATATGGGGACCCTCTGCCGGATCGTTCACCTGAACTGTGAAGTCATTGATACCCAGTACCGGGTACTTGCCCAGATTGCAAAATGCCTGGATGTTGTTGATGAAGTATCCAGCGATAAGACCCGGACGCACATCCCGATGACCGGGTGGCCCACCGATCAGGTATACGCCGAGCTGAAAAACCAGCTCGAGGCCGGTGGCGGGGTCCTCGTTATTGTACTGGACGAGATAGATAAACTGGTCAAGAAGAGTGGCGATGATACGCTTTACAATCTTACACGTATCAATACGGATCTCAAAAACTCCAAGGTCAGCATCATTGGGATCTCCAATGACCTGAGTTTCAAGGACTTCCTGGATCCGCGGGTATTGTCCTCTCTTTCGGAAGAAGAGATTGTTTTCCCACCATACAACGCACCCCAGCTTGTTGATATCCTGGCCCAGCGTGCGGATGGTGCATTCATGCCTGGTGCACTGGCAGAAGGGGTCATCCCCCTGTGCGCGGCCCTCGCCGCCCAGGAACATGGAGACGCCCGGCGGGCACTCGATCTGTTCAGGATATCCGGTGAACTTGCGGATCGTGACGATTCATCACAGGTCAGCGAAGAACATGTGAAGCAGGCCCAGGCAAAGATCGAGACCGACAGTATGATTGAATGCATTGCAACCCTTCCCACGCAAAGTAAATTAATCCTCTACTCGATGCTCATACTGGAGCAACTGGGCCAGAATATCTTTACGAGCGGGGAAGTCTCACGCATATACCAGGATATCGCACCTTCTGTCCAGCTTGATGTGCTGACCCACCGCCGGATCACCGACCTCATCTCGGAGCTGAACATGCTTGGCGTGATCAATACGCGGGTAGTGAGCCGCGGAAGGTATGGCAGGACAAAAGAGATGTGGTTCGATGCGACCACGGGGAAGATCCGTGAAGTGGTGCTCAAGGATCCGCGTCTCAACGAGCTCAAAGACCTTGACGTGTCCCAGATGGAAGCAAAGTGGATGAAGACCTGGTTCAGGTGATAAAGAATGGATGAAAAGGACCTCGACCTCCTCCGGATTCTTGAGGAGAACAGCCGGTTGTCAGCAGAAGAGATCGCAACGATGACGAACCTTGGGAAAGCTGAGGTTGAAGACCGGATCCGGGCGCTCGAAGCTTCGCAGGTCATCAAGCGTTATTCAACGGTCATCAATTGGGAGAAAGCAGGAAACGGGGAGGTCTCGGCCATCATCGAACTCAAGGTCAGTCCCGAACGCGATTTCGGGTACGACCGGATTGCCGAGCGGCTATCACGGTTCAGACAGGTCAGGAGCCTGCGCCTTATTACCGGTACGTATGATCTCCAACTGATAGTCACCGGTAAAAACATGCAGGAAGTCTCCCGTTTTGTTTCTGAACATGTGGCTCCTATGGACCGGATCCGCGAGACCGCGACCCATATCATCATGAAATCATACAAGGAAAACGGCAACGCCTTCTTCGAGCAGCTGGAAACGGAACGCCTCCCCTATTGCCCGTGAGGTATTACCATGCGCAACTTCACCTCAGCTCGTGCACAGGAGATTCCGCCTTCAGGAATCCGGAAGTTCTTCGATCTTGTGCTCACCATGAATGATGTGATATCCCTCGGTGTCGGTGAACCGGATTTCCGCACACCCTGGAATATCTGTGAATCGAGCATTTATTCAATTGAACAGGGTGTTACTTCCTACACCTCCAATAAGGGGCTCCAGACGCTGAGGGATGCACTCTCCCGCTACCTTGCGCAGCACTATAATCTGAACTATAGCAGCGACCAGGAGATTATCATCACCAGCGGTGTTTCGGAAGCCCTCGACATTGCGATCCGGGCCATCGTTGATCCCGGAGACGAGGTCCTGATTGCCCAGCCGGGATATGTCTCGTATGGCCCGTGTGTCACGCTGGCGGGTGGCAAACCCGTGCCGGTCCGGTGCGTAGAGAAAGATCATTTCAAACTAAATCCCGACACCCTCTCCGAACAGATTACCAGCAAATCAAAGGCGCTGATCATCAATTTCCCGAATAACCCCACGGGCGCCGTTATGACCGAGAGCGACCTGAAAGCGGTTTCAGATCTGATCATCGATCACGATCTCCTGCTCATCAGTGACGAAGTCTATGCGGAACTTACCTATGAGACCCGTCACTGCTCTCCTGCAACGGTCAGCACACTCCGGGAACGGACGATTACCCTAAACGGGTTTTCAAAGGCCTATGCGATGACCGGCTGGCGTATAGGTTATCTCTGCGCCCCGAAGGATCTCTGCGATGCCGCCCTGAAGATTCACCAGTACGTGATGCTCTGTGCACCGGTTATGGGGCAGGTCGGGGCTCTTGAGGCACTGCGATCTGCAGAGGAGGAAAAGAACAGCATGGTCAACGAGTATCGCCTGAGGCGGAATATGTTTGTAGCGGGCCTCAACCGCATTGGTCTGCCATGCCATGTCCCCGAAGGCGCATTCTATGCCTTCCCGTCCGTAGAAAAAACCGGGCTCTCCGATGTTGAATTTGCCGAGCGTCTCCTCAAGGAACAGCGTGTCGCGGTGGTACCGGGCAGCGTATTCGGGTCCGGTGGGGAAGGACACCTCAGGTGTGCGTATGCAGTCTCCCGAAAAGAGCTCAACGAAGCATTACTGAGGATGGAAGTATTCCTCTCTACCCTCTGACCCCTCTTTCGCAACCAGTCTGCTGTTTTCATTTCCTTCACTACCTGCAGCGATGAGGGATAGTTTATTGTGGAACTCGACCAATACTACATGAAAGATAATGAGCTGTACAATCATCGTTGGTGGATTTTTTGGGGATGAGGGAAAGGGCAAGGTTGTTGCCCATATTGCCTATAAGGACAAACCCGTAATCATCTCCCGTGGCGGTGTCGGTCCGAACGCCGGACACACTGTTCAGGTCGGGGAACACAAATATGGTGTCCGCATGGTCCCGTCCGGTTTTGTTTACAAGGACGCAAAACTCTGTATCGGCAGCGGTGTGCTGGTTGATCCGAGAGTACTGAAGCAGGAAGTTGAGATGCTGGGCGTCAGAGGCCGGGTCTTTGTTGACAAGCGCTGCGGTATCATCACCGAAGACCATATTGCCCGGGACAAGGGAAGCGTCCATCTTGCCAAAAAGATCGGAAGTACCGGTTCGGGTTGCGGCCCGGCAAATTCTGACCGGGTAATGCGGATCTCCCCGCAGGCAAAGGATGTACCGGAACTTGCGGAATACCTGCTGGACGTCCCGCAGGCCATTGATGATGCCCTTAAAAGAAAGGAAACGGTCCTCCTCGAGGGTACTCAGGGATTCGGCATCTCGCTGTACTATGGAACGTATCCCTTCGTGACAAGCAAGGACACATCAGCGTCGCAGATTGCCGCGGACAACGGTGTCGGACCGACAAAGATCGACGATGTTATCGTGGTTTTCAAGGCCTACCCGACACGCGTCGGCGAGGGTCCGTTCAGCACTGAAATGTCGCTCGCAAAATCTGATGCAATGGGAATCCAGGAGTTCGGTACCGTTACCCACCGCCAGCGCCGTGTTGGCGGGTGGGACGGTGACATGGCTAAGTACTCCGCCATGATCAACGGGTGCACGCAGGCTGCGATCACCGGAATTGACAATGTTGATAAAGCCTGTTTTGGTGTAACCGAGTACGCGAAACTTACCAAAAAGGCAAAAGATTTCATCAAGCAGGCCGAGGAAGATATCGGAAGCCCGGTCACGCTGATCTCCACCGGCCCCGAAGTGACCCAGATCATTGATTTAAGGAATGAACTGGCATGAAACGCTCACTCATGGATATCCTCTGCTGCCCGGTATGCAAAGGGGATCTTGTACTGCACGTAGACGCAGAAAACGATAAGGAGATTCTCGAAGGCAGCCTGAACTGCGCTGCCTGCAGTACACAGTATCCCATCCACGAGGGAATCCCCAACCTCCTGCCACCCACCCACAAATCATAAGAGGCAATGGTATGGATCTCGTGTTACCCGTCATGATGCTGGTGTCTGCCGGTAACAAGGAGCACGAGGGCACCTATGAAGTTTATCTTAATCGCAGCGGAATCAACTCCATTGACCTGCCCCGGGAGAAGATTGTTGCCGAGATCGGAGGAAACCTTCGGATACGTTTTTTGAACCGGGGGGCACCGATCCATATCACAATCACCTCTTCAAATGCGGGCATGTTCTCCGATTTTTTCCACGAGAACATGTATATTGTCGATGATTCGGTGCTCACCATCCCTATAAGGAAAGAGTGTCAGGAAGGCCTCTTTGATCTGGAGATTATATCAGGATACGGGGTGCTGAAATCCCAACTGCCCGTAATGGTCATACAGCCGGTAAACCTCCGGGTCACGGCTGCGGAAGAGCTCCCCCTCCAGCCCGTGGCCCGGGGCCGCCCACACCTTCTGATGATCATGATGGGCATTGCGCTTATCATGTACAGCACCTGGCTCTACACAAAAATTGAATTCCTCAATGTCGCCTCGTTTATCACCCTCATCATCGGGGCGCTTTACACATGGTACCGCCAGCAGTAACGCTCACAGCAGCCGTTCTCTGTTGTGCGCTTGTCGTGGATCGTCTCATAGGCGATCCTCATTCCCGGTATCACCCCGTTGCCCTGCTCGGATTATTTATCGGTCGCTGGGGAAGACCGGAATACTATCCTGCCTGGTTCCAGCGGACTGCCGGTATTCTTTTATGGTTGCTTACGGTCTTCTTGTTCGCCCTGCCATTCATCCTTTTCACTGCATGGGCACCATGGTATGTCTATCTCATTGTGGCCCCATTCCTGCTGAAGTGCTGTTTTGCCTGGCGCTCCCTCGAAGAGCATACCGTTGCTGTGGTATCTGCCCTGAATGAAGGTGTAGAGACCGGCAGGGAGAAAGTCCGGCTGTTGGTGTCCAGGAATACCGCGGACCTCGACAGGGATCACATTCTTTCGGCGGGATATGAATCGATGACCGAAAACCTCACGGACAGCATTATATCGCCGCTCTTCTGGTTCTCTCTCTTCGGTCTTGCCGGTGCTGCCGCCTGCCGGGCGATCAATACCATGGATGCAATGCTCGGATACCGCGATGAACGCGAACGGATCGGCTGGTGGCCGGCACGTTCTGACGATATTCTCAATTATATCCCGGCCCGCCTCACCGTCACGCTCCTCCTTATCTGGTTTGCCACGCAGGGAAAAGCTGTGGCGGCGTGGCGGATCCTGCGCCGCGATGCCCGTAAGCGTCCCGGGTTCAATGGCGGGATCGTGATGGCGGCGATGGCTGGTGGGACAGGAACCCGGTTTGAGAAGCCGGGGGTATATTCTATCGGTGATGGCGAACGGTCCCTTGATACAGGCGGCCCCGATATTATCAGGGCAACGCGGGCAGTCACGCTGATGTATGCAATACTTGCCTGTTGCGTACTGTTTTTATTGGGAGCGAGGATCTATAATATTGGCATATGAAACTGGAAGAACTGAGATTTGGCACTGAGCTTCTCAAGCGCGGCTTTGCATCCATGCAGAAGGGGGGCGTCATTATGGATGTAGTGAATGCCGAACAGGCGAAGATCGCGGAGGAAGCCGGGGCAGTCGCAGTCATGTCGCTGGAGCGCGTGCCTTCCGATATCAGGAAAGCGGGCGGGGTGGCCCGGATGGCCGACCCCGAGAAGGTCATCGAGATCATCGAGGCGGTCTCCATCCCGGTCATGGGCAAGGTCCGGATCGGGCATTTCGTAGAAGCCCAGGTGCTGGAAGTCCTCGGCGTAGACATGATCGATGAGAGTGAGGTCCTTACCCCCGCAGACGAACAATATCATATCGACAAGAAACAGTTCAAAGTCCCCTTCGTCTGCGGTGCCCGCGATCTCGGCGAGGCACTCCGCAGGATCAATGAAGGTGCGGCAATGATCCGGACCAAGGGTGAGGCAGGTACCGGTAACGTTGTCGAAGCCGTCCGGCACATGCGCACAATCATGGGCGAAATCCGGATGCTCCGCGGTCTTGACAAGCAGGAGATGGCAGACTACGCCCGCGAGATCGAAGCCACTGCGGACCTGGTCTTTGAGTGCGCTGAGCGGGGCCGGCTGCCGGTTGTGAACTTCTCGGCCGGTGGTATTGCCACCCCCTCTGACGCAGCCATGATGATGCAGCTGGGGGCCGACGGTGTCTTCGTGGGATCCGGGATCTTCAAGTCCTCAAGCCCCGAGCGGATGGCGAAAGCGATCGTGGAAGCGGTCAACCACTTCGATGATCCGAACGTGATCGCCAAAGTCAGCAACGGCCTTGGGGATGCAATGCCGGGGCTCGATATCCACAAGCTCAGGGACGACGAGGTGCTCCAGACCCGTGGACGCTAAGATCGGCGTTCTGGCACTTCAGGGGAATGTGAGCGAACATACCGACGCTTTCCTGCTGGCGCTCGAAAGAATGGGCCACGGACCGTCATCGGAGGTCTTTGAGGTACGGCGCCCGGAGGATCTGGCGGACTGCCACGCCCTTGCAATTCCCGGCGGGGAGTCCACGACCATCTCCCGTCTTATCGACAAGAATGGTCTTTACGAGCCGATCCGTTTGTTCAACGGGGGCATCTTTGCCACCTGTGCCGGCATGGTGCTGATGGCGAAGGCAGTCGAAGATCCCCGGGTCCACCCTCTCGGGCTCATCGATATGGCAGTAGACCGGAATGCTTTCGGCCGGCAACGCGAATCCTTTGAAGCCGATCTTGCAATCGATGGCCTGCCGGGAGCCCCCTTCCATGCAGTTTTCATCAGGGCACCGGTAGTCACATCGGTTGGGCGGGAGGTCAGGGTGCTCGCACGGGTTGATCAGGGTATCGTCGCCCTTGAGTGCGGAAAGCACGTTGCGTTCTCATTCCACCCGGAACTGGGTGATGATACCAGGCTGCACGAACGGTTCCTGCACAATCTCGGGATGTGCGGAAACAGAAAATAATTTTCATTTTTTGGAACCGGTTTCCCGGTGGCCGGAATAAAGGTAAGTCCGGCATATTAACACGTGGCCCGGGCACAACTTTCTTAACCTGAAATGCCTGATTGGAAACGGTTTTTAACTCCGGGATACCACTCACAAGAGAAGATCCAACCGGCGGTCAGGATACCCGCGTTCATTTTCAAAAAGGAATAAGATACCAAATCTGCCGCGGAAATTCATATTCAGCCAAAGGAACAGTCCGGGATACTTATGAGTGCATCACCTGTTGTCGACAGCATCCTCTCCGCACGCTACCTCCGGAAAGGGGAACAGTCATTTACGGATATCTGTCATCGTGTTGCATCGGCCCTCGCCGATGATAAGGAGGAAGAAGGCCGGTTTTTTGAGGCCATGCAGTCCCTGCGTTTCCTCCCCAACTCCCCGACCCTGATGAACGCCGGCACCGAGCTTGGCCAGCTCTCTGCCTGTTTTACGCTGCCGGTCACGGATTCGATCGATGGCATCTTCGATGCCATGAAACAGGGTGCCATAATTCATAAGACCGGCGGAGGGACAGGGTATAATTTTTCGCATCTCAGGCCGGAGGGTTCACCGGTCCAGTCGACTGAGGGCGTGGCATCAGGCCCGGTCTCCTTCATGCGGGTCTTCAATGCCGCCACCGAAGTGATTAAGCAGGGTGGGCGGCGCCGCGGTGCGAATATGGGGATCCTTGACGTCTGGCATCCCGATATCCTTCCCTTTATTCTTGCAAAGACGAAGGAAGGTGAGTTCTCCAACTTCAACATCTCTGTCATGGTCAATGACAAGTTCATGGATCTTGTCTCCCGCAAGCAGTTTGAGACCGTCTGGATCATCCATCCCCATACCGGGGAGAAGGTGACCGTCGGCCAGATCTGGCACGGGATCGTGGACGGGATCTGGAAGAACGGCGAGCCGGGGATCCTGTTCTTCGATGAGATTAACCGCCGGAACCCGACCCCGCAGCTTGGCGAGATCGATACTACAAATCCCTGCGGCGAACAGCCGCTTCTGCCATATGAGAGCTGCGTTCTCGGAAGCATCAACCTCGCCGCGTGCGTCGACAATGGCACCCTTGACGAAAACAAGCTCCGCGAGACCGCCCGCATGGCCACCCGGTTCCTCGATCTCGTCATCGAACGGAACGTATTCCCCATCCCACAGATCGCCGAGGCAACACGGAGAACCCGGAAGATCGGTCTCGGCCTCATGGGTGTCCATGATGCGCTCCTCATGGCGGGTCTTGCTTACGACTCAGCAGCAGGCCGGGCCTGGTGCGAGCGGATCATGCAGATCGTGACCGAGACCGCGGTTGAAGAGTCGAGAAAGAGGGCCGAAAAGGCAGGCCCTTTCCCGGCATGGCAGGGGAGCATCTGGAAGGAGTTCCCGGTCAGGAATGCGGCCATGACAACGATCGCGCCTACCGGCACGATCTCCCTCCTTGCCGGGTGCTCGAGCGGAATCGAACCGATCTTCTCGTTTGCCTATACGAGGAAGAACACCGTGGGCAAGACCTTCATCATTGTCAATCCCGTCTTCCAGGAGCGGCTGAAGAGCACGCTATCCGGTACAGGACTGACCGGAGCGGAGCTCCAGAAAAAGTGTGACGAGGTCCTTGCCCATGTCCACGAGACCGGCTCCGTGCAGGACCTCCACTGGCTCCCGCAGGACTTCCGGGCACTCTTCAAGACTGCACTCGATATCAGCTGGAAAGATCACATCCTGATGCAGGCAGCATTCCAGAAGCATGTCCATGCCTCGATCAGCAAGACCGTCAACATGCCGTCTTCGGCCACTAAGGATGACTGTTCGGAGGCCCTCCTGATGGCCTGGTCACTCAAGCTCAAGGGGATCACCATCTACCGGACGGGCAGCAGGGAGGATGTTGTCCTCTCACTCAAGGAGACATCTCCGGCTCCTGCGCCGGCCCCGGCAGCGCTGCCGGTCGCAATCCGGCACGGTCCGGAGAAGATCCCCTCGCTCTCAATAGACCGTCCCCGCGAACTCTCAGGCAGGACCTATCTCTGCCAGTCCGGGTGCTGCCGGCTCTATGTGACCGTAAACCTCCACGAAGGAAGACCAATGGAGATCTTCATCAGGACCGTGGGAAGCGGGGGCTGCGATGCGAACAGCAGCGCACTCGGTCGTGCGATCAGCACCGGGCTCCAGAATGGCGTTCCTTACCAGAAGTTTGTCAAACAGTTTGCGAAAGTCAACTGCATCTCCGCCATTAAGAACCCGGCATCGGAAGGCCATTCCTGCGCAGATGTGGTGGGACGTTGCATCGAGCTCTCGGCCAGGAACCAGAGCATCACGACCCTGAGGGACTGGGACATCCGCGAAGTAGGAGTGAAGAACCCCTGTCCCGAATGCAACGAGCCCCTTGACTTTGGCGAAGGCTGCAACAAGGGGATCTGCAAGAACTGCGGCTGGACCGGCTGCAGTTGATATCCGGCAGCCTTTTGTTTTGGACAGGATCCCGGGACGAGAGAGATTTTCCCCGGCTTTCATAAGAAAGCGGGTTATGGTTCCGACTCTTCGAGCGTATTATCAAGTGGATAGAGCTGGAACTGGGAGGTCACATAGAGGTGTCGTTCATCTTCCGGGTTTCCCCGGGTCGCGACAACCTTCCCGATAAATATCGTATGATCACCGGTTTCGAACTCGCTGATTACCTGGCACTCGAACGCCACCGTAGCACCGTCAATGGTCGGCGGCCTGACTTTTTCGGATTTGATAAAGACGAGGCCCGACGTTTTTGTCTTGTCGGTGTTCCGGCCGGTCGTTGTCCCACATACCCAAGCCCCTTTCTTCTGGTCGGGACCAGGATAATTGATCACGAACTCCCGGTTCTTCCGGATTCCGGCATGGGAATACCGGCTGTGGTCAATGGAAATAAGCATGAGGAACGGATCAAAGGAAGTCCGTGTCACCCACGATACCCCGAGGGCATTGGGCTTCCCCTGTTCATCCACACTTGTCACCACGGCATAAACCATAGGTGCTGAGCGGGCAAATGCATCGTTCTGTGAGAGTGTCTTCATCATTCCTGCCACGTCCGGATAGTAGTTCAGGATCGGGTATCGATAAGGATTGTGGTTACGCACACCGGCCCATGAGAAAAGGAGATTTGAAAACACTCAGGGAATATCTCTCCCTTACGGCAGCTGCTCCCATATACATCACTTCTATAAACCACGACATCGACAATAAATTACCGGCACCATGGCCGGAACGGAGTGATTCATCTATGGATACCTGGAAAAAATATATTGCCGAACTTCTGGGCACCTTTGTGCTCGTGTTCATCGGTACCGGAAGCGCAGTCGTAGCAGGCACCTATATCGGTTTTCTGGGGATCGCCCTTGCATTCGGCCTGTCCGTTCTCGTTATGGTCTATGCCATCGGGCCGATTTCCGGGTGTCACATCAATCCCGCGATCACCATCGCGATGCTTGCCGGCGGGAAAATATCCGCAAGAGACGCCGCCGTGTATATTGTCGTCCAGTGTATCGGTGCGGTTCTTGCTTCGGTGGTATTGTTAGCGATCATGACCGGCCACCCGGGGTATGCCCTCGCAGCAAACGGGCTGGGACAGAACGGGTTCGGGGCCGCGTCACCGGCAAATTATTCCATGATGTCCGGCTTTATCGCGGAAGTTGTCCTTACCTTTATCTTCCTGCTGGTAATCTTCGGGGCGACAAGCAGCAAAGCCCCCGCCGGGTTCGCCGGGATTCCTATCGGGCTGTCGCTTGCAGTCATCCATATGGTGGGCATCCCGATCACCGGCACTTCGGTCAACCCGGCCCGCAGCCTCGGGCCTGCACTGGTGGTGGGAGGGACAGCGCTTGCACAGCTCTGGCTGTTCATCGTCGCTCCTGTCATCGGGGCTTTGATCGCTGCGCTGGTATGGAAATACCTGTTGGAGGACGTTGCAGCACCAGCATAAAATGTAATTTTTTTGGGGAACTACCAGTCCCTCTTCATCGCCTCGACTTTCAGATCCTTTGGCATCAGCTCTATTGCATACCGGAGCGCAGTCCGGGGCATAACTCTCCTGTTTTTCATTACAAAGGAGAAAATTTCGTCCGAATGCATCCGGCTCGCCTCTTTCAGAAGCCAGCCGTAACCTTTCTGCACCATATCGTCCCCGTCAGTGAGCAGCAGATCGGCAATCCCGATAGATTCGCTCAGGAATTTCCCGTGCTTGGCTGGCACAATGAGGGATACTGCAGCCGCCCGCCGCATCCACCGGTTCTCCGACCGGGTCCAGCGTTTCAGCTCATCAATATATTCCGGATACCGCTCCATGAAGTCGCCCAGTGTATGGTTGCAGAATCCGTCGCACGATGCCCAGTTGGTGATGTAGGTCTCAATCCAGCGCCGGAACACCGCGAGGTCTTCCCGCTCATAGTGTCCGGACAGGGCATAGGCCCAGTTCGAGACTATGAAGGATTCCTCGATGTACCCCGAGCGATAGAGCTCTTCGCAGAGCGCGAAGATCTCCTGCTTATCCCGCATCCTGATCTCTTTCCAGTACTTTCTCGCTATACTTGTGACGGTCGGAGTCTTCACGCCGTAGCATGTGATATCCTCTTTAAAAAATCGCTTTGAGCTTCTTTGGATCTCCGGATCTGCCAGAGCTTCGAGTTCCCGCCGGATATGTACAATGACCGGGTCCATGAAAAAAGATGGGGGGGTATTGGGGATAAGGGCTATGGCATGCGGGGGGTGATGGTATCACCCATTACTACCTGGCGCCACATCCGTTCAGCAGTCTTTTTCCTGCTTGGCGATGGTCTGTTTGACAAGTTCGTGTTTTGCGAGTGTGGCATCGAGAAGCTCATCATATACTGCCGGCAGCCTGCTGCGCAACACCTTCACGCCCTCCTCAGTGATGCCGCCCCGGGTCGCCACCCGGCTGATGATTGTTTCAAATCCGGACTCTTTTGAAGTAAGGAGCCACGCGGTTCCGATCAACGTATGCCGGACAAGATATTCCGCGAGGGCCGGGGGGACGCCCTCCTTCCGCACCGCGGCTGCAGCATATTCCTGCATCATGGTGGCAAACAGTGCCGGTGCACAGCTCGTCAGATCGGAATACACCTCGATATGTTTCTCCTCGATCTCCACGGGCGTCCCGATTGCCGAGAAGAGCGAGAAGACGAGCTCCTTGTCTTCGGGTGTAACCCGGCTGCCCCATGCCACAAGCGATATTCCCGAGTGCTCATCAGCCGTAATACTCGGGATGATCCTGGCGCACCGCATACCCGGAGCCGTCCATGCGGCGAGGTCTGCGAGTGTCACACAACCGGCAATTGATATGAGAAGTGTCTCTTTTGAAAGCACACTCCGGATCTCTGCCAGCACCCCGCAAACATCGAGCGGTCTGACACAGATGAACAGCACATCGGCACCTTGTGCCACCTCGTGGTCCGAATCCTTTACCGCAATGCCGGTCTCTGTGGCGAGGGCCCGGGCGGATGCCCCGGTCTTACTGCACGCTGTGATGTCCTGCGGTGCGGCAACACCCGTCCGGATGAAGTGCCTGATCAGCATGCTGCCCATGGAACCCGTGCCTATGAACCCATAGCGTGTCATGTTCTCATAACCATAGGAGGGAAAACAGATTAAAAGGTGGTTTACCAGCTGGGTGTGGGGATCTGGAAGATTCTCTGTTTATCCGTTATCTGGAAGAATCTCCGTGTGCCCTATGGAATTACTTTTTTCCGGGCACTTTTTGCAGGGCATTGATACGAGGATGCATCCTCTATCGCAAGATAGTGTGCCCCCCATGAACAGAGTGCCTGCAGGATCGGGATCAGCGTCCTGCCGAAATCCGTAATAGCGTACTCTACACGGGGTGGTACTTCCGGATATATCGTCCTCCGGATAACCCCATCCTTCTCAAGTTCCCGCAGCTGCTTGGTGAGCATCTTGGCATTGACTCCCGGCAGACCTTTCTGCAGCTCACTGAACCGCATAACTTCGTCACCAAGCGCCCACAGTATCAGCGGCTTCCATTTTCCGCCAATCACATCGAGCGCCGCTTCAACCGTGCAGTGATAGGTCTTCCCGTTCTTCGTATAGGTCATAGTTACCTCAATGAAAGCCTGTTACGTTTCTGGCTGTATTTCCTATATATTCACTTAAGGCAGATTTTATCTTAATGGTTCAGATTGTCCGAGGAAAATAATAGTACGTATACTACCTGCTTTTGGCTTTCTGTCAGGGAGAAGAAAAAAATGACCACGATACTTGTCGACCAGGATCTCTGCACCCGGTGCGGGATCTGCTCCGTTGTCTGCCCGATGTCCATCGTTGATACCGCGGATGAGAACACCCTGCCCCGGGTCCAGGATACAAAAGCCGGTATGTGTATCCAGTGCGGGCATTGCGAGGTCTCCTGCCCGTCCCGGGCACTGCTCCTGAATGTCCGCCCGGATGAGAAGGTAATCCCCCAGTCCAACGCCGGTACCATCGTTGCCGACGAAATGGCGTACTATCTGAAGAAGCGCCGGTCCGTGCGGCATTTCACGAAAGATCCTGTCCCGAAGGAAAAAATTGAGCAGGTGCTTGACATCGCCCGGTACGCGGCCTCGGGAGGTAACGGGCAACCGGTACAATGGATTGTTATCCACGATACGCAGAAGGTCAGAAAGATCGCCGGACTGACCATCGAATGGATGAAGACCCTGCAGAACACGAACCACCCGATGAGCGGTTATGTGCCAATGCTGCTCGCCTCCTGGGAAGCCGGGAATGATGTGGCCTGCCGGAATGCCCCGCACCTGCTCTTCGCCCATATACCGGAGGAGAATCCGGTAGCGTCTGTTGATGCAATTATCGCCCTCACCCATTTCGATATCGCCGCGCCGGCATTTGGCATCGGCACCTGCTGGGCAGGTTTTGTCGCAATGGCGGCCACGTATTATGAACCGCTCCAGAAGGAACTGGGCATACCAGCAGGACGAAAATCAGCGTACGCGATGATGTTTGGAAGCCCGCGGTATACGGTGTACGGGATTCCAAGGCGAAAACCCCTTGAGGTAATGTGGCGATAATTCCGCCCGTATAAGAAAAAGGAGAATACCCCTGTGAAAGTGATTGCAATCAACGGAAGTCCGCGAAAGAAATGGAACACGGCAACAATGCTCCGGCACGCCCTCGAAGGGGCTGCCTCCGGGGGAGCTGAGACCGAACTTATCCATCTCTATGACCTGGAGTTCAAGGGATGCACCAGCTGTTTTTCCTGCAAACTGAAAGGCGGGAAGAGCTATGGAAAATGTGCTGTACAGGATGAGCTGACGCCGATCCTCGAAAAAATAGAAGATGTGGACGCCCTCATCCTCGGCTCGCCGATCTATTTCGGCAACGTGACCGGGGAGATGCGGTGCTTTATGGAGCGGCTGTTCTTCCCATACCTGACCTACACCCGCCCCCCCGCATCAATCTTCCCGAAAAAGATCCCGACCGCGTTTGTCTATACGATGAACGTCTCAGAACAACTGATGAAAGAGAACTATGGTACACTTGTCGATGCGAACGAGCAGCTGCTGACCCGGATGTTCGGGCAGACTGAATCTCTGTTCTCTTTCGAGACACTCCAGTTCGAGGACTATGACAAGGTGGTCTTCAGTTACTGCGATCCGGAGGAGCGCAAAGAACGGCGAAAGACGGTCTTTCCGCAGGACTGTTCGCGGGCATCTGAACTGGGAGCACGGCTGGTAAAATCATGAAAAAAGTGACCATCCTTATTGGAAGTCCGCGCAAAAATGGCAGCACCGGCATCCTCGCGGCGGAAGCGGCGCGAGGGCTCGAAGAGCAGGGCATTGTAACAGAAACCGTGTCCCTGAACGATCTTAAGCTCAGAGGCTGCCAGGCCTGCTACTGGTGCAAGAAGAACGATGTGGCGGAATGTGCGGTTAAAGACGATATGCAGAAGATCCACCAGCTGGTACAGGAATCCGACGGCCTCATCGTGGCCTCGCCCATTTATTTCTCCGGTGTCACTGCACAGACAAAAGCGTGGCTCGATCGGATGTTCCCGTATATCAGTATGAACCTTGCCCCGAAACTGCCAAAGGCCAAAAAGGTCTCGTTCATCTTCACGCAGAACCAGCCGGATGAAAACCTGTTTAAAGGCGGGATCGCGGCATTCATGTATGCGGTCGGGTTGTCAGGACTGAGCGTAAAAGATCACCTTATTGCCTGCGATCTCGATGCAGGGTATAAGCCGTCGGTGACCGGGAGACCGGAGCTTCTTGATAATGCATACCGGATTGGCAGGGAGCTGCTGAAATAATATGATGCGGGGGTCATCCCATAAGCACGGGGAGCCTCCTGAGTCTCTGCCCGCAGGACTAAAACCAAACTGCCTTCCCGGGACCGGAATAACAACCCGGGCACGGAAAGGACCCCTCACCATTCTGTTTTTATAAACAACACGGGGAATCGCTCAGGTCTCGACAAACCGGTATGCGCCTTTTGGCACGAGCATCTCGAACCGGGCGCCCCCGCCGGGTTCGCTGGTCTCGGCAATGGCGATTCCGGTGATGGAGAGGATCTCATGGGTGAGGAAGAGGCCGAGGCCGGTATTTTTCCCGTATCCCTGCTCAAAGAGGTGCGTTTTATCTTCCCCACTGATGCCTTCCCCGTCATCTTCACAGGTGAGAATAAGTCCCGCATCCGTTTCATGGCAGGAGAAACGGATTCTTGTCATCCTTCCGCCTCCATACCTGAGGGCATTGTCGATCAGGTTGTAGAAGACCTTCTCCACCAGCGGGTCCGCGTATACTTCGAGATCCGGCCGGTCTGCAATCACCCCAACTTTCCCTGCAGGAAGGGTTGCAACCGCGTTCCGGATCATGAGCTCCACATTCTGCCATACAGGTGCACGGACACCCATATTCTCGTATATCTTTGTAAATTCAATCTGGCGCCCGATGGTATCCGCGATCTGTTCTTCCCACCGGATATACTCTTCCATGGTGGCCCGGTCATCCAGTGCATCTTTGGAAAGATCCAGGTATCCCTTAAGACCGAGGAGCTGGTTCATGATGTCATGGCGGGTGATAGAAGAGAGAATATTGAGTTTCCTGTTGGTCTGGAACAGGGCATTCTCCGCTGCTTTACGTTCAGTTATATCTGTCATGACTGAAAGGAACGAAGGCTCCCCCCGGTCATTTATCTTCAGGGTCTTTGCGATGCAGTGGCGGATTATATTATCCTTGAATTTGAGTTCGATCTCTCCATACGAAGCCGGAGAATTCCCGGCAAGTGTCTCCCTGACGAATGCCCTGACAGCATCTGCACTTTCAGGAGGGAGGAGCGAGTTTATAGACTGACCGGTCAGTGATTCCGGGGAAATTCCCGCGAGCCTTGCCACCGTCGGGTTGATGTATCGTATATACTCCCCGTCATGAACAATGATATAATCCGGGAGGTTGTCAGCAAGATTGCGGTACCGGGTCTCGCTGGATCGAATCTCCTCCTGGGCCCTGGCCATATTCAGCATCAGGAACGTCCCGGTAAAAAGGATATCCGTGATAACATTGACGATGAAGAAGGTAGTGTTCGGGATACTTGTGCTGAAAAGTGTGTTGTCCGCGGGAACGAACAGCCAGAATACCATCCGGAAGACGAAAAGGATCGTGATGAGAACGAGCACGGCAACAATGGCAATCCTCAGCGACCGGCTTTCCGGATACATTGCGGTCAGGATATAGACTATTGCAGTGACAGTACACACCGATATAATGACGATGGAGATCATGTACCGGATCATGATCGAGTCGGTGACGAATGTAAAATAAAGGAAAAGAACAACGGCTGGCAGGAGTATTCCATAGACTGAAACCGGAAGTGCCCTCGATGAAATGAATCTCCTGAGTCCGTCGACCCTCATAATAACCGAAAGGAAAAGCAGGTTATTGGCAACAACGATTGAGAGGAGGTCGGGGATCGAACCCCGGAGCATGAAAAGGAAATATCCCCCGGCGAATATGAGCAGGCTGACTGTCCAGGTCATAAACCCGTAATAGGTTTTCTGGGTCTTCCCGTAGACGAGCATCATCAGGGCCAGGGATACGTTGACCAGGACTATGATCAGAAATAGTGTCCTGACATCTGGTGTCCACATGGTCTCAAACTCCGCCCGGAGCTACTCTACCGGACATCAGCACAATTCAGTATTTTGATATTTTCTCTGATGTTATGAACATTCGTATGACCGATAATATTTTCTGCCAGGGTCCGGGGGATCCACTATCCTGTGAGGCATCCGTTTTTTATCGCAGAATTTTAGGGTCCCTCCTGCTGGTATCTAGGACAGACTATTGATGACTGTGCCGACTCACGTGCATATTTAGGACCGGATCCGGAACTACGCCCGACTGCGAGGCATGTGTACAAAGAATCCCCGGATCGATCTCTCATCTCTCCGGGACTTCCGGGGTCCAAAGGCGATAACACTTAAGGAAATAACCACAATTCTAGTACAGGATATCGAGGTATATTACGATGGCAACTGATCCCGTTTGTCTGGCAATCGTTGATGAGGAGGATGCCAAATTCACCAGTACGTACAAAGGCGAGAAGTATTATTTCTGCTGTAACTGGTGCAAAAAACAGTTCGAAGAGAACCCGAAGAGACATTCGCGCATTTCTCACGATGTCAGTGTTAATTTAAAAGAGACCAGCTGAAGGCTGATGCCCCGGAGGGTGTACCCGTTCTGTGACAGGCAATTTTCAAATCTTGCGGGAGATCCCCACAGGAACCTGTTGAGCAGGGCGTCATAAAAAACCGCCGGCCGAAACTCATAAATCATTGCATCGAATGTAATGATCGAGAAATTTCATGAAACCCGAAGATGATCCCTGGCTCAAAGATGCCCATACCAATGCAGAGCACCTGGACCGGGAGATCAGGAAACTATCCTCATTAACCGCACCTATCAGGTCAGACCTCCCGATTGTCACCAAATACCAGGATTTCTGGACATTGGCAAAATCGGTCTCCACATTATTCCGTGAGCTGAAACCACTTGCCCGGAACGACCGCGATATGCTCTGGAAACAGTTCAATGCCCTCTGCAGTGAGGTAAAGGAGCACCAGAAGACCGGATACGGGGCGCTTCAATCCGTATCCCGCGGACATGCGGACGAGATCCTCCAGCAGGTGGAACTGGCCCGGCTTCCCGCAGGCGCCTCCGCCAGTGATATCCACGCTCTCATGGAACGCGGGCAGGCGCTCAAAAACGCTGCGGATCTGCTGGCGAAATTCAAACACGAGATGATAGCAAAACATAAAAAAACCTGTTTTGAACGCATCCAGGAGGTCCGGCGGACACATGATGCGATATGGGGTGTTTTAACTCCGGAAAAACCTCCGCAGAAGATGGCGTTTGAGTTACGGGTCCGGAAGAATCTCGAGACCAATTACGAACGGTACCGGAAAGCCGCGTCTGCACTTGAAAATTTCCAGATCGGTGCCGCCCAGCTGCGATCAATTATCGATTCCTGCGGGAGTGCAGAAGAGATGACACGGGCGACTGCCCGGCTCGAGGAAACCCAGGCCCGGATCCGGGATATTGCTGAAGGTATGCAAAAACTCGAGAAATGGATCGAAGAGGACGAACGGACGCTTGGCGGGGCATAAACAGATGCAGCATGTGAATACTTTCCCCATCCCCGGTGTTCCTGCTATGCGGGAGGTCGGGGGAATTCTGACAAAGCCCGTCTCTCTCATGACTTTAAATTCCAAGCCATTTACGGATCCGACCCAGGACTGATCGTTTCGGCCTTTTGCAGAATGGTGTACCCTTTTTTTCGGCGTGAGCTGCTTCGCATTCGTCGCAGAGCGTATGGCGACTACAGGTGAGCTCGGGGCAGGGACAATCTTCACGAACAGTGGGGGACATCAGTATAAGACCATGAACGGCGGTTTTGCTTAATGGTTTCTCCCGTAAAGGCGGAAAAGCAGAATTTCTTTAAACGAGTTACTGGATCGGAGGAATAAATAAAAATGCAACTCCTGAAAATCCGCGCTCGCACCTCCATTTTTATTTTAACCCCCGATAAATACCCGATTTCGCGATCAAACCGAAATATTTTTTATTTCTTATCTCTTTGAAACTGCTATGAAATTCGAGCCATACAGCCTTCTTCTTGTTGCAATATTCCTTGTTGCGATCCTTGGGGCCGGATGTACTACGACTACGACGATTGGGGCTCCAGCCCCGGCCCAGACCGCTACTGCTGCGGCACAGGTCTCGGCGGCGGCGGTTGCAGCGACCACTGCCCCGGCAGCATCGGCAGCGCCCGTGGTCTCGACAACCCAGGCATGCCCGGACAAGAATGTCTGGGACGGCAAATGGGATACCCGATGGGTAAGTGAAAGCCACGATATTGCCCCGGATCCGAATTATCCGGGCTATCCCTGGAGCGGCCAGGACTCACCGGGAGCAACGCCCGTAGTGTTGACCCAGAACTGCTGGGACATAACGGGAACCTATGTCCCGGGCGGGGCTACCATGGGGAGCGGCACCATCACTGCGAAGATCGAAGGAAACCAGCTCAAAGGCAACTATAAAACCGTCTGGACGTCAGGTTCGTCGAATGATGAATACGGGACATTCACCCTGACGATGGCTGCCGATAACCAGTCATGGGTCGGGTACGCGAAAAGCCATGACCGCGGCGACTATCAGGATCCCAACAATTGGGTCGGCAGAAAATAATCCCCCCATCGCTCTTTTTGATAGTACCCGCTGGTACGAATTTTCCCGGTTCAATATCTACATGTATTACCATTATACCCTTTTTTGACAAGATCGGGTGTCACAATCCGTAACGGGGGAAGGGTTGTAATCTGGCAGGAACCACAGAATAGTGTGGTTCATGTGTAGTATTATCCGGCGTAAAATTCTAATAGCACTCAGTTGTTTACTAACAGTATGCAATTGAAAGCTGTTCTCTCCCTTGTCCTGCTTATGATCGCCATCATCGCATTTGCCGGTTGTACCGGAACGCAGCCCACTGCCGCTCCTGCTACGCAGTCATCCGGTGCAGCCGGGACAGCCCCTGCAGCTGCACCTTCTGTGTCGGGAGCAAGCCTCGTTCCCTCGCCTACAGATTCGGTGGTCGCTGCCCGCCAGGTGAATATCAATATCGAAAAGGATTACCTCGGGAATGTCATTTACACGTTCCAGGGTGGTGCCGGCCTGATCCATGTAAAGAAGATCGACATCACCCTGAACCGGGCTGACGGTACAACCCGGACCGGAACCCTCGGTATCACCGTTGACTCCACAGCAACTCTCGAAGGAACGAAGAACACCGACCGTGCAATCGTCTCCGTTACTCTTGATGACGGTAATACATACAAAATGGTTGACACGCTCGTCCCGTTCAAGCAGATCTGATGCGGGGCGCCCCAAAACAGCAATCTCTTTTTTCCGAAGCATTCCGGATAGCCCGTCCGGTCTTTTTCTCACGGATGATAATGGAACCGGCGCGGGCTCATTTCTGCAGACCATTCTGCACGATAATGCGGGAGATGTCCTGGACGATCCCGTTGATGAATACCACGTTCCTGTTCTCGTCGAACTCTGCAAGTGCCGTGACACTGACGGAAAATGGCGTGCCATCCCGCTTTTTCAGGTGAAGCACCCGGTTTTTCACAAACCGGTTCTTTTGCAGTTCTTCGAGAAGTTCGAGCCGTCCGTCCGGCTCATTGAAGATGTCGATGACCGGCACGTCCCGGAGATCGGAGATGGAGTGATACCCAAGGATATTGAGGAGGGCAGTATTGCCCCAGACAAACCGGCCGCGGGGATCGCCCGTGCTCCGGTAAATGCCTACATTGAGGTCTTCCACGAGCGTGCGGTACTGGTCCTCGTGCTGGCGGAGGTACTGCTCCATCTTCTCACCGGTGATGTCCTGGACAATGGTTGATGCGCCTACAACGGCCCCGTTCTCCCCCATAATCGGAGAGATGGAGATCAGGACGTCGAACACAACACCGTTCCCGGTAGTCATCCGCATCTCGTGGCGGCGGATGCTCTCACCGTGTGCAACCCGTTCAAGGATTATCGAGAGTTCATTCCGGGATTTCCCCGACAGAAGTTCTGTAATCTGCTTTGAAAGGACCTCCCCCTCTTTCAGGCCATAGAGCCGTTCTGCTGCCGGGTTCCAGCTGGTTATGCTGCCATCCGGGGCAGTTCCGATGATGGCCTCCCCGATTGACTGGACAAGTCCGCGGTAACGCGCTTCACTGATTCGCAGCATCTCCTCGTATTTTTTCCGGGAGGTGACATCTTCGGCAATGAACGTGAAGCCATCACTCCCGTCTTCGAACGCAGTAGGGACCTGTTTGATCCGGAAATGACAGTCCCCCCCGCGGATCACGCAGCTCAGGTCGCTGACATTCTCCCCGGTTGCATGGGGATCACGGGAATTACTGCATGTACAAATGAGCTGCATGAAGGGGCTCCCGATCTCTTCCGGCAGTTTATGCATAAAGGACTCCCGCGGCAGGTCCAGGAGGAGTGTCACCGGCTCATTGATCTGCAGGATCCTCCGGTCACTGCCGGTAACAATGACCGGGTCATTGGAGAATTCAAGGAGCGCGGAGATGGGTACCCGCCGTGAGATAAAAAACACTTTTGCTGCACCCACGATCTGCATCTCCACCTGCCCGGAGACAAGCAGCATGTCGAGATATTTTGCTACAAGATTCCGGTTCATTTTCATCTCGGATGATAAGTCTGAGATGGTCATTCCCCGCGGATGCCACTTGAGGATTCTTTTGATCTTGGCGACCTTTTCCGAATCCAGAATTCCCATACACCTGTATTGGATGGCGGCATAGTAAATATACTTCCCTCCCGATAATACGCGGCGAATGGAACGGGGGCCGTCCGGATAAAAAAGCTCTGTATATCTGGCTCTTTCGCCGATAAATGATTATTATTTTTGTGCGCCTTTCGTTTGCATGGCAGACCCCGAAGGCGGACCTGTCAGGCAAAACAGGTTTGCAAATTTTGAATATATCCCGGATAAATGGATGGTAGACCCCGGGTGGGGGCCAGGTCGGAAATATGCAGGAGAATGAAAAAAGCGAGACTTTGGTGGAGACGGCTGCCCTGTCAGTCTCGCTCGCGGCGATAAAGAAATTCCGGCAGCCCATGATCGAATATCTCAAAAGCGGTCTTGAGGACAACGACAAGTGGGTACGGGTCATGGCAGCGGAGATGCTGGGCGCTGTCGGCGATCACCATTCGGCCGCTCACTTAAAACCGCTTCTGGCCGACAGGGACAGGGACCTGCGGATTGTTGCTGCGAAATCGCTGGCCATGATCCGTTCTCCGCATCTGTTCTTTGCCCTGTCGCAGGTAGACAACTGCGAGAACTGCATGATCCGGCTGGTAGCCGATGAAGCGCTTGAGAGACTGAAGGCGAGATAAAAAATTGCACGTCACCTATGAGAAAGGAAGACCGTCGTGGAAGGGGGATCTGCCGGCGGATGCCGGGATCGGGATCTCCCGGGTGCAGGAAAAAGAAGCGGTGCCTGCATGAAGGAAATATGAAGGGAGGGAATGGCACATGAGCATTTATGGAATGCAGGGAATCCCGCTGGAAGCCCAGTATTTATACCGGCGGGGAGTCGAACTTTCGGGATGTGAAAAGCCCGAAGCTGCAGTGAAGTGTCTCCGGCAGGCAATCATTATCGCACCCGGGTTCAGCCGGGCATACCGTGAACTGGGGGCCTGTCTTTCCCGCCTCGGCAGGCAGGAAGATGCGACATATTGTAACCAGAAATTATTAAGGATTGAATCATCCAGGACCCGTCAGCCGTCACAGTCATACGCGTGATCCGGACAGAAGAATTTTCTTTTCCGGCAATCCTGTTTTTTAAAAAAACCGGACATCCCGGTGAAGAAAAAAAAGATGGTATTTCAGATGAAGAGCGGTGCGAGCACGAGCGTCAGCGTAGCCAGGAGCTTGATGAGCACGTGGAGCGACGGGCCGGCAGTGTCCTTGAACGGGTCGCCGACCGTATCCCCGATGACCGCTGCCTTGTGAGCCTCGCTCTTCTTGCCGCCATGAACACCGGTCTCGATGTATTTCTTGGCATTATCCCATGCACCACCGCTGTTGTTGAGGATGAGTGCAAGGAGGATACCGGTGATGGTCGCTACCATGAGGAAGCCGGCGAGGGCCTCGTGTTTCATGGTGACCCCGATGACGATGGGGAAGAGGATCACGAGCGCACCGGGAAGAACCATGTTCTTCAGCGCACCCTGGGTCGTGATATCGATGACGGCTGCATAGTCAGGCTTCTTGGTCCCGGCCATGATTGCCGGGTCCCTGAACTGGATGCGGACTGCGTCGATCACGGACTGTGCGGTCTTGGAGACTGCACGGATGGCGAGGCTGGCAAAGAGGAAGACGAGCATGGCGCCGAGGAGTGCCCCGACAAAGACCGGTACTGATGCGAGATTGACCGTCGTAAATGCGACCCCGCCTTTTTCAATGAGCAGTTTCGAGATATCAGCCATGTAGGCATTGAAGAGCAGGAATACTGCGAGGGATGCACTGCCGATAGCATAGCCTTTGGTGAGTGCCTTTGTGGTGTTGCCTGCTGCATCGAGCTTGTCCATGCGGTGCCTGACTTCGTCAGGGGCCTGGCTCATCTCGACGATACCGCCGGCGTTGTCGGCGATGGGGCCGAAGGTGTCCATGGTAAGGACGTAGGCGCAGACCATCAGCATACCGATGGTTGCAACGGCAGTGCCGTAAAGGCCGCCGCTCGGGATGCCGGTCATGGTCCCGCACCAGTATGAAATGAGGAGGGAGACACCGATAAGGATAGCCGGAACTGCGGTGGTCTCGAGACCGACCGAGAATCCCATGATGATGTTGGTTCCCGCGCCGGTCTCAGAGGCATTGGCGATATCCTGCACCGGCCGGTAGTGGTGGTCGGTGTAGTAGAGGGTAACCCTGAGGAAGGCGACAGAAAGGGCAATCCCCACGAACCCTGCAAGGACGAAGTACATCCAGCCGGGTGTTGCACCGAGGAGGTAATAGACTCCGCCAGCGAGGAAGAGTGCTGAGATGATAGCGGTGATATAATACCCGCGGTTCATGGCGTCCATCGGGTCTGCACCGTCGACACCCTTGACGGTAAGGATGCCGATCATGCTCGCGAGGAGACCGAGCGAACACATGACGATCGGGAAAAGAATCCCGTTGACACCGAAGATCGGGAAGAGTGCGACACCGAGGATCATTGCACCGATGTTCTCGGCAGCGGTGGACTCGAAGAGGTCAGCGCCACGGCCTGCGCAGTCGCCGACATTGTCACCGACAAGGTCTGCGATGGTGGCCGGGTTCCGGACATCATCCTCAGGGATACCGGCCTCGACCTTGCCGACAAGGTCCGCGCCGACATCAGCGGCTTTCGTGTAGATACCGCCACCGAGCTGGGCGAAGAGTGCCACGAACGAGGCACCGAAGCCGAACCCGATGATCACGAACGGGGTGTGGGTCGGATCTGCACCAAGCAGGATATACGTAATGGAGACACCGAGGAGCGACATCGAGGTGATGATCAGACCGGAGATAGCCCCGCCGCGGAACGAGAAGTCGAGTGCCTTTCCGTCGCTGGTCTGGGCCGCGGCAGCCGTGCGGATGTTCGTCCGGACAGCAATCCACATCGCGACAACACCGGCAACTGCGCTGCAAGCGGCACCAGCGATAAATGCTGCTGCCGTAGCCAGGGCAACGGCCTGTCCTGTGAGAGAGTAGACCACAAAGATCGCCACGGCAACCACGATGGCCAGAATGGCGATAGTTGAGTACTGACGTTTGATGAATGCTTCCGCACCCACCCGGATCGCATCGGATACTTCGCGCATCTTGGGCGTTCCCTCATCCTGTGAGAGGAGGTTACGCGTCAGGATTGCTGCGAGTCCCAGCGCGATGATACATATCGCAATTACGATGAGTAATACAAAGTCGATCATTCCATGGACCTCCCTGCTGTGCCGGAGGAATTCTGATCGGCGGGCAGGAGATATCACGTGAATTCCTGCCCCACGCAGATCCAACTGGCACATCAGGTATGATGAATTGGCATCGGCAGGTACCTGCCGGACGGGAACCAAAGGATGGCGCTCATGGCTCCGGTGATGCCGAGCACACGTACATAACCCATCCTAAGAGATCAATAGTGCATTCTTGAAACATTAAACTTTTACTTTCTATTCGCTCTCCTGAACGCCTGCCGGATCCTGAGCGGGGACTTCCACGCTGGATTGGGTGGACTTTTTCCGGAACATTCCGTTCGATCACCGATTCATCTTTTCCCGATTTCCGCAGTTTTATCGGCAGCGGGCCTGCATGAATCTGTCCGGTATATATCCTTCCGGATGGAGAATCGTGCACAATTCAATATGATTAATAATGAAAAATTCCCATATTCAGAGAGGGAGGGTATCTGGTGCAATTCGTACAGCTGTTAATATTCCTGATCCTGTTTCCGCTCGTGACGGCGCTGTTCATGCTCGTTGCAAAGAAAGAGATCGAGCGCACATGGATCGTGAAACTGTCTGCCGTAGCCATCGCGATGATCACGATCTGGCTTCTTATAACTACATTCGACAAAGGGGCGCTCTACTCGCCACTTATTCCCGCCGAGCCGTCAGGACTCGTCATGTTCATCCTGGAGATGCTGATCGCGGTCTTCATCCTCTATCTTGGTATTAAGCACCGGAAATACCACGTCATCGCGCTCATTCTCATTCAGTCCGCGATGATGATCTTCTTCGAGTTCTCGTTCGCCAGTTCCGCCGAGGTTACCTCGAACCTGTTCGTGGACGAGTTCTCCAATATCCTGGCACTGATCATCGGCATCATCGGGAGCCTCATCTGCGTGTATTCGCTCGGCTACATGAAGCACTTCCACGAGCACCATGCAGGAATCCCCGACAAGCGGAACATCTTCTTCTTTGTGATGTTCGTCTTCCTGTCGGCGATGTTCGGACTTGTCTTTGCCAACAATATCATCTGGGTCTACTTCTTCTGGGAGGTGACCACGCTCTGTTCCTTCCTCCTGATCGGGTACACGAAGACCGAGGAAGCGACGAACAATGCGTTCAGTGCCCTCTGGATGAACCTGCTCGGCGGTATTGCCTTTGCAGGAGCAATACTCTGGATCGGCATGTCGGGGCACAGCTTAATGGGCCTTGACCAGCTCCTGGCCTCAGGCAAGGCAATCGCCCTGGTGCCGGCAGCGCTCATCGGCTTTGCGGGCCTGACGAAAGCGGCCCAGATGCCCTTCTCGTCCTGGCTGGTCGGGGCGATGGTTGCACCCACGCCGGTCTCCGCACTCCTCCACTCCAGCACGATGGTGAAGGCCGGTGTCTATATCCTCGTCCGGCTCGCACCGGTCTTCAGCGGCACCGCGACCGGCTACGCCCTGGCACTGGTCGGTGCGTTCACGTTCCTGATTGCATCGGGGATCGCGATCTCCCAGAGTAATGCTAAACGGGTGCTTGCGTACTCCACGATCGCCAATCTCGGCCTTGTCGTGGCCTGTGCGGGTATCGGCACCTACGAGGCGATCTGGGCAGCGATCCTCCTGATCGTCTTCCATGCGATCTCCAAGTCGCTCCTCTTCCTCTCCGTGGGAACCGTGGAACACCGGATCCGGAGCAGGGAGATTGACGACATGAACGGCCTGATCGTCAGGATGCCGAAACTTGCGGCGATGATGGTGATCGGTATTGCCGGGATGTTCCTCGCCCCGTTCGGTATGCTGATCTCGAAGTGGGCGGCGATCCGGGGGTTCATCGACGCCCCGTTTGGATTTATCTTTGTGATTATCCTCGTCTTCGGAAGTGCCATGACCCTCTTCTTCTGGGCGAAGTGGATGGGCAAGATCCTTACCGTCACATCGGACGGTAAACATGTTGAAGGGGAGGTGGACAGGAGCGAATGGGCGGCCCTCGTCTCGCTCGCCGGCCTCTCGTTCATCACCACGCTCGTCTTCCCGCTGGTATCGGTAAAACTCCTTGAGCCGTTCCTGCTGGAGAACTACGGGAATGTGGCCCGGCTCTCGCAGGACAATATCCTGATCATGATCATGATGCTCTTCCTGCTCCTGCTCCTTCCGCTCTCCATCCTGCTCCCCCACCGGAAACATCGGCACCTTGCCCCCTATATGGGCGGCAGGACAACCACGCAGGACATGCGGTTCTCCGGCTCGCTCGGGGTCCAGAAAAAGGCGGTCATGTCCAACTATTACCTCACCTCCTGGTTTGGTGAGGCAAAACTCCGTCCTCTCGGGATCTGGCTCTGCTCGGCCCTGATCGGCATCATGTTTATCGCAACGGTCTTCCGGGGGATGTTCCCATGATTACCTTTGTCTGGGGCCTCGTCTTCGTTCTCATCGCTCCGGTAATCGGGGGCCTCATCGCCGGTATCGACCGGAAAGTTACTGCCCATATGCAGGGCCGTGTCGGCCCGTCCATCCTCCAGCCGTTCTGGGACGTGGGGAAGCTCTTCGAGAAAGAGAATGCCGTCGTGAATGAGACGCAGATCTTTTATGCGTTCTGCTATACGCTCTTCATGGCGTTCACGGGAGCACTCTTCTTCGCCGGAGGGGATCTGCTGCTCGTGATCTTTGCCCTCACACTCTCACAGATCTTCCTCGTGCTTGGGGCCTATTCGGCCAACTCTCCCTACAGTTACGTTGGTGCGGAACGCGAACTTCTCCAGATCATGGCCTACGAGCCGATGGTTATCCTGACCGCTGTGGGAATGTACATGGCAACAAAGAGCTTCAACGTGAGCGATATCGCCGCTTCACCGTTCCCTGTCGTTCTGTTCATCCCGGGCCTCTTCCTCGGCTTCCTCTACGTGCTCACCATCAAGCTCCGGAAGTCTCCTTTCGATATCTCCACCTCCCACCACGCCCACCAGGAGATTGTCAAGGGTGTGACCACGGAGTTCTCAGGCCCCTCGCTCGGCTGGATCGAGATCACCCACTGGTACGAGACGGTCCTCCTGATGGGTTTTGTCTGGCTCTTCTTTGCGTTCAGCCCGATCCTCGCCCTTGTCGCGGTGATCGTGGTCTACCTCTTCGAGATTCTGATCGACAACACGAACGCCCGGGTCAAGTGGCAGCTCGCCGTGAAGAGTTCGTGGGCGATTGCGGTTGTGATGGGCATCGCCAATCTCGCGGCCCTCTACTTCCTGAACGGAGGCATCTCATGACCTTCATGGCAAAATCCCCCTGGATCATCCACTACGATGCCTCGAGCTGCAATGGCTGCGACATCGAGGTACTTGCCTGCCTTACGCCGATGTACGATGTGGAGCGGTTCGGTATCATCAACACCGGCAACCCGAAACATGCCGACATCTTCGTCGTGACCGGCTCGATCAACGAGCAGAACCGGGAGATCGTGAAGAACCTTTATGACCAGATGCCCCGGCCGAACGTCGTCGTTGCGGTGGGGATCTGCGCCACGTCCGGGGGCGTCTTCCGCGAGTGCTACAATGTGGCCGGCGGGATCGACAAGGTGATCCCGGTCGACGTGTACGTCATGGGCTGTGCGTGTCGCCCGGAGTCCATCATCGACGGGATTGTGACCGCACTCGGGATCCTCGAGGAGAAACGGACGAAGATGGTGCTCGATGCCGATGCGAAGGAAGAGCACCGGCACGCAGGACTGCGTCCTGAACATATATCCAAGACGGAGGGTGCGCAATAATGGCAGCAATAGGTGTACAGACAATAATCCCGATCAGTATCGGTGATGTGGTGGCAAAAGCCGAAGAGGCGAAGAAGGCCGGCCACCGGCTCGTCCAGGTCGGGTGTACGAAGATCGGGGACGATTTCGAGATCATTTACGTATATGACAAGGACTACCGGATGCTGAGCTACCGGATCACCGTGAAGCATGACCAGACGATCCCGAGCATCAGCGGGGTGTACTGGGGGGCATTCGTGTACGAGAACGAGATCCACGACCTCTACGGCCTTCACGTCAGCGGCATCAATATCGATTTCAAGGGCACGTTCTACAAGACGGCGATCAAACATCCGTTTTCGGTGACCGTGACAAAGGAGGACGACGCATGTCAAAACAAATAATCGTACCGTTCGGCCCCCAGCACCCGGTCCTGCCCGAGCCCATCCATCTCGACCTCGTGCTGGAAGATGAGGTCGTGGTTGACGTGATCCCCACGATCGGCTACGTGCACCGTGGTCTCGAGAAGCTCGTGGAGAAGCGGGAGTATACCGAATATGTCTACATCGCCGAGCGGATCTGCGGGATCTGCAGCTACATTCACAGCCAGACCTATGTGCAGGGCATCGAGGCGATCATGGGTATCGGGGTGCCGGAACGGACCGAGTATCTCAGGACCATCTGGTCGGAGTACTCGAGGCTGCACTCGCACCTCCTCTGGCTCGGGCTCTTTGCCGACAGCATGGGATTCGAGAGTGTCTTCATGAACGCCTGGCGTCTCCGCGAGCACATCCTCGACGATCTCGAGGCGACCACGGGCGGCCGGGTGATCCAGGGGGTCAACAAGGTGGGTGGTGTCCGCAGGGATATCACCCCGGAGAAGCTGGACGAGATGGTGAAGGGTCTCAAGGGGATGGAGAAAGATCTCCATGACCTTACCAGCGTCTTCCTCCACGACCCATCGGTCAGCCACAGGCTGAAAGGGATCGGCGTGCTCGGGAAACAGGATGCCTATGAACTCGGAGCTGTCGGTCCCACGGCGAGGGGCAGCGGTCTTGGCATCGATATCCGGGAGACCGGCTATGCGGCCTTCGGAAAGATCAACTTCCGGCCGGTCGTCGAGACTTCGGGAGATTGTTACGCCCGTTGCGCTGTCCGGGCCAAAGAGATGTTCACTTCAATCGATATCATTGAGCAGTGCGTAAAGAAGATCCCCGATGGCCCTGTCGAGGTGAAAGTTACCGGCTCCCCTGACGGAGAGTACTTCTCCCGTGCCGAGCAGCCTCGGGGCGAAGTGATCCACTACATCAAGGGCAACGGCAAAAAGAACCTTGTCCGGCACCGGGTAAGGACACCCACCTTCACGAACATCCCGCCACTCGTGAAGATCCTCAAGGGCTGCGATCTCGCGGACGTGCCGGTGATTGTCCTGACGATTGATCCCTGTATCGGCTGTGCGGAGCGGTGAGGACGATGACCTTTTTCCAGATGACGAAAACCGTCATAAAAAGCCTCTTCCGCGGGCCCTCGACCCTCATGTACCCGGCAAAGCCTGCCAAGAAGACGCCCCTCACCCGGGGGCATGTCACGATAAACCCGGCGGGCTGCATCACCTGCCGGTCCTGCCAGCGGAAATGTCCCACGGGGGCGATCTGCGTGGAAGTGAAGGAGAAGAGCTGGCAGATCGACAACATGCGCTGCGTGGTCTGCTCTGCCTGCGTGGATGTCTGCCCCACGAAGTGCCTCACCATGGATACCCAGTACCGGGCGCCCCTGACCGCCCGGGGCGGCAAGGAGAAGTATCCTGTGGCCGGCCCGAAGAAGAAGGAACCGGCAACGGTGGACGGGGCAAAGCCGACACCCGAAAAGAAAGAATAAATTTCTGCGTTCTTTTTTATTTTACCCATCACGCGGGGATATTTCCCTCCGCTCAACAACCGGAGGCCCCGGAATCTCAAAAAATTTCCCGTTATCCCGGCTCATGCGAACGAGAACGTCTCCGGCACGAGCGTCTGGAGATCCACCGTCACCGCAAGCGCCGGTGTCGGGTTCACGTTCATCTGCTTCTGGAATTTCGTCTGGGACTGCCAGGTGCCCGCATTGATCCCGAGCACGCCCCGGTAGGTGGTGATGCCCTTGATGTGGACATGGCCCGTGTGGAGGATCTCCGGCAGGGGATCGATAATGAGCCGGTCGGTCTTGCTTGCAGCAATCGGTGTCCTGCGGCCGTACGCGGGGGCAAGGTGGCGGCGCTGGAGCATCTCCTCCATCATCAGGCCGCTCTGTTCATAGGATGCCCCCGGGATAAGGCCGATCATGTCATCGATCGAACGGCCGTGGTACATCAGCACCCGGACGCCCTGAAGGCGCACGAGCGCCGGGTTCTCGACGAGCACCACATTGGAAGGGAACTTTCTCGTGAACTGTTCGGGAAGGACCGGCTGCGGCTCTGCGCCCCGCACTACATCGTGGTTACCGGGTGCGACGATGATCTTCATCCGGGAAGGGAGCCCCCTCATCATTGTGGCGAATGCGTCGTACTGTTCGTATATGTTCCTGATAGTCAGCTCGGACTCCTGTCCCGGGTAGATGCCGATGCCGTCCACGAGATCCCCGGCAATGAGCAGGTACGAGTAATCTGAGTCTGAGAGCCAGTCCGCGAACTTATTCCAGCAGGACTCGAGGAAAGTATCGCTGCCCACGTGGACATCGGAGATGAAGACGGCTTTCCCCGGCTGCTCGCTCCTGAACGGGGCATTGTCGATCCGGATGTCAGGACGGTAGAGGATCTCGGCAAAAAAGAGCTTGCCGTCGCTGGAGAGTTTTCCCTTGACACCGATCACCTCGTCGGGAATGATCCGTTCAGCGTCAGAAAAGGCCGGCCGGTCCTTACGGAAGAGCACCGGCATAGTGCCCGAGGAGTCCTCGATCTCGGCTATGCGGTGGCCGTTTGTGGTGGTCTTTACCTCCACGACCATCCCGATAATTGTGCAGTCCTCCTGCCGGTACCGGGTGTTCCTGGTCAGCCCCTCGATCGGCATCGAGCCGGCCCTGCTCCGGATCATCCCGCCGAGCCGGGCGTACCTGTCCCGGAAGTAATGAAGGTAGTCGCTGGTCCCGTTTATCGCACCCGAAGTGCCCGCGATACCTGCGACAACCTCGACTTCGGGGTCGACAAGGAACCGTATCCCGTCCCGCGTGGGCCGGATACCCGGAATGTGCTTTGCCGAGACGACAACCGCGTCCTTGGGCACCGAGGCGATGATGCGCTCAATCAGGTCCGGTTCATTATTTTCCAGGATATAACGGACCACTTCGGGATGGACCATCAGTTTGGTATCGAGGAACCGGTGGGTGATCTCCTGCGCATCCAGCATACCAGATCATGGACGGCCGGTAAAATATATCCTGCCCTTCCTGCACGATTGCATCCGCGATGGCGTGTGCGGCGTTCGGTTGATATTGAAAAGCGGCGATATATGGTACGGTATCACCCGGACGGACCACACGCAATGTATGAGATCGCATCCACGCTTGCACTGGGATTTCTGATCGGGCTCACCGGGGCACTCGCGCCCGGCCCCACACTGGTTGCCACCATCAACGCCGCCCTTGCCGGTAACTGGACCACCGGACTCAAGATATCCCTTGGGCACATTGCCGCGGAACTCGTTATTTTCCTGTTGATTATCCTCGGCATCGCGAGCATAGCCGGTCCCTATACTTCCGTAATAGCAGCGGTGGGCGGGATCGCACTTGTCATATTCGGCATCATGACCCTTTCCGGGAGCAGCACGGCGACGCTTGGCTCCACCATGCCTCATGCAGTGTCAAGCCCCTACATGGCAGGGCTCCTCACCAGTGCGGCGAACCCCTATTTCTGGATCTGGTGGCTGTCTGTAGGGAGTGCCCTTGTGATAAAAACGCTTGAGGGCGGTCTCCTGCTTGCGGCAGTCTTCATGATAGGCCACTGGTGTGCCGATACCGGGTGGTTCACGTTTGTCTCTGTGGGAGTCTCCCGGGGAAAGACTATCCTTTCCGATACCAGCTACCACCGGATCATGGCTGCATGCGGAATCTTCCTCATTTTGTTTGGCATGTATTATCTCGCAGGTATCGCCCTGGTCCTTCGCTAAATTGTGCACCCGGACGCGTACGGATTCAGGAGAAGGGCGCAGTCCTTCTCCTGCCTCGGGATCGATGAAGTCACAGACCTCGACAAGCTTTAGCAAGTCGAAGAACCTTCGGTTCTTCTCCTGCTTCGGGTCTGATGACCCTCAGCATTCCGCATGGTTAATGTGCCGCGGGTTTAACACTATACAGATATTTCAGGCTCGTTATGGCAGACAAGGAAAAATCCCGGGATATCCGCACACTGATCGCACAGTTCAGGACCAGTGATAACTGGATAGTCGCGCTTGCCCGGGACCTTCTCTGGGTTGCCGGCGTCGTCGGCACCATCGCGCTTATCCTCTTCCTCGTCTGCGGTACATGGCCCGCCGTGGTCACCATCGAGTCGGGAAGCATGATCCCCAACATGAACATCGGCGACCTCGTGGTCGTGGTCCAGAAAGACCGGTACGGGGAGTTCATGACATGGGAGACCGGAAAGCAGGAGAATGTCTCGAAGTTCAACAGCTACGGGGACGTGATCATCTACAAGCCCAACGGGATGACCTCGGTCCACCCGATCATCCACCGGGCCGTGGTCTATGCCACGAATGATTCGCCCCTCACGGAAATCCGCGGCATCCACCTCAAACAGAACTATACGGTTACCCACGACGGGTACATCACCTGGGGTGACAACAACCCCTACCCGGACCAGTTCGTATCCTATCCCGGCATCGGCACCCCGGAGCCGGTGAAGGACGAATGGATCGTGGGAAAGGCCCTCTTCACGGTACCGCTTGTCGGGTATCTCCCCCTTCACATTTATGAGGTGGTCATTGTCGTTGTGGTGATCATGATTCTCCACGAACTATATCTGCGGTCCCGCGAGAACGAGGGATCGGAGGAATCCGCCGGCAGGAAGAAGAAAACCGGAAAGAAGAAGAATTAGGAGAGATTTTACGTGATACCTTACCGGCAGTGGCGCAATGTGGATCCAGGCGCGATGAGTACGGAGGAGGAAGACCGGCCATGACCCGAATTCCGGATCTTCTTGCAGACGTGCTTGCCGGGCACCGGCTTACGGGGGACGAGGCAGAACTCCTGCTGAATGCCCGGAGCGGGGATGTCTGGAAGATCACAACCGCCGCCGACGAAATGCGGGAGCGCCGGGTGGGCGATGTTGTCACGTACGTGAGGAACCAGAACCTGCACGTGACCAATATCTGCAAGAACCTCTGCGGGTTCTGCGGCTTTGGCAGGAAGACGACCGATCCCGGTGCGTACTGCCATGACAAGAGCGGGATCCAGGCACAGGCTCGTCTGGCATACGAGCGGAAGGTGACCGAGATCTGCCTCCTCTCCGGTGTCCACCCCTCGTTCACCATTGAGACATTCGTCGACCTGATCCACTGGGTGCACGAGGCGGCGCCAGGTGTCCATGTCCATGCGTTCAGCCCCGACGAGGTAGCCTTTGCGGCAAAGAAGCTGCATTGCCCTACCACGGAGGTGCTTGCCCGGCTGAAAGATGAGGGGCTCGGGACTATCCAGGGCACGGCGGCGGAGATCCTCGTCGATTCTGTCAGGGAAGTGATCTGCCCCCGCAAGGTGCCTACGGCTGACTGGATCCGGATCATCCGGGAGGCGCACGGCATGGGCCTCCGATCCACGGCGACGATCATGTACGGCTCGTACGAGTCACCGGCAGACCAGGCTGAACACCTGGGGCTCCTGAGAGATCTCCAGGACGATACACATGGGTTCACCGAGCTCGTCACCCTTCCCTTCGTCCACACCAATACACCGCTCTTCCAGCAGGGGATCGCCCGCGCCGGGCCCACCGGGCGCGAAGACCTTCTTATGATCGCAGTATCCCGGCTGTTCCTTGATAACTTTGATAATATCCAGGTGGCCTGGGGAAAAGTCGGTCTGAAGATGACCCAGCTGGCGCTGCTTTCAGGAGCCAACGATCTCGCCGGCACTATGTTCACCGACGATGTAACCGGCAATGCCGGAGCGGCCGGGTCGGATTACCTGGATCCCAGAGACATGGAACGGATCGTCACCGATCTCGGGCGGACGCTCCGGCAGCGGACTACGCTGTACGAGCTGATCTAGTTCCGGAATATGTCAGAATCCGGTCGGTGCCCCGGAAGATCTTTCAATTTTTTAAAAGAGTATTAAAAAAAAATTCAGAGCAGTTCAAGTGCCTGACGGCCTGTCATCCCGGTCTTGATCCCGCGTCCCAGGGCCGAGCGGTTCACTTCCCTGACAATCCCCGTGAGGATATCGTCTGTGTCCACGATGGACGGTCCGAGTGCCGGCCGTACTTTTGCTGCCGGGTAACTGAATGAGTCGAAGGCTGCAACATCGAACACCCCGCATCCCACCATTCCCGCGTCGGTCCTGACTGCAACGATATTGAGCGGGCCGAGGGGAATTACAAATCCGGTGGCTTTCTTGGTATTGAGCTGAATATGTGTCTGGTGCATAGTTCTCCCACAGATAGTGTCGATGCAGGGGATGATAATTCTGCGGCAAGCGGTAAAACTGATCCTGCTATCAGGTTCCTGAAGTTTGGGTTCGATAGCTTTACCTCATCCGCGGGGCTACACTGCGTAGGAGAGAGAGGGGATGGTCGTGGATCAGGCAATCAGGAGGATACTGGACGATGCGAAGGCCGGCCACCGTCTGGGAGAAGCGGAGGCGCTCGCACTCTTTTCAACCCGGGACCGGCAGGTCTGGGCGGTTGCTGCTGCAGCCGACGAGGTCCGGGAGATGCGGGCGGGCAACGACGTGACCTGGGTCAGGAACCAGAACATCAATGTCACCAACCTCTGCGTGAATGCCTGCGGCTTCTGCGGGTACTCAAAGAAACCCGGGGACGAGGGGATTTACTTTCACGACCAGGCCGAGATCCAGAAGAAAGCCCGGATGGCAAAGGAACGCATGGTCTCGGAGATCTGCACGGTGAGCGGCCTTCACCCGGCCTTCACCGCCCAGTCCTATATCGATGTGTACCGCTGGATCCACGAGGCGGCCCCCGGGGTGCACCTTCATGCGAGCAACCCTATGGAAGTTGCCTATGCGGCAAAGAAGAGCAGGATGACGACCGGCGAGGTGCTGGCAGCCATGAAGGACGCCGGGCTGAACTCGATGTGCGGGACTGCCGCCGAGATCCTTGTCGACACCGTCAGGGACCGGATCTGCCGGGAGAAGATCCCGACGAAAGAATGGATCCGCATCATCCGCGAGGCCCATGCAATGGGGATCAAAACAACGGCGACCATTATGTACGGGCACTGCGAGACCGATGCGGACATTGTGGCCCACCTCGCGATCCTTCGGGAGATCCAGGACGGGACGCACGGGTTTACCGAATTTGTCCCGCTCTCCTTTATCCACATGAATACCCCGATCTTCCGTGCCGGGAAGGCCCGGGCAGGGGCCACGGGGAGGCAGGACCTTCTTATGGTCTCCGTTGCCCGTCTCTTCCTTGACAACTTCCGGAATATCCAGGTGAGCTGGGTCAAGGAAGGGATCAAGATGGCCCAGCTCGGGCTGATCGCCGGCGCCAACGACCTCGGGGGCACGATGTTCGAGGAGAGCATCTCCAAGGGTGCGGGAGCCGTAAATACCGACTATCTCGACCCGGCCGAGATGCAGCGGGTGGCAGAAGACGTTGGCCGCCCCCTGCGCAGGCGCACCACGCTCTACGATCCGGTGTGACGGAAGGGCAGAACGGGATACGATTATGAGGCGAAAAGACCGGGAGATCACGGACCGGACTGAGATGGAAGCGCTCCTGGCAGAAGCGCCGGTGTGCCGGGTGGCAATGGCTGACGGGGGAGAGCCGTACGTTGTCCCGCTCTGTTTTGGTTATGATAACAACGCGATTTACATCCACTCAGCAAAGGAGGGAAAAAAGATCGCTATGCTCACACAGAACCCGCGCTGCTGCGTGGAGGCGGACATCTGTGACGGCCCTATCCCGAATGAAAGTCCCTGTGCCTGGGAATTCCGGTACAAGAGCATTATCTGTACCGGGACAGCCCACCTGCTGGCCGATGCCCGGGAAAAGAACATGGCGCTCAATTGTATCCTCCGGCATTATGGGGAAAAAGACCACCAGTTCACGGAGAAGGAACTGGAGCGTGTCTGCGTGATAAAAATAGTGATTGGGGAGATGACGGGGAAGAAGCACGGGTATTAACCGTTTCCGGCAGGGCGGGGAATCCCCGCGGTAATTTTTCAGTCGTGGCGGGGCTTGAGGAGCCTGACAATCCTGTCCCCGATCTTTCCCGCCCGTTTCAGCGCTTCCTCGTCCTGCAGTACATCCCCTTCGTGGTACCCGGTACCCTTCACCGAACCAAGGGACGAGAACTCGTGCGTGGAGAGGAACCCCTCGATCGTCTGGACGGTCCGGCTTGCCCCCTTGTTCGCATGCACGGCTACCGCAACTCCCTTCTTTCCTGCCAGTTTCCGGTCATGGTAGAGGGAATACGTACGGTCGATGAAGTTCTTGAGATGGCCGTTGACATCGTAATAGTACGTCGGCGACCCTATGACAAGGACGTCGCACGCCATGACCTTCCCGATGATCTCGTTCCAGTCATCGTTCTCGATGACGCACCACTTCTTCTCCTTGCACTTCTCGCAGCCAAGGCAGGGGTGGATCTTCATACCCGCCAGCGATACGAATTCAGTCTTCACTCCCCCCTCCTCGCACCGTTTGAGGATCTCTTTGACGAGAATCGCGGTGTTCCCGTTCTTCCTCAGGCTTCCGGACAAACCCAGGACTTTCATAGGATCTCCTTACTGCATTACCGGCTGATGATGGTTTTGGTGACCGGGACAAGGTCGAGACTGCGGAATGCGGCGTGGATCTCTCCCCGGGGGTCCGTCTCCCGGGAGAGGAGGTGTGACGGGCACGTACAGTCGCTGCACCCGAAACGGGGGATGCCCGGATCCCCGAGTGTACCGGCAAGCCGGCACTCAAATCGTCCCTCCGTTACCGCATGGACTGTGTAACGGAGCATGAACCGGCTGTCCGTGGAGAGGTAATCGACATGCCACTTCGGTGTCTTGTCTTTCCTTTGTGAGAGTGTAATGTGCCGGAGGAGCCGGGCAAGCCCCCCGCTTCCGAGTGCGGAACCTGTGTAGATATGCCATCCGGCAGGGAACGGGACCGGGCCGAGGGCGCCGATCCGTAACGTGCAGGCCGGGTTCTCAAAAACGAGGCAGTAAATTCCCTTATCCATACCCGCTCTTCATGAGGCCCTGGGCAGCGGCAATGCACCGGCTCCCGCCTTCATCGGTCGGATCCCCGTGGCCCGCATACAATCCTTCGACCTCCAGCACCGAGAGCCGGTCGAGCGACCGGGCCAGCTCGGTCCTGCTCCCGCCGGGAAAGTCGTAGCGGCCGAAGTAGCCGTCGGCAAAGACCGTGTCCCCGGAGATGAGGACATGGTCGGTTTCCGACCAGAGGCAGATGCTCCCCGGTGTATGGCCCGGCGTATGGATAACCAGAAGGTCCCCTATGGTATCGCCATCAGCCAGCTTGATATCGGGGAGAATTCCGGGCGACCGGGCACCGAAGTGCATGGAGAGGCTCCGTGCATCCTCGACCAGGCCGGCGGCATCGTTCGGGTGGATTGCAACCTTCGCTTTGCACATGTGCGCGATCTCCTTCACCCGCGCGATATGATCGAAATGACAGTGCGTGAGGACGACCGTCTCGATCTGCTCCTTGTAGGGAGCTACTGCCATCGGCATGACGCCCGCGTCCACGAGTACGCTCCCGTACAGGTACGCGTTGGCAAATGCCGACTCACCGGGAATCCACCTGACCTTCATGCACAATAATAAGGACTCCCGGCAGATGTTTCTTATGGATTTGCTCATCCGCAGGTGCCGTAAAGGTCTTCCCAGAGAACTGGAGGCAGTGGCACGGGCGGAAGGAATGGAACCCGCGAGGCTTGCCCGGGGCATCGCGGACGGGCGCATCGTGGTCCCGAAGAACCCGGGCCGGAAGCACAGGCCCTGCGCCATCGGCGAGGGCTGCACGGTCAAGATCAATATCAATATCGGGACCTCGGGCTCCCGCTGCGATCCGGCACTCGAGATGAAGAAGGCGCAGGCAGCGCTCGACAACGGTGCCGACGCGCTCATGGACCTCTCCACGGGGGGCGACCTGGTCGCAATCCGGAAAAAGATCCTCAAATTCGATACAACGGTTGGCACGGTCCCCGTGTACGAAGCGGTCCGCAGGGCAGGCAATGCCGGCGATGTAACGGCTGACCTGCTCTTCAAGGTCATCCGGGAGCACTGCAAGCAGGGTGTGGACTTCCTCACCCTCCACTGCGGCGTGAACCGGCAGGCGCTCGATGCGCTGAAAGCCGACCCGCGGCTGATGGGAGTCGTCTCCCGGGGCGGTTCGTTCCACTGCGCGATGATGATGCAGCGGGAGGAGGAGAACCCGCTCTATGCCGAGTTCGACTACCTGCTGGAAATCCTCGCTGAATACGACGTCACGATCAGCCTCGGCGACGGGATGCGGCCCGGCTGCCTGCAGGACGCGGAGAAACTCGCAAAGTCGGTGGAATACAATACGCTTGGCCTGCTCGCAAAGCGGGCGCACGCTGCCGGCGTCCAGCGGATGATCGAGGGCCCGGGCCATATGCCCCTCAACCAGGTGGGGTACAACGTGAGGATGATCAAGGAGATCACCGACCACGCCCCGCTCTATCTCCTTGGCCCGCTCGTCACCGATATCGCGCCGGGCTACGACCACGTGGTGGCGGCGATCGGCGGGGCCACGGCCTGCCTGAACGGCGCCGACTTCCTCTGCATGGTCTCGCCGAGCGAACACCTCGCCCTGCCGGATGTTTCGGATATCATCGAGGGCACGCGGATCGCGAAGATCGCGGCGCATGTCGGCGACACCGTCCGCAGGCCCGAAGGGTTCCGGATGGAGCGCGAGGTGCAGATGGCGGAGGCCCGGCACGAGCTCGACTGGGATGAACAGTTCCGGCTTGCTTTGTACGGGGAGCATGCCCGGAAGATCCATGAGCGGGACGGGGAGACGGATACCTGCTCGATGTGCGGGGACCTGTGTGCCGTGAAGATGGTGAACGAGCTGTTCGGGACCGGGAAGAAGAAAGGAACCGGAAAGAAGCCCGTCAGGAAATAATTCTTATTTTAGTTCATTCCGGCGGGGGCAGTCTCCCCTCCCTCAGCAACAGGCACCCCCCACCCCCCGCTTGAAAAAAGAGAGGGGGGGTCTACGGGAGACCCCCCCTCCGGCCCACTCAACATCCCGTACTTGGGATACTTACGTCTGAAATCACCTTTCTGGATCTCCCTGCATGGGGGGTTCCCTGCGCATGCCCGTAACAAGGTAGGGGGGGTCAACCCGTTTTGAAAAAAAGAGGGAGGGGGGTCTGCCGGAGACCCCCCTCCTCACTTTTGAGTAAGACCCCTGTTTTCACAATCGCCATGGCAGCATTTCTTCTGGAGTATCTGACGGGAAGGTCCGCATCGCAGGGTTCCCAAAAATGATCAGGGGGGGTTGATCCGGCCCTGAGGGGGGAGGGGGTCTGCCGGAGACCCCCCCTGGGGTATGGCAGGGGGGTCTGCGCGGGAAAAAATCCGGAGGGTGGGGAGGTCTCCCTTATACCCCCCCCTTTCGCAAGTGTCCCGGGCCGCGGTAAGCGGGCACTCACTCTTTCTTCTTCTGTCCTGCAAGGGAATCTGCGACCTGCTCCATGGTTACCGGGAGGGTTTTCGTAAACGGGACCGACCAGCCGAACAGGAGGCAGTCAATGACCGCCATTCCCCGGATCGTTACCTGTACGCCACCCCGGGTTACGAAAGCGGCAAGTGCGTTTACAAGGGCCGCGTTCTGCGAGCTGACCGGTATATGCACAACGGTACTATCCCGGGCCGCGATCTTCACCCGGCCGGTATTTCCTGCCGCAATCTCGGTCTCCCGGTTACCGGCCTGGCACATGACGGTGAACGGCAATTCCCTCAGGGTCACGCCAACCGGGTTGGAATTCTGCACCCGGATCGCCACGTCCAGTTCGAGGGACGAGAGCGAGAGGGTCCGGAGGTTCACCTCTTCGAGAGTTATGACCGGTTCGTGCAGGACTGGCATTGCATGTAGTTCGGCAGACAGGGTCATAATCCTGCCTTTGCCCGGAATTATTTTCGTGCCCGGAGAATCTCTTCCATCTCATCGAGACACGCGGCTGCTTCCTCGACACTCATACCCGGGTCCCTGAACCGGGTGAACCGCTCGCACATCAGGTCAGGGCACTTCCCGCAGTGCGGGAGTTTCCGCTCGTTTGCGCAACAGTCATAGACCGGGCAGGTCTCAACACCGACAAAGGCCGTCCAGAAGGGCTTTCCTTGTGTTGCCCCGCAACCGGGGCACTCCTTACCGTGGTGGTCGCACCCGGTGCACGAGTATCCGCAGACCGTTTCGATCTCCTTCTTCGCCATATCCAGAGATACGGTAAATGCTCGTATAAAGGAAAGGCTGGCGGGATGTGAAAGTTACCCGGGACGGGATCCTTCCGGGCTGCAGAAGCGTACCTGGTCCATTCCGTTACAGGAACGTGAGCGGATGGAGCTCGGGCACGGGATCCCGGCTGGTCTTTAATCTCCTGATCAGCGCCAGTTCGGTCTTCAGCCCGAGTTCCCTGCTGAACCGCTCGGCCTGATCGATCTTCTCAGCAGTCACTGCATATTTATCCGGGAATGCCTCCGACGAGGCATGGTAAAGCAGTGCCTGGGATATGTACGTCTGGACGATCCCCCAGTGCGAGGAGATCTGGGAATAGATCTCAAAAGCATTCGTATATTTCGTTTCCAGGTCTTTGGGAAGCGGTTTCCCGAATTTCTGGTATCCGACCCGGGCGAGCTCGCACTCCCCGAGGAGTCCGTGGGCGAACCAGTTGACATTGCGCACCTTCTGCGATGCGGTTTTACCTTCGTCGTATAATACGGCCGCCTTTACCAGGAAGGCGTCAGCGGCAGGTGCCGGGGAGAGAAACGCCCGGGCCCGCAGCAGTTCGGCCCGTTCCGGTATCAGCCAGACAAGGCCCCGGAAGATCCCGTCCTGATAGATGCTCTCTGCCTTTTCGTACGATGCCTCCGCCTCCTCCAGTCGCCCGCACAACCGGTGCACCGTCCCGATCCGTCGGAAGATATCTCCCCTGAGCTCCTGGACGTCGGGATCGTCCTCATCGGGATCCGCCTTTTTACAGAGCTCGAGTGCCTGGGAAAACCGTGCAGGTGCGCAGGCAGGGGCAATATCCCCGCAGAAGATCTCGACTTCACCGGCATCGAACAGGCTCTTTGCCTTCAGGAACGGGCCGGTATCAGATCTCCTGTACGTGGTCAGGAAGGCCTCTTTTGCTCCCGCAAGATCGTTTAAGTGGAGCAGGATATGGCCAAGCGAGATCCGGGTATCGGCGAGAATGTCAGACACGTCGCAGCTCTTGCCGGCGGCGCACTCCAGACCCAGCCTGAACGCATCGTGTGCCTCCTGGTACAGGTCAAGGGTATGGAAGAAACTGGCGTACCACAGGAAGAACCGGACCTCCTGCTCCTCCGGGGGGGCAGTAGCGACAAACCGCAGGAAGTCCCGGGCAATGAGGCCGTTGATATCGCTCTCCGGGACCTTCCCTTCGTAAATATCCCGGTAGATCTCCTCCAGGTAGTCGTCGATAGCGCTGCTGTTGCCCAGCAGATCCTGGAAGGAACCATACGCGGACTCGACCTGGTGGCCCCGCTCTGCCCGTTCGCCGACTGCGGTGATGAACCGCGGGTGGGGCAGTGCAGCGTTCCCGTCCGCCGCCATGTGGGAGAGTTCGTGGAGGAGGATAGGAAGATCGAGTAACCCGCCGGACGGACCGTCCCTGCAGGTGACGAGAATGTACTGGTTGAAGATCCATTGTCGCCGGATATAATAGTACGGGTTTGTCCGTTCGCCCCCCGCTTTCGCTACGATCCCGCGCCCGATCAGGATCTCCAGCCGCTTCCTGAGCGCTGACTCGGAGATCGCCTCTTTCCCCTTCCCGGCCCGTGCCGCAGGTCCCGGCGTATTGATCAGTTCCAGGATCTGCCGGAGCCTGAGCGGGCCGTTATACAGGGTGAGCAGTGTCTCCCTGCCGGCAGCTGAGAGGTTCTGCACGTCCTGCACCATTCTCCGGAACGTCGCCCTGTCGGGATACATGGGATACACTAAGTGGTCATAACGAATCTATATAAAATCCTGACACTTGATTTTATGACCCGTTAAGGGAGAAAAACCGTGGCGGTTGGAAAAATCTCTCCTGTTTCTTTCCAACTTCCCTCCCTTTTTATACCCCGCAGACCGAGCATCTGATCAGGCCCGGAACATCCGGGCGGGAGTGATCACCATAAGCACACCAATGGCTGGTAAGGAATCCGTAAACGATGCGAACCTCTCTCTCTGGCATCCCGGGTTCCGTGGCAGGGACCGTTCCCTGTTCTCACTCCGGTACCTGCCGGGCACGGGCCCTCTCCCGTTGTCTCCGGCGGGTGCGAATCGCCTCCAGAGCAGACCTGAATGAAACCATCATACAATCCAGACCTCGATGAGGCTCCATACAATGCCACATGGAAAGATCCCGCACAGTCCGGGGGGAAACCCCCGGAGGGATTTTAGTGCCTCTCTTCTCTGCAGCTGAAAAAACCGGTAGACCCGGTAACGCCTCTCCCGGAACTGACACCGGGCGGATGATATCACGGGTCGAAAAAAGTGATCGGAATTCTGTATGCGGGTCTTTGCATTTCTACTTCGTCAGCTTCAATATCCGGACCGCGAGCCATGCGGCGTTGTCGCCGTTGTCCACGCCAACACAGGCGACCGGCACGCCTTTTGGCATCTGGGCGATCGCGAGGAGTGCATCGAGCCCGTTGAGAGTGCCGCTGACCGGGACACCGATGACGGGCTTGTCGGTCTTTGAAGCGATCACCCCGGGCAGCGCCGCGGAAAGACCTGCGATAGCGATAAAAACCTTCGCCTTACTGCCCTTGATGTAGGCATCGAGCTTGTCGGGATCCCGGTGGGCCGAGATGATCTGCGCATCATAAGACACGCCGTTCTCTTCAAGGACTTTTGTTACCTTGTCCGTGATCTTAGCGTCAGAAGCGGATCCTGAAATAACTGCAACGTCAGCCATACTAGCCATCCAAACATATATTGTGCTTATCCAGATATACTATGAGCAGATCCATATGGAAAAAGAACCACTCCTGATGCTGCCGGGCCCGGTGCCGATACCGGAGCGGGTCAGATTCGCGATGTCGCGTCAGGCAATAAACCACCGCAGCGCCGAGTTCGGTGCCGCCTATGCCGACTGTGTTCGGGTACTGAAGACCACGTTTGGGACCAAAAACGATCTTTTTGTCATCAGCGGATCCGGCACGGCCGGCATGGAAGCCGCGGTCGGAAACGTGGGCAAGGACAAGGAGATCGCCTGCCTCGTGAACGGCAAGTTCGGCGAACGCCTCTTCAAGATCAGCCAGCGCTACGGGAAGGCGCATGAGATCAAGTCCGAGTGGGGCACCCCGCTTGACCTTGCCGCCCTTGAGGCTCAGCTCGAGAAAGGAGCAGAGGTCGTTACATTCGTCCACAACGAGACCTCGGCAGGTATCAGGAATCCCGCAGAGGCGGTCGGGAAACTCTGCCGGAAGCACGACGCGCTCTTCATCATGGACGGCATCACCTCCATCGGCGGCGACACGGTCGAAGCCGACAAGTGGGGCGTGGATATTGCAATCACCGGGTCCCAGAAGTGCCTTGCAGCACCCGCCGGTCTCGGCATGGTCTCGGTGAGCAGCCGGGCATGGGAGCGGCTCACGAAGAACCCGCCCTACTATCTCGATCTTGCCGCATACCGGAAGAGCGCTGCAGGCACCCCGATGGAGACGCCGTATACCCCGGCAGTCCCCCTCTTCCTCGCTCTCCGCGAGGCCTGCCTGCTCATCGAGGAGGAAGGTCTCCCCGCCAGGATCGCCCGGCACCAGAAGCTCTCGAAGGCAGTCCAGGCCGCAGCAAAGGCATGGGGCCTCGCCCTCTTCCCGAAGACCGATGCGCTGCACGGGTACTCGACAACCGTGACTGCGGTCGAGTACCCCGCGGGCGTCAAGGACGACGAGATGCGTGGCATCATCAAGAAGATGGGCATCGTGATCGCCGGCGGCCAGGATCACCTCAAGGGGAAGATCTTCCGGATCGGGAACATGGGCGCCGTGGGCGCTCCCGAGATCCTCGCAACGCTTGCCGCCACCCAGATCGCGCTGAAGAAGTCGGGATACACGCCCAAAGGCGACGGTGTCCAGGCAGCCGGCGAGGTGCTGGGATGAAGGTGGGCGTGGCCGATACCACCTTCTCACGCGTCAACATGGGAGCTGTCGCTGTCGACGAGCTCAAAAAACATGCAAGTATTGCAATCGAACGGGTGACCGTGCCCGGGATCAAGGACCTGCCGGTGGCCTGCAAGAAACTGATCGAGGAACGCAGGTGCGACATCGTGATGGCGCTCGGCATGCCCGGGGGAAAGGACAAGGACCGGATGTGCGCCCACGAGGCCTCGCAGGGCCTGATCATGTGCCAGCTCATGACGAACACCCACATCATCGAGGTCTTCGTGCACGAGGACGAGGCCAAGGATGACCGCGAGCTTGCCTGGCTCATGGAGCAGCGCACCCGGGAGCACGCGATCAACACGATAAAACTGATCCTTCACCCGAAGGACCTCGAAAAGGAGGCCGGTACCGGCCAGCGGCAGGGATTTGCCGACGCCGGGCCTGCCCGCCGCTGACTGCCTGCCCACAACCGGGCGTACGGATTTATGACCATTCAATACGAGATGATCTGCTATGTGTGATACAAACCCGATAAAACTGGGATTCGTGGTCGCGGAGTTCAACCGCGACATCACGTACATGATGGAGATTGAAGGCCGCGAACATGCAGCATTCCTCGGTGCCGAAGTGACCGAGACCTTCTATGTGCCGGGGGCATACGATATGCCGCTCGCCATCAAGAAGATGCTCGTTGCCGGCAAGGTGGATGCGGTCGTGACGATCGGCTGCGTGATCGAGGGATCAACCCAGCACGACGAGATCGTTGTCCAGCATGCGGCCCGGAAGATCATCGACCTCTCGCTCGAGTTCGGCAAGCCGGTCACGCTCGGCATCTCCGGCCCCGGCATGACCCGGCTCGAGGCGAACGAGCGGATCGACTACGCCAAGCGGGCCGTGGAATCCGCCATCAAGCTTGTCAAGCGATTGAAATGAAGCCTCTCTCGGAGAAGGTTGCCGGCGTTGTCGAGTCGGCCACGATCGCGATCTCCAACAAGGCGAAGGCGATGCAGCGGGAAGGCATCGATGTCATCAGCCTCTCGATAGGCGAGCCTGACTTCGATACCCCGAGGCACATCACCGATGCCTGCATCGATGCCCTGAAGCGGGGCGAAACCCATTACGCCCCGAGCAACGGCATCCCCGAACTGACGAGCGCGATCAGCGAGAAGATCAACCGCGAGAACGGCTTCTCCTGCACTCCCCAGCAGGTGATCGTCGCCTGCGGGGCGAAGGACGCGATCTACGAGACGATGGAAGCGGTCCTGAACCCCGGCGATGAGACAATCCTCCTCACCCCGGCATGGGTCTCCTACGAGCCCTGCGTACAGATTGCCGGCGGTAAAGTCGTCAAGCACGCGGTCAACCAGAAGAGTTTCCAGCTCGACGACTCGATACTCGAAAAGGTTACAACAAAGACCAAGATGATCGTGGTCAATACTCCCTCAAACCCTTCGGGTGTCGTCCTCAACAAAGCCTCCCTGAAGCTCGTTGCGGATCTCTGCCAGGACAGGGACGTCTATGCGATGTCAGACGAGATCTACGAGAAGATGATCTACGGTAAGGAGCACATCTCGCTCGCCTCCATCGGCGACATGGCGCAGCGGACCATTACTATCAACGGGTTCTCGAAAGCCTACGCAATGACCGGCTGGCGGCTCGGGTATGCAGTTGCTCCCCTTGCAATCATTAAGGAAATGTCAAAAGTGCAGCAGCACTCGGTCAGCCAGGCAACGACCTTCGCGATGTTCGGTGGCGTGGCGGCGCTCAAGGGTGACCAGAAGTGCGTCGAGGAAATGCGGCAGGAGTTCGATCGTCGGCGTAAATACGTGGTCGCCGAACTGAAAAATATGGGCTACACAACTGCGCCTGCTGACGGGGCGTTCTATGCCTTCGTCAAAGTGGCCGGTGACGACACGGAGATTGCCACCCGCTGGCTCGAGAAAGCCCATGTGGCGGTCACCCCGGGCAGTGCGTTCGATGCACCGGGATGGCTCCGGCTTTCCTATGCCACGTCGATGGATCGGCTGAAGGAAGCGATGGGCCGGGTCTGGAAGCTCGACGCAAACTGATAATAATCTTTTTTACTGTTTTTTCCACCAGATCTTTGCGAACGTGGAGTCTCCGGAGATCACAATCTCGTGCCCATCCATCCGGATCAGTGGTGTGAGATATTTTTTCACGACTTCCTCCTGCCCCGCGGACTCTGCACCGAACCGCTGGCAGAAGAACCGCTCCATCTCTTCCCGTGAGGAGAACCGGTATTCCTTCGAAAGCGGCATCATCTCCACATCAGCATAAATCCCCATCTGGTACAGCACATTGAACAGACAATCAGCCTTTGGTCCGGAATGGTACGGGGTCCCGTGCAGGGGCTCCCAGAGATCGGCATACATCTTCTCCCAGAACGGCATGTCCGCGAACCAGTAGAGACATACCGTTCCCGTTGCTACGGAGTCCATCTTTTCGAGAGCGGCCCGGATATCCTCCATGGTCAGCGAGAGGGAAGCGATCACGAGATCGTACGGGCCTGCGAGATCCCGGGCGGGATCGATGTCTTCCCATCGTTTCTGTACGCAGCTGATGTTCGCGATCCCCTCCTTCGCAGCCCGTTCCTGCAGGATAGATACCATCCCTGCACCCGGTTCTATCACCGTTACGCTCTTCACCCGTGGAGCAAGTGGGATCGCGAGCGTGCCCGGGCCGGCGCCGATATCCAGTACCCGTGAATCCCGGGTCACGACGAGTCCGTCAAGCGTCATCCGGATGCGGGCATCGTACTCGCCCCGGGAGTTGGCATCGTACCGCTCCGCGTTCTCCCGCTTGTCCCAGTCATGGGTCTTGTCCTCAGCCGCTTTGGAGATCTCATGCCGGGCCTGCCGGCACTTCCAGATCTCGTTCCAGTCAGGTTCGGCACATTCCTGTTCGGGACTGCGGCTCATCACACTGAGTATCCTCCCGGCCGGTAATAGATGTTTTCAAAGAGGATGACCCGTGAAAGAGATCGTTACGGGGCGGGAATCGGGAGCGGTGATAAGAACCGGGAAAAAGAAGGAGAACCGGAATGAGATCTGCTCTCACTCGTGCCTGAGTGCATCAATCGGGTTGAGGTTTGCCGCCCGCCAGGCCGGGTAGAGACCACAGGCAAGGCAGATCACGATCCCGAATCCCATGCCTTCGGCGACAGACAGGGCATTTGCAACCGTGAACAGGTGCTTGGTGGTGTTCAGGACCAGGGCGCTGATCGCATAGCCGGCAATGATACTCATGACTCCCCCGATCGTGCTGCCGACGACCCCGATGATCGCAGCCTCGTAGATGAACATGCTCATCACTTCTTTTTTCTGGGTGCCGATGCTCCGCATGATGCCGATCTCCTTAATCCGTTCTGTCACGGACATCATCATCACGTTGAAGATCGAGACCCCGGCGACTACCATGGAGATCCCGCCAATCGCCGTTACGAAGGTTGTGACCATACCGAATGTCGAGTAGATGGTTGCCAGCGTTGCCTTGCTGTCCATCACGCTGACGATCTTCTGGTCCTTTCGCTTGTTGAGCTGGTTCTCGATGGCGGTTTTTATGCCAGCGGTGTCGCCGTTCTTGACTTTCACGACAACTTCGTCGTAATCGGCATTCCGGTTATAGGTATTTTCAAACCACTCCTTGGTAACGACAATGGCACTGTCGGTGCTGATATCGAAACTCATTCCCCGCTCTTCAATAATGCCCGTGACCCTCAGTGTGCCCTTCTCGCCATCGGTACCGATAGCGATCCGGGATCCTACCTTGAGATTGTGGTCCTTGGCAAAGGTGGGCCCTATGAGACAGCCGGAATTTCCGTTATTGTACACCCCGTCCTGGAGTTTCAGCAGGTCCGGGACATCATCCGAGGGAAGGCCGTAGATCACCGCTACGATATCATCGCCGCCAACGCCGATCTTCATATGTTCGGCCGTCTGGTATACAGGTATTGCCACGTTCGGTGCAGCGACCCGCTTGATCTGCTGGAAATTCTGGTCGGTGATCTTCAGGCTCTCGGAACTGCCGGCAGAACTGAATCCATGCCCTCCCCCGCCGCTGTAAGGGGTGACAATTACGCTGTCCCCGACAGAACTCAGGCTGTCGGCGACTGATGCAACAAGGCTGTTGCCCAGGATTCCCATGGAGGCAATCGCGACAACGCCGATGACAATCCCCAGCATGGCAAGGGAAGACCGGAGCACGTTGATCCTGATATTCCGCTTCGCGATCTCCCAGAAGATCATGGAACGATCCTCCCGTCGGCAATACGGATCGTCCGGCGCGAGTATTCAGCGATATGCGGATCATGCGTGACCATGATGATGGTGGTCCCCTTCCGGTTGAGCTCGGTCATCAGGTCCATGATACCGGCGCCGGTCTTTGAATCGAGGTTCCCGGTCGGTTCATCGCACAGGAGAATATCCGGATCATTGATGAGGGCCCGGGCGATCGCAACGCGCTGCTGCTGACCGCCGGAGAGCTCGGTGGGGGTATGGGTGAAGAGCGCATCATCGAGCTGGACCGCCCGGAGCACTTCCCTTCCCTTCTCCGGGTCCACGGCCCTCTGGGACTTGAGCATCATGGGGAACGTCACGTTCTCGATGATGTTGAGGAGGGGGAAGAGGTTGAAGTACTGGAAGATGAACCCGATCCGGTCCCTGCGGAGGCTCGTGAGTTCCGTGTCGGGCATATCCCCGATATGAGTGCCACTGATGAAAATATCGCCGGTAGTCGGGGTATCAAGGCATCCCATCAGGTTGAGGAGCGTGGACTTCCCCGAGCCGGAAGGTCCCATCACCGATATGAATTCCCCCCGATCCACTTGGAACGAGACTCCGTCCAGTGCCGTGACATCCCCGGCAGGCAGCGGGTATACCTTTGTCACGTCCCTGAAGAGCATGACAGGCTGGTCGTCCATGGCGGGGGCCGTCACTGCTTCTTCCTGAGGTACACAAACCAGCCGCCGATGAAAACCGCAAGGATTACGATCCCGGCGATGATGGGAACCAGGGGCGGGCCGCTGGTCTTCTGCTGGCTGAGCCCGGATGAGGGAATATTTACATCCTGGTTTGCATTGTAGATGTTGCCATCGGCGTCCTTGTAGGAGAGCTGGATGGGGACACTTGTTACAGCCGGATCCGCAGTGAACGTCACTTCAAAACTCCCGAAATCGTCGGGTTTGAGTGCCCCGACGACATATGTCTTGTAGGGATCCTGCGGTACCGCGGGGGCAATAGCGGCAACGGTTACGGTGTTTGCTGTCTGAAGTCCGGCATTGTTCACATCGCCGGTGACATGGATTACCGTACCGTCGTTCCTGACGACGACGTTGCTCATGACCGGGTTCGCCTGCATCTTGTCAGTCCCGAACGTGACGGGAATATTCAGGTCGACCGTATGGGGATTGTTTCCATTGTCGTAATTGAGGGTAAGGGCAAGCTTGGTCTCCTTGTCGGGGGTCATGGAAACGTTTACGGGTACGCTTGTGCCATGGGCAAGGTCACCAATGAAGATCCGTGATGGCGTTGCTGTAATCCCGTCCCCCGATACATCCAGTGCGACATTCCGCACGTCATTTTTCCGTGGATTTGAGATTTTCAGATAGACGGTCTTCTTCTTTCCCTGGGTGAAGGCGTCCGGCTTGTCAACGACCGTCAGCTCGAGTGGGCGGTTATCAATCTCCACCGCAGCCCGGTAATAGAGACTGTCCGCGTCCCGGAAGCTCATGGAGAATGTAGGGTAATAGGTCCCGTCAAGAGCATTCGCCGTGACCGAGAAGACGAAGGGCTGTATCTGGAGCGGACCGATGTTGGTGGTGCTTTCGTATGGCGTGCTGGTCATCTTGATATTCTGGTCCCCGAAGGAGGCATGATTCACCACCGAGCTCAGGTTATTGTTGCCATTGGTGACGGCGACGGTGACGGTACCGGTATCATCGGTAAAGAAAGCCCCGGGATCGAATGTAACCGATGAGACATAGACTTTGCTTGCGGCTACGATGGATTCAGGCGTCTCGTACGCGCTGACTGTTCCGATGATGGTGCATAATGAGAGCAGTATGCAGGTGAGGATGACGATGCGGCTGGTTTTCATTTATTGTGCTCCAAGTTTGTAGATAAGGAAAATAACGTATAATACAACGGGAATGCCAACGCAGAGCGCCGCGTCCCGGGGGGAGAGTTTACGGGTATGCCGGATCCCGAAGATCCAGATGTTGGCACTCCAGAGAAGGAAGACGATCGTAACGAGGGTTGATATCTGGATAAACATCGCCATGGCAGGATCGTTCATCATCGAAGTAGTAGCGTCCTTTACCACCTGGCCGATCTGATCGGAGGAGAGTCCGGCGGTGGAGATCGCGGTCACGTGGACCTGCGGGAGGTATTCGAAGGCTGCAACGAAGGTGATAACCGACCCGATCACCTGGGGCAGGAACCCGTATCCCACGAACTCCATCGTCTTCTTAAACGAACCATCGCCCCTGAATACCGAAGAGAATCCGTAGACCACTCCCGTCCAGATGAGCCAGAATATGAATGAGCCGATCAGAGCTCCCGCAAGAGCGGCGATCAGGATGATCGATTCGATCCCCGGCATCATCGATGACATCATCTTCGCCGAGAGCTGGGCCATCAGGACTGCGCAGGCCGCACCGATGATTCCCGAAACAAGCACGATAAGCGCGGGGATCCTGAGATCTTCTTTCGCGTTCATCTTTTCCAGGAAGAATGCATCCGGATTTATGAGAACTGATACTATGGAATTTTTCATGAATTCACCTTTCGATCGCTGATGATCGGGATCGGTTCACTCTTACCGGTTCCTAAAGCCGGAGTTTCTTTTCATCGTTTTAACCCTGATTATATACTATTTTTCTGATGAATTGCATTACTGATTCTGATTCGATGCAGTTTTCCGGGTAATCCGGGCGTTTCTGGCAATCCTTTCCGGGTAATCCCCGTGCTCCGCGCGGAATTATGTTCGTCAGTTCCAGGTCAATGCTGATGTCTCAATAGCTCAACGATTGAAGGAAACGGGATTGCAGGGGGCCTCGTCTTTGTTATTTCCTCCAGTAAATAAATGTATTTTGGAATGCACAAATACGCAAATATGTGCCACAATGTATATATTTATACAAAACGAGTACTGAGTATGCAGACAAAAATCCTCCTCGATGAGGAGCAGATGCCCAAGAAATGGTATAATGTCCAGGCAGACCTGCCCTCTCCTCTCGATCCCCCGCTTCACCCTGCCACGCATAAGCCGGTTGGTCCCGACGACCTGAAGGCAATCTTCCCGATGGAACTGATCCGGCAGGAAGTGACCACCGATCGCCATATCGATATCCCTGAGGAAGTCCAGGATGTCCTGCGCCTCTGGAGGCCAAGCCCCCTGTACCGCGCCCACCGGCTGGAGAAGTTCCTCAAGACCCCGGCGAAGATCTATTACAAATGGGAAGGTGTCAGCCCGGCCGGGAGCCATAAGACCAACACCTCCATCCCGCAGGCCTATTACAACCGGGAAGCCGGGATCGAGAGGATCGCAACGGAGACCGGTGCCGGGCAATGGGGCTCTGCAATGTCCTTTGCAACGATGCTCTATGATCTGCAGTGCACCGTATACATGGTACGGTCGAGCTACACCCAGAAACCGTATCGGAAATCCATGATGCATGTCTGGGGAGCGGAGTGTATACCGAGCCCGAGCACCAAAACAAATTCCGGCCGTGCCATGCTGGAAAAAGATCCCGAGACCCCGGGAAGCCTGGGTATGGCGATCTCCGAGGCAGTCGAGGATGCGGCATCCCACGGCAATACCAATTACGCACTCGGATCGGTCCTGAACCACGTCTGCCTCCACCAGACGATTATCGGTCTCGAATGCCGCGAGCAGCTGGCAATGGTTGATGATTACCCCGATGTTGTTATCGGGTGCGTTGGCGGCGGATCCAACTTCGCGGGCATCTCGTTCCCGTTTGCCGGGGATAAACTGACCGGTAAACACAAGGATGTAGATATCATCGGGGCCGAACCTGCCTCCTGCCCGACCCTGACCAAAGGCCTGTACACGTATGACCTTGCCGATGAAGCCGGCTATACCCCGCTCCTCAAGATGTTCACCCTCGGGCATGACTTTGTCCCCCCCTCCATGCACGCGGGAGGTCTCCGGTACCACGGCGATTCACCCATTGTTTCGCGCCTTGTGCACGACGGTGTAATGCGGGCCGTGGCCTATCACCAGAGCGAGGTCTTCGACGCGGCCCAGATCTTTGCCCGGACCGAAGGGATCATTGTTGCCCCGGAAACCTCGCATGCGGTAAAGTCCGCGATCGACGAGGCGCTGAAATGCAAAAAGAGCGGGGAGGCAAAGACGATCCTCTTCAACTGCTCGGGCCATGGTAATTTCGACATGTCCGCATACGATGCGTTCTATGAGGGCAAGCTGGTGGACTATGAATACCCGGACGAGCTGATCAAACAGGCCCTCGGCCGGATCCCAAAAATATCCTGATCTTTTTTTATGTACCGCATCGGCTTTGTCATCAATCCCGTGGCCGGTATGGGCGGTGCAGTCGGCCTCAAGGGGACTGATGGCAACGTGGATGAGGCCAGATCTCTTGGTGCGAAACCCCGGGCAGGGGACCGGGCAAGGATCACCCTTGAGTTGCTGAAAAAAAACCGCGATCTGCAGTTTTTTACCTGTTCGGGTGATATGGGAGAGATAGCCCTCGATGAGGCAGGAATACCGGGTTATATGGTCGTATTCACCGGTAAACGTGAAAGCACCGCCGATGACACCAGGGCTGCCGTGCAGAAATTCATCGATGAGGGCCTTGACATTATCCTCTTCTGCGGGGGAGACGGGACGGCCCGGGATGTTTTCTCGGTTGCGGGAAGAACGATCCCCCTCCTCGGAATTCCTGCCGGTGTAAAGATGTATTCCGGTATTTTTGCGATTACCCCCGCTGCCGCGGCTGACCTGATCGCTGTGGCGGGAGCGTTCTCCCTGCGGGATGCGGAGATCCTGGACGTGGACGAAGAAGCCTACCGCTCCGGTGTCCTTGAAACCCGGCTGTTCGGCATTGCCCGGGTGCCGGTCCTCGCCGGGATGGTCCAGGTCTCCAAGCAGGTGTTCGAAGAAGCCGACGAAGAACGGGCAAAGGACGAGATCGCCCGGTTCATCAGCGAAGTAATGTTACCGGACACGCTCTACCTTCTCGGGGCCGGCACGACCACAGAAGCAATTGCGCGCAACCTGGGCCTTCCAAAAACCCTTCTTGGGGTTGATGTGATAAAGGACGGAACGGTTGTTGCACAGGATGCCAATGAAAAAATCCTCTGCGATCTGGTGAAAACGAATACTGATATACGGATCATCATCAGTCCCATCGGGGCCCAGGGATTTATTTTCGGACGCGGGAACCAGCAGATCAGTGCAGCAGTCATCAGGTGTGCGGGAATAAAAAATATTATCGTGGTTGCTACGCCGCACAAGCTGCGCGAGACACCGGAACTGCTGGTGGATACCGGAGATCCGGAACTCGACCGGGAATTCGGATCATCCATCCAAGTGGTGTCCGGTTACCGGATTGCCCAGAGAAAACGGATCCGGCAGATGAACTGACGGGGCATCTCCGACGGCAAAAGACCGGCAGATTCCCGGTTATTAAGAATTACCAGTATTTCCGGGCAGAAAAAAAGGTTTTTTCCCGAACAGATTACCCGAGCGGAGCAAATGTCCGTTTGTACATCTCGTTGAGCACCTGCGCCAGACCTGCATAGATCGCGGAGAAGCCGCAGAGGAGCCCTTCGTATCCCGCGATCAGGGTGATGGTTCCGTTCCCTGTTGCTTCCCCGAGCGCGAGGAGGACGAACAGGATCGTCAGCGAGCCGAAGACGAACTGCAGTGCCCTGTTCGCCCGCAGGGTCCCGATGAACATGACTCCCGTGAACAGCCCCCACATGAGCAGGTAGGCAGTCATTCCCTCTTTTGTTGTTGCATCGGCCAGCCCCATCTTCGGGAGGACGATCAGGGCCACCAGGGTGAGCCAGAAGAACCCGTACGAGAGGAACGCGGTTGTTCCGAACGTGTTGTTCTTCTTCCACTCCATGATCCCTGCAACGATCTGGGCTATGCCTCCGTAGAAGATACCCATGGCGAGGATCATCGATCCGAGCGTGAAGAACCCGGCATTGTGCAGGTTCAGGAGCACGGTGGTCATGCCGAACCCCATCAGTCCGAGGGGTGCGGGGTTTGCAGTCAGGTCGAGATTCTTTACCGTTGTTGTCAGTTCTTTCGTTTCCATGATCTTCCCTTTTCCTGGTTTTACACGATTTTTTTACACAGTTACCACTGACGGGTTCACCATTGAACCCGGTTTTGTATGCGTTCTTTGCCTCACTCTTCCAGGGTTGAGATATCCCCGGGATCTATGCCCATCTCTTTTGCCTTGAGGACCCGGCGCATGATCTTGCCGCTGCGGGTTTTGGGCAGCTTGTCCACGAATTCGATCTCGTGCGGGACTGCAATCGGTCCGATGGTCATCCGCACGTGATACATCAGCTCCTGCAGGAGCTTGTCTCCAGGCTTATTGCCTATGCGGAGAATCACGAACGCCTTGATGGAGTTCCCCTTCACCGGATCCGGCTTGCCGATGACCGCCGCTTCTGCAACGGCGTGGTGAGAGACCAGTGCACTCTCCACCTCAGCGGTGCCGATGTTGTGCCCGGCCACGATGATGATATCGTCAGATCTGCCCAGCACCATGATGTAGCCGTCCTTTCCTTTGACCGCAAGATCGCCCGCTGCATACCAGCCCCTGATCGTTTCCCAGTATTTCCGGTACCGCTCGTCATTGTTATACACCGTGCGGAACATGGCCGGCCAGGGTTCTTTTATGGCAAGGAACCCCCCGGTGCCGGGTGGCACCGGATTCCCGTCCTTATCCACTACGTCGGCGATCACGCCGGGTATGGCTTTTCCGGCAAACCCGGGACGCATCGGTTCCCCTACCATGGTGGTAACCATCTGCATCCCGGTCTCGGTCTGCCACCAGGTATCCACGATGGGGCACCTGTCCCCGCCGATTGCGTGGTGATACCAGACGAAGGCTTCGGGATTGAGGGGCTCTCCCACGGATCCGATCACGCGGAGGGAACTGAGGTCGTATTTCTTTGGCCACTCCTCTCCCATCTTCATGAACATCCGGATTGCGGTCGGTGCTGTGTAGAAGATATTAATCTTCTGCTCCTCGATCAATTTCCACCAGATCCCGGGATCCGGGTAATCCGGTGTCATCTCGGTGACAAATACCGTTGCTCCGACCGCGAGCGGGCCATACACGATGTAACTGTGGCCGGTGATCCAGCCCGGATCGGCCGTGCACCAGTAGATATCGTTCTCCTTGAGGTCGAAGACGTACTTCGTTGTGTAGTATGTCCCGACCATGTACCCGGCACAGGTATGTACGATCCCCTTGGGCGATCCCGTGGAACCACTGGTGTAGAGCATGAACAGCGGGTCTTCCGCATCCATGACCTCCGGCTCGCAGACTGCGGGAACGCCCTCCATCAGTCCGTAGAAGTCCAGCTCGAAGTCGCCGCGAAGCTCGACCGGGGGCTCTTTCCTCCTTCGGTATAGGATCAGGTGTTCTACGCTCGGTGCATGGAGGATCGATTCCTGGACGGTCGTGATCAGCGGGATCGCCTTGCCCCTGCGGATCGAGATATCCGCGGTGATGACGACCTTGGCCTCCGCCTCCCGGATACGCATGTTCAGGGCGGTCACGCCGAAGCCGGCAAAGACCACGCTGTGGATGGCTCCAATCCGTGCGCATGCCAGCATCGCTATGATCTGCTCTGGCACCATGGGCATGTAAATGCAGACACGGTCACCTTTCTTTACGCCGATCTTCTTAAGTCCGTTGGCAAACCGCGAAACATCCGAGAGTAGTTTCTGGTAGGTGTAGATCCTCTCCAGACCCCCCTCCCCTCTCCAGATGAGTGCTACTTTGTTGCGCCGGTGGTTCTTCACATGGCGATCGAGACAGTTAGCAGTGATGTTGAGTTTCGCATTCACGAACCATCTGGCATAGGGATAATTCCATTCCTTTACTGTATCCCATGGATGTATCCAGTCGAGGTCCTGTGCAATCCTGCTCCAGAATGCATCAGGATCGGCAAGGAACTCACGGTATGCCGTTTCATAATCGCCCAGCCAGGAATTCTTCTTGTATTCCGGGCCGGGGGTGTAGCGAACGGTGCTCTCAACCAGCTTCACATCGAAGTCCTCGGTCATGATTCTCCTATTCTACACTATTAATCATGTTTAACAATCTATAAAAAATTATTTGTTCCGACGAAACTCTTGGATTGGGGGTAATCAACTCACTGCAATTCTACACGATTTATCACGAAATTATTCTGAATAGTAAATGGCCGGGATATCGTTCCTTCTCTTAAAAACGGGGTGGATATACGAAGGGTTATCTATCCGGGTTTTTCAATATAAGATCGATGCTCAAAAAATTCAAGGGATGCCTGCTGGGTGCGGCGATCGGCGATGCGCTGGGTATGCCCAATGAGAGTACCTCCCCCAACCTGAATAAGATGAAATACGGGTACCGCCGCCCGTACAAAGGTCATCCCAGCGAGGGACTGAACCCGGGGCAATATACCGACGATACCCAGATGATGATCCTTGTCGGGACCCTTCTGGCAGACGGAAAATACAATGAAGACCGGTATGCCACCGCGCTTAGGGAATTTTATGCCCGCGGAGCGATGCGGTTTCCCGACGGATCAATATCAGCCGCCTGCGAGCATATGATGAAGAACGCGGCCGGCCAGAAAGGTGTCAAATCAACAACCTCGGGATGCCTCCCCGTTGCAGTCCCCTTCGCTCTTGCGTTTCCCGATATGAACGAAGCCTGTGAGCGTGCCGTCAGGGCTGCAAATGTCACGCACACCCACCCCGCGGCCCATGCGGCAGTCTCCACGTTCGTCACCCTGCTCTATCACTCGCTCCACGAAACTCCCGATGCCATCGAACGTGCCGTGCAGAAGGCCCTTGTGGAAGATGAGGTGCTGGGTGGAAAGATCCGGAATGCACTCGCCCTTGAGAAAGATGGTATGGAGACGGAAACGGCGCTCCTCAAGATAGGCAACGATGTATCGGTCTTCCAGACCTTACCGATCGCGTTCTTCCTGATCAGCCGTTACACCCATCCGCCGGATCTTCTCACCGTGGCCGCAAACACCGGCGGTAATACCGATACCATCGCGTTCCTCTGCGGGGCCTATCTCGGGGCTGCCCGGGGCATGGATGCGCTGCCGCAGGATCTGCTCGAAGGTCTTGAAGACCGGGACCGGATCGGGCTGCTCGGCCAGCGGCTCTACAACGTCTGTTGTAAGAAACTCGAGTAAATCCGGCCCGGAATTACAATATACTTTTTTTAAACGCCCTCTGTGCAGGAAAGACGGGTTAAAAAGGATTAAATTTTTACAACCGGATATGAATGTATGAAAGTTGCGATTGTCGGGGCCTCCGGCTATGCCGGTGGCGAGCTGATTCGCCTCCTCGTCCACCACTCGGCGGCAAAGGTCACGTGTGCCACGTCGCGCACGCTTGCAGGAACCCCTCTCGACCAGATCCACCCCCATCTGAAGGGTTTCACCGATCTCCGGTTTGAGAACCCTGCAATCGACGAGATCGATGCGGACGTAGTCTTCCTCGCCGTCCCTCATACGGCAGCAATGACCTATGCGGGAAAACTCCTCTCCCGCGGCATAAAGGTGGTCGACCTGAGTGCGGACTATCGCCTGCCAAAAGATGTTTTCGAAAAAGTGTACGGTGTTCCCCACTCCGACTTCTTCCCCGCCCCGTACGGCATCCCGGAACTTCACCGCAGGGACTGCATCAATGCAAAATTCGTGGCAAACCCCGGCTGCTTCCCCACCGGGGCGACTCTCGCAGCTGCACCGCTGGCGAAATATGCCCATACGGTCATATTCGACTCCAAGACCGGTGTCAGCGGAGCAGGCGACAATCCCTCCGCAACAACGCACTACCCGAATGTGGGTGACAATGTCGGGCCCTACAAGTGGACGAGCCACCGCCACCTTGCCGAGATGAAGCAGGAGATTGCATTCCTGGGATCGAAGGCGAAGGTCTACTTCACGCCTCACCTCGTGCCGGTAAATCGCGGCATCCTGACCACTGCCCATATCCTGCTCAACGAATCCCTGGAGCAGAAAGAGGTCGAGAAGATCTACCAGGATTACTACAAAGGCGAATATTTCGTCCGCTACCAGAAACCCTCGCTTGCCGCAGTCCGCGGCTCCAATTTCTGCGACCTGATGGTGGAGAGTGAAGGGTTGCGCATCGTTGCCGTGTCCGCCATCGACAATCTCGTAAAGGGGGCCAGCGGCCAGGCGATCCAGAACATGAACCTGATGTGCGGGTATCCCGAGAATGACGGGCTTGTCGGCGCAGGAATGCTGCCATAGGGTGGAAGTCTATGCTCGTGAAAGATGCGATGACAAAGGATGTGGTGGTCTGCATGGCCACAACCCCCCTCAGGGATGTCGTAGCCCTCTTCCGGAAAAACCATATCGGGGGGCTGCCGGTCATGGAAGGCAAGGAACTCGTCGGCATGATCACGGAGTCGGATCTCATCTCCCTCCTCAGGACCGAGCGGATCTCCGATGATCTCTGGCTCCCCTCACCGTTTGAGGTAATCGAGGTCCCCATCCGGGAATTCATAAACTGGGAGAAGACCAAGGACGCCCTGTCCGATATCGGTGACATGCCGGCGAAGAAGGTGATGACCCACCGGGTGGTCACGGCAACGGAAGAGATGACCGTTGAGGCAGCAGCGGCGCTCATGCTCAAAGAGGGGATATCGCGTCTTCCCGTAATAAAAGGAAAGAAAATTACCGGCATTCTTACCCGGGCGGATATCATCAACGCGGTGGGTGCATCGTATCCCGATAAGGACGAGGCTGGTGCATAAATGAAATTCAAAAGTATCTGCGCGATCGACGGGGTAAAAACCTGGGGAATGAAGGAGGGCAAGTTCGGTCTCGCCCTGATCGAGGCCCACGGAAACGCGGCCGGCGTATTTACGCAGAACCTCGTACGGGCAGCACCCGTCGAACTGATGCGCAGGCAGATCCGGGCAGGGAAGCTCGAAGCCGTCGTCGTGAACAGCGGCTGTGCGAATGCGTATACCGGGAAGCGGGGATACGACGACGCGGTCACCATGTCTGAATATGCAGGATCGGCCCTCGGCGTGAAACCCCGGCATGTTGGCGTGGCAAGCACTGGTGTCATCGGCCGGTACCTCGACCTCCCGCTGATAAAACGCCAGTGCGGGATCGTGGCCCCGAAGATCGAACGGACACCGGAAGCAGAGATTCTTGCGGCCCAGGCGATCATGACCACGGACACCTTCCCCAAGCACGCGCTCGTGGAGAAAGAAACCTTCCGGGTCGCGGGCATCACGAAAGGAAGCGGCATGATCGCCCCGAACATGGGTACCATGCTCGCGTTCATCTACACCGATGCCGATATCGGTGCAAAACCCCTCGGGGACACCCTGAAGCAGGCAACCCGCAGGTCGTTTAACCGGGTCGTGGTAGACGGTGATACCAGTACGAACGACATTGCGCTCTGCACCGCCACCGGTACCGCAGGGAAGGTGAAGCCTGCAGAATTCTCCGCAGCCCTCGAAGAATGCTGCCGCTCCCTTGCCGAACAGATAGCAACCGATGGCGAAGGGGCAACAAAACTGCTCGAAGTGGCGGTCAGGGGCGCAAAGAAAGAGGACGATGCGGCAAAGGTGGCCCGCACGATCATCGAATCCCCGCTCGTGAAGACCGCTGTGTACGGCGAGGACCCCAACTGGGGCCGCGTCGTTGCGGCGGCGGGCCGGGCCGGTGTGAAATTCGACCCGAACGCAGTCTCCCTCTGGATCAGCGATGGGAAGAAGAAGCATCCGCTCGTAAAGTCCGGTGAGATCATCGCCGATCTCGACGCGGCCAAGAAGGCCATGCACGGCAAGAAAGTGATCTTCATCCTCGATTTAGCAGCCGGGAAGGAGGAAGCAACTGCATGGGGCTGCGATCTCACCGAGCGCTACGTGGAGATCAACGGGAGGTACACCACATGATGAAACGCGAAGACGTGCTTATGGAGGCACTGCCATATATCCAGCAGTTCCATGGCAAGACCATCGTGATCAAGCTCGGCGGCCACGCGATGGTGGATCCCGTGGTCCTGGAGAACGCTATACGGGACGCAGTCCTCCTTCACTACGTTGGTATACGGGTGGTCCTGGTCCACGGAGGCGGCCCCGAGATCAGCGAGAAGATGAAGCAGATGGGCAAGGAGTCGGTCTTCGTCGGGGGCCTGCGGGTGACCGATGAGGAGACCCTCGAGATCGCCCAGATGGTTCTCGTCGGAAAGATCAACAAGGGGATCGTCTCCCTCATCGCCAAGTGCGGTGCCCGGGGAGTCGGCCTCTCCGGCAGCGACGGCAACCTGATCCTCGCAAAGAAGATGGATCTCCAGAAAGTCGATATCGGGGGCGTCCAGAAGGAAGTGGATCTCGGACATGTGGGCGAGATCGAATGGATCGATCCCACGATCCTCAACACGCTCCTCGACAAGGACTACATACCGGTAGTATCGCCGATCGCTATCGACAAGTATGGTGGCAGCCTGAACATCAACGCTGACACCGCGGCCGGTGACATCGCGATCGCGCTCCATGCGTACAAGCTGGTCAACATGACCGATGTCGACGGCGTCATGGACAAGGCCCGCACGCAGGTCTTCCGGAAACTGACCATCCGCGAGGCGAATGAGCTGCAGAAGTCAGGGGCGATCGGGGAAGGGATGATCCCCAAGGTCCTGTCCATCACAAAGGCTGTCGAGAACGGAGTTACCTTTGCCCACATCATCAATGGGAACATCGAGCACAACCTCATCCTCGAACTCTTCACGCATGATGGCGTCGGGACAATGATCTCCCTCAGCTGACTTTCCCCACCTGATTTTTCCTGCCAGGCCATTGTTCCGATAGGCATTTTATTAAATCAGGAGTTTTCAAAATAAGTACCAGGTTTCTGATTTATGGACAAGATCTTCAAGATTGCCGGCGGGTTGTTCGCGGTCATTGTCATCGCATGCTTCGTGGTTTTTTTTTCAGGTGCACCCCAGCACGGCGCCCCCACCCCCTCAGGGTCCACCGTACCCGTCTCCTCAACGACGATCTATTATTTCTATGGTGCGGAATGTCCGCACTGCCACAATATCAAGCCCTTCATGGACAATATCACGCAGAAATACCCGGAGGCCGATATCCAGGTCCTCGAAGTCTGGCATAACCAGACCAACCAGGATATTTACACTCAGGCAAACACGGCAGCCGGATTATCCACACCGCCCGGGGTACCTGAGATCGTGCTCGGCAAGACGGTTCTTGTAGGAGAGAAGGATATCCCGGACAAGCTCGAGGCGCTGGTCCAGGACTACCTCAAAAAAAAACAGTAAATAATTCTCTCCCATCACAACCCCTGCAACCGGTGACCACCTCCCCGGGAAATCTCTCTTCTTCCAATGTCACTGTCGGGGCCGTCTATTTCTACGGTGACGGATGTGAGCACTGCGAACACCTGAAACCCCTGATTGCGGATCTGCAGGCCCGCTATCCGGTATTACATCTCGAATCCCTCGAAGTCTTACACAATACGGCCAACCAGCAGCGGTTCGTGGAGATGAACCGCCAATATGCCACCGGAAACTCCGGTATCCCCATCCTGTTCATCGGGGACAAGGCTCTTGTGGGGGAGGACCAGATCCGCGATCATTTTGAAGAACAGATCCGTACGGAACTGGCACGGAACGGGTGCAACACCACCGCCGCTCCCGCCCCCCCGCAGGCCGGTTGCATCAACCCCCCCCTCTCCCTGTCACCCGGCCTCGTTATCCTCTCCGCCCTGGCAGACAGCGCAAATCCCTGCGCACTGTCGGTCCTGATCTTCCTCCTGGTCTCCATGGCTGCGGCAGAGAACCGGAGACGCCTCTTCCTTATAGGCGGGACGTACGTGTCCGCAGTCTTCCTCTTCCACCTCATCATGGGAGTCGGGCTCTTCTCGGTAGTCTCCCTTTCCGGACTCTCGAAAATGTTCTCCCTCGTCGGCGGGGCTGTGGCGCTCATCTTGGGCATTGTCACGATCATTGATGTGGCCCGGAACAGGGAGCACTATATCCTCTCCATCCCCGATTCGGGAAAAGGGCTCATTGGCCACTATATCCGGCAGGCATCCCTCCCTGCGGCGTTCGTCCTCGGGATCCTTGCCGGCGTGCTGGGGTTCTCCTGCACAGGAGGGATCTATATCAGTATCCTCGGCCTCATGGGCAAGAGCCTGAGCCTTGCCGAAGGACTGCCGTACCTGATACTGTACAATCTCGTCTTTGTCCTGCCTCTTGTTCTCGTGACGCTCCTTGTAGCCTATGGGATTCCCCCGGAGCGGGCAGAACAGTGGAGGAGTGACAACAAGCGGATCCTCCGGCTCATTATCGGCCTTATCCTGATCACACTCGGTGCGGTGATCTTCCTCGGGTGGCTCGGATAAATTTTTTTAACGGATTTTTTTCGGGATAAAAAAGTATTACGGCAGGTTTCCTTCGTCAGTGCGTTCGTGCTGCCGCTCCTCGCTCATGGCAATAAGGATCTCAAAGATCCTCCGGACCGCCACTGGATCGATCTTCATCTCGACAGCCTGGTCAAAGACCGATGACAGCACCTCTGCGGATCTCTTCTCATCGTGGATGGAGATCCCTCCTTTGATCTTGATCTCTGCCACCTGGTCTGCCAGCGCCTGCCGCTCTGCGATCAGCCGGAGGATCCCGGCGTCCACCCGGGAAATCTCGGTACGCACCTTTTCGAGGGACATGTACATGTACATTCCCGGGCAGTTGCATAAACGTAATCCTTACGAGCAGGGACGCCCAACCTAGGAGGCAGAACATCATATCTGGTGAATTAACGCATGCTTGAACGAATCACCCGGCGCGAAGAAGCCGATCTGTTTGTGGCCTGGATGGCCATCGCAATCTCCTTTACCATCATCAAGATTGCCCCCTATGGAATTACCGGGCCCGTTTCGCGCATCGATCCCGTGGTCATGCTCCTCTATTTCGGGATCTCCCTCATCACCGTAGGTGTAGGGTTCATCCTCCACGAGATGGCCCACAAGTTCAGCGCGATCCGGTACGGGTACTGGGCAGAGTTCCGGAAAGACAATACCATGCTCCTTTTTGCAGTCCTGCTGGCAGCAATGGTGGGTGTCGTATTTGCAGCACCCGGTGCAACCGTCATCTACTCCAATACCAGCGACGGCAGGGGTATGACCCGGGAACAGAACGGGATCATATCCGCAGCAGGCCCCGTTGTGAACCTCCTCCTCTGTATCCCGTTCCTGGCCATGGTACTCCTTGCGGGAACAAATACGGATTCCCCAATGTTCCTTCTCCGGGTAATCGGGGTCTTCGGGATCCAGATCAATGCCATGATCGCTGCCTTCAATCTCCTGCCGATTTCTATCCTCGACGGAAGAAAGGTGTGGGCCTGGAGTATTCCGATATTCTTTATCCTGGCCATCGCTGCATTCGGTACGCTCTATGCCTCATTCACGATGCTCAATGCAATCTGAACTCAGGCAATCTATTTTTTAGCGGGCATTTAGCGGATACCGGGGACCGACCACTGATTATAATGCCTTGATCTTCTCGAGGACCCTGACAACATCCTGCCCCTTGGCATAAGCCTCCTTCATGGCGGTGGGATGGTTTTTGATCCCTTTGTACTCGTCCATGTTGTTGGCCACGATATTGTCATAGTATTCAAAACCCGCGTCGTGGAAGAGGGCCGTCAGGGAGGGATATGCCCCGTCGAAGACATGGCTCCAGTTCTGGCCCGCCGTGGAGATGAAGATCCCCTTGTGGCGCGACATGTGGTCTGCGGGAAAGTCCAGGGTCTTTAAAATAAATCTCCGGGCCCAGAGATACTGGCCCCGGTCTATGAACCCCTTGAGCTGGGCAGTGATCCCCATGCTGTAGATGGGGGAGGCGACGGCAAGGCAATCGACGGCAAGGATCTTGTCGAAGAGTGCCGGGGCATCGTCTTTCACAATGCAGTTTCCGTCTTTATGGCATGCATTGCAGCCTTTGCACGGAGAATAATCGAGATCCCGGAGAATGACTTTCTCGACCGTGGCGCCCGCCTCTTTTGCACCGTCAAGAAAACTGTCGAGCAGCGTCTCGGTGTTCCCGTGCCGCTTCGGGCTTCCCGATACTCCCAGGACCGTGACCGTCATTACCGACCTCAGGCAGCGAGCCGTTTCTTCAGCTCGCTGATTACGGACTTCCCGAGTTTTGCGGCATCGGCCTTCGCTGTCGGGTGCTGTTCGATCGCGCCTTTCTCATCCACGTGGTTGATCATCAGATAGCTGATATCGGCATCCCGGATATCGATCACATGATAGAAGCACTTGACCGAGGGGACGGCCGCATCGAAGACGTGGGGCCAGTCCTGTCCGGCAGTTGCGAGGAAGACCCCGAGCCGTTTTCCCTTCCGTTCCGGAGGAACAACCGGAAGCTTGAGGACATATTTCCGGGACCGGAAGACCTGCGCCCGGTCGATCAGTGCCTTGGGAAGGGCGGCGATCCCCATGCAGTATATCGGCGAAGAGAGGAGGATGCAGTCTGCCTCGATGATCTTGTCATGCCAGATGTCCATACCATCGCGCTGGATGCATTTGTTGAGCTTCTCGCAGGCATTGCACCCCCGGCAGATATTGATATTCGCTTCAGTGAGGGGGACTTTCTGGATGGATACCTCAGGGTCTTCGCCCATTGCGGCAAGAACCCAGTCGAGGAGCGTCTCCGAGTTCCCGTTCCGGCGCGGGCTTCCGGCAAACGCGAGGATCCTGATCGTCATTACACTGTTCTTTGTCATCCTCGTTGAAAAATAATTGGATAGAATCCGGGTATCCCCGGATCATCGATCATGACAGATGTTGGCATGCGCATTGCGGAACCGGATCAGCTCGTCACAGAATTCGCCCAGATACTCGTCCATCGAAAGGCTCCCTTCTTCAAAAACGCAGTCCCCTTCTTCCACCACTTTGTTGATCATGTCCCGGGAGGGAAGGATCAGGTCGATGGTAACACCGGATTTTTCCGACCCCCTGACCAGTGCCTCGCGGAAGAGCCCGATGCAGTACGCGATCCGGTAAGTGTAGGTACCGCGGGTCTTTTCCAGGTACCCGGCCACGCGGTCCGTCTCGATACGGAGAAAGTCCTCGAGGATTTTTGGATCTTTGCACTTCCCGAGCATGTACTTGTAATGGGCATACGGGTACATTGCCTCGAGTTCTGCGGGGACGATCCCGCAGGTACCGAATATGACGACATGGTACTGCGATTCGTCGAAGACCTGCCCGATGATCATCCGGATCAGCTGGTGGCTCGGACTCGCACTGTAGGGCTTCCTGACCGCACAGGGCATGAAGATGGCGATCTTCTTCGGTGCAACATCGTACTCATCGATGATATACCGGTACGACTGCTCGAACTCGGGCAGGTAGAACGGGGGATCGGTGAGTATCGGTCGTGAGTCCCCTTTCCGTTCTTCCTGTCTTTCGTCTTCCATGGTCCTGCATATCAGATCGTCCGGGTATCACATGAACCAACCGCACGGAACGATTCTGCCACCTGCCGGGCCACTCTCAGCTAACCATATCGAACGCGGGAGGGTACCGGACAATTCCGTGAACTCCGGTAAGGGCGTCCGGGACCAGCGGGAGTGCCATGAACGCATCATCCGGTGAGGGGAAGGGCGCCACGATCCCGGATCTTCCTGCAGGAGAGAACCCGAACCGGGAATAGTATGCAGGATGGCCGAGCACGATCACGATCCGGTGGCCCAGGGACCGGCAAACCGCGAGACCGTCCCGGATGAGAATCGAACCGATCCCCCGGCGCTGGAACGCAGGCTGGACGGCGACCGGCGCAAGGGCGAGGACGGGTATCGTATCTGCTCCGTTTACGACAGCAATGTCCGGGAACAGGACGTGCCCGACCACGGCACCATCAAGAATGGCTACCCGTGAAAGGAGGGGATTGAAATTCCCTGCATCTCTCAGGGCACGGATCAGGAGGACCTCGTCATCCCGGCCGAATGCAGCCCGGACCACGTTGTCGATGTCGCTGATATCCCCCGGCCCTTCAGCCCGTACGATCACGGAATTCACCGGATATACCATTGATGCCGACGAAAAAAAGGGTTTCCGGTTTTACCGGGCCTGCCGGTTGATGGCCGGGCTCATATCTTCTTGAAACAGAGGTACCAGTCCTTGCACTCGTACCCCTCGCTCGGCCGCTTCTCCATCTCCGCCGTGGTCTTTGGTGGCGGGACGACGACCTTGTCGCCCGGCTGCCAGTTGGCCGGTGTCGAGACCTTGTACTTATCGGTGGTCTGGAGGGCCTTGACAAGCCGGATGATCTCCGGCATGAACCGCCCGTTCTGGAGGGGATAGTAGATCATCGCCCGCATGATACCCTTGTCATCGATGAAGAAGACACAGCGGACTGCCGCAGTCGAGCTCTGGCCGGGGTGAATCATCCCGTACTTGTTCGCCACCTTCATGTTCAGGTCGGCAATGATCGGGAACGGGATCTGGACCCCCATCTTTTCCCGGATGTCGTGCACCCAGGCGAGGTGGGCGGAGATGCTGTCCACCGAGAGCCCGATCAGCTGGACGTTCAGGCTCTTGAGTTCCTCGTAGATCGATGCGAATGCCATGAACTCCGTTGTGCAGACCGGCGTGAAATCTGCCGGGTGCGAGAACATCACTACCCATTTTCCTTTCAGTCCGGAGAGGGTGATGGGGCCGTGGGTGGTCTCAGCCTCAAAGTCCGGCGCCGGCTCCCCGAGCACCGGAAACGAGATACACGCTTCGCTGTCCATCGCTGCTCCCTCCTTACTTCTTCATCACTTCGTCGAGCTGGGCCTTTCCGTACACATACGCCGGCATGCCGGAGAGCAGGAAGGTGACGCGGAGCGCTTCTTCCACTTCTGCCTTGGTGACGCCAAGGTTTGCCGCACCCATGAGCTGGGCCCGGACTGCATGCTGATCTCTCAGGGCAGCAGCGATCGCAATTGCGATGAGCTTCTTGGTCTTCTTCGAGATCTTGCCGTCATCCCAGATGTGCTGCTCGAACCTCATGACCAGCTCGAACATCTCGGGTTCGCTCGTTGTCAGTTCCTTGAAGAACTTCGGGACTTTGCCGATCTTCTTCTCAAGGTCACTGAGGCTCTTCTTGGTTGCTGCTGCCTTTTTTGCAACAGGTACACTCTTCTTTACCGGCTTTGCCGGTGCTTTCCTGGTAACAGTTTTTGCCATATGTTTTCACTCCTCAAGTTGCATGGGTTCGCCGCAGCAGATCAGTTCTCCACCGCCGGCTTCTTTCACGATCACAACATTTCCGCAGATCTCGCATTTGAAGATCTGACCTTCCTTCGATACATTAACCATGGTAGCTCTTTCTCACGCTCATTATTCCTGGAGCTGAACGCTGCCGGATCGGGCGTTCACCGGATAGCTGCCCATGGTGTTCAACACCAGTAGTCACAACGACGGTACGGTGCCTGGTAAAAAATAAGAAGTTACTGGAAGCTCTTCCCGCGTTTTGGCGGGTTCTTCGCATCTTCCGGGGTTTTGATGTCCGGCCGGATGTGGGTCATCGGGAAGCACTGGTATTCTGCACAGGAGCAGGCAGGGCACTTCCTGAGGTCCTGCTCGCTCTTGTCGAGGGTAAGCTCTTTTCCGCAATCGAGACAGACGTATTTGCCAGGGCCTACTTTCTGCCCTGCACTGTAGGTCTTCTGTTCGGTCAAATGATTCACCTGAACTCACATTCACGTCAAAGATATATATGGATTGTGTTAGTGCAACCCCGGAATACCGGGTTTTTTCCGGATCACGCGGGTCCTGACGCGCTCTTTGCCGGTGGCCTGATCCCTGCATAACTATTATCGCCTGCCTCTCTCCAGTTGTATTATGGCAGGCAGGGTCATCGCAATTCTCGGCAGCCCGGTGGCGGAGGGCAATACGGCACGCCTTCTCGATGAAGCAATACGGGGAGCGGAGGAGGCAGGGTGTGAAGTCGAGAAGATACTGGTGACGAATCTCTGTTTCGAGGCATGCCAGGAGATGATGTTCTGCCGGGATCACGAGACCTGTACGATAGATGATGATATGCAGCAGCTGTATCCGAAGATCCGCGAAGCGGACGCGTTCATCATTGCCACCCCGGTGATGACAATGGGGATCCCGGGGAAACTCAAGTCATTCATGGATCGCTGCCAGATCTTTTTCATGGCGAAGTACATGCGTAAAAACTCTCTTGTTCCCCCCGAAAAAAGAGGTTCGCGGGTCGCCCTGTTCATCTGCATCTCCGGTATGAACATTCCGGAAGTGTTCGTAGGCTCAAAACTCACGGTCCGGGCATTTCTCGATATCATCGACTGCCGGTTCGGGGACGAGCTGCTGGTAAGCGACATGGACACCATCCGGGATATCGCAACGCAGCCAGGGCTGCTCAAAGCCGCATATGCCAAAGGATTTGCTCTCGGGAAGAAGAGCAATCCGTAACCCTCACCGTTTACTGCCGTTCCCTGTCAGCAGTCACTTGTTTTTCCTGAGAATGATGGACACCATCATGATAACGAACAGGATGAAGAATACGATTACGGCAATCAGGTTCATGACCGCCCCCTCAACCGGGAACCTGAACCCTGCGGGCGGGAACCGGAACCCGGATCCCGGAGCCGGGCTTCCGCCCGGGTCCCCGGGATAGGTTGTGCGGAACCGGTCAATGGCATCGGAAAAATTCACGCTTTTGAGTAACGTCCCGGTCCTCTTGTCCGTGAGATCGAGGGTCATCTGGTCCTTATAATACGGCATGACGAGGGCAAAATCTGCGGTATCGGAATAGTTGACCGCTCCTGCCAGGGACCGGTTCGTACCGTTGCCGGTGCTGATAACCGCATCACCCAGCTGGTATCTCGGGTCCCAGAGCTCGAACTCCGTGAGAACCTCACCACCGGATGTTTTAAGGCTGCCATGGAGATCCCCGGCCTGGAGCCCGAGGTCCGGGGGATGGCCGTACTGCATCTCCACGGACTGCTCATTTACCCTCCCGGTGCTGAAGTTGAGGTGCAGGATGAGCACCTTGGAATAATCCTCCTGGGGATATGCACCTCTGACCTGTCCGGTGAGAAAAAGGCAGATGATGAGTATTCCGATACCCGAGATGAGGATCTTCATGCTTTTTTTGCCCCGCCTGTGTTATCGAGAACATAATCTATTCGCGTTGTATCAGCCTCGCCAAATTTACCGAAGTACGAATACACCCCGAAACCCATGATATCCGGCTCCGGGTCATATTTCCAGAACGGCTGCGAGCAGACGGATTCCCCCGGTGTCAGTGCAGGTCCGGTGATCTGCCCGCAGGCCGAAGAATTCCATCGGTCATCCGCGGCACTCCTTCTGCAGGCGCTCCCGCTGCTCCAGACATTGGGGGACGGGTCATTCTCGATATAATACGTATCCCCGCAGTACACATCGATGAGCCCGAAGATGGCATGGCCGCTCTCGTGAAGGATGAGCCTGCCCCCGTCAGCCGGGACCTTGATCCATGTGTGCGCCCCGGGGCCCAGGCCGCTCGCGCAGCCGTCCGGCTCGCAGGATGCCCCGGTGTACGGCCCGGTATAGGTCGGGTACACGATGACAGCAGCATCCGCAAACGGGGCGTTCTCCCAGAAATGATCCGGGAGAGTTCCGGCACAACCGTCAAAGGCATCGGCGAAGTTGTCCTTGTCCCAGTAATAATAAAAATTGAACCGGTCCCGGTAATCCGACGGGAGCCCGACCCTGCCTGAAGTATACTGGTCAAGGTTCAGGTAATTGCCTGCAATCAGGGTGTTCACATCCTGCAGGAATACGGCCCTGTCTGCAGTATACGTTTCCGTGGTCATTTTTTTCTGGACTGTGCAGTCATACCGGGTCTTTGACGCGACAAAGACGATATCGATCTTTTCTTCGTGAGACCCATGGGTGAGAAGCGGGATCACATTCGAGGGGTTCAGGGAGATCGTAATGCGCTGGTTTCCCGTTACGTCAACGGTTCTGGTAATCTCTGCATACCCGTCACGGGTCACGCGGACCGAATGTTCTCCCAAATCTACGTTATGCAGGACTACCGATCCATTGCCGCCGGAGGTCAGGCCCGCCGCAGTGCCATCGAGGTAGACCAGCGCGTTTGCGGTGATGTTGCCGGTATCTGCCTCCCTGACCAAGACCACGAGCTCGCCGTGTCCGTTGCTGCCCGGTGATACGGCCAGGGCTGGGCAGAGGATCAGGGAAAAGAGGATGAATAAAAACAGGATGGCGGCACATGCGGACCGGAGCCTGCGGAATCCGCATGCGCTCACCGGAAAATTCTGTGAATCGGTAACCATATCCCAATCCGGCAACGGGCCGCGACACTCAGGTGGCCTGTCACTGTATTCCGATCTTGGCAGTCGCGGACATCAATGTTGCGCCTGTTCCGGAAATACGGGACTCATCCCCGGTTACGACCGCAGGTATAGATTCCGGGCCGCCCGTTGCAGGGTGAACTCCCGGGTTCCTGCATATCTGCCGGGTATATCCCTGAACAGGAGGTTACCGATACTGCTTCCCGTCAGACCAGCCCGCGTTCCCGGAGACTCAGGTGTCCGGTCCTTGTAACGATCACATGGTCCACCAGCTGGATGCCGATCAGGGAACCGGCCTCTTTGAGCTGGGCGGTGATTGCAATATCCTGGCTGCTGGGCTCAAGAGAACCCGAGGGGTGGTTGTGGACGCAGATGACCGAGGCCGCCCGGTCCGTGATTGCGTCGGCAAATACCTCCCGCGGGTGTACGAGGCTGTGGTTCAGGAGGCCGACGGTGATGACCCGGTTCCCCAGCACCTCGCCCGCACCGCTGAGGGTTATGCAGATGAAGTGCTCCTGCCGCTTGTCCCGGAGATGGGCAACGAGTGGCAGGATATCTTCCGGCTTTGTGACCCGGCTTGCCGGCGCCGTCTCATAATAGCGCCTTCCCATCTCGAAGCAGGCCATGATCTGGGATGCCTTGCCGGGACCGATCCCCCCGATTGCACACAGGTCCTCATACCGGATCGCCTGCTTACGGTCCCTGAGGATTCCGCAGATTTCCTGCGAGATCATCCGCACATCCTTCTCCCGCGTCCCCCGCCCGATGATCGCCTCGACCAGCTCGCTGTCGGAGAGGGAGGATACCCCTCGTTTTGCAATCTTCTCGCGCGGCCGATCCTGCACGGGCATGTCCTTCATCTTTCGCATAATAATCCGCCAGGGCCCCCGGGGCCCGCTGGTATTCCTGCCCGGTCCGTACCGGGGTATTCCCGAAGTAATGAAATACGGCTCATCCGGGTCTCACTCCCGGAATGCCGATCCAGCAGGAATATTTTTTGTTTTATCGATGTTAAATTATTCGATTTTATGCATGAAGCATTCCCGGGACCGGCCGGAATTTTAACGCCGGTATTTCGTTTCCCCTGCTGCATGCCCCATAAAGAATCTTTAAATTGCCCCCGCTCCATATCATTCCCTTATGGCAACAAGCGATAATGCAAAGGAGGCGTTCGCCGGGGAATCCCAGGCAAGCCGGAAATACCAGGCATTCTCTGAGAAGGCTGCTGAAGAAGGGTTCAAGGGTGTGGCCACGCTCTTCAAGGCCGCATCGGAAGCCGAAATGATCCACGCAAAGAAGCTGCTGAAAGTGCTCGCCATGATCGGCCCGACCGAGAAGAACCTTGAAGCAAGCATTGCAGGAGAGACCCACGAATACACCTCCATGTATCCCGGTTTCATCAAGGTTGCAGAGGACGAGAAGAAGACCGATGCGATCCTTGCCTTCACCCATGCCATGAAGGCGGAGCAGGTGCATGCAACGCTCTATAAGAAGGCCCTCGATGCGATCAAGGCGGGTCACGACCTCGGGAGGGAGAAGGTATTCCTCTGCCCGGTCTGCGGCAATATCGAGTTTGGCAAAGCTCCCGACAAGTGCCCCATCTGCGGGGTTTTCGGCAAGCAGTTCCGGGAAATAACCCTGTAAATCTCTTTTATTCTTCCTTTTTTTCCTCAGCGGTCGCGTTTCTCTCAGCTTGTGCTGCCTCTTCTTTCCGGCGTTCCGACCTGCGCCTGTGCAGCCAGATGACCACGAGGAGGACCGCGATCAGGGTCGCCCACGAGGCCGAATAGATCACAATGATCGGGTTGGCAAGGATGTTCTGCGGGGTGATCGCGGGAGGAAGCAGCGGGGACCGGACCGCCTGGAACCAGACCGAAACGCTGGCCGGGAACCGGTACCTTCCATCGAAATACCGGATCGTGACCGTTGCATTCCCGGAGGGTATGACTCCTTCGATCGGGGTATTGTGGGTGTTGGGGAAGGCCACCGACCGGTCGATCCTGCCGTGGGCATCTGCGATCTCTGTATACCATGAATCGGGATTCGCCGTGCCATAGCGATCGTCCGCCCCCACGACCAGCATGGAACCCGGCGGAACGGAGACCTGCCAGGTACCGTTCTGGCTTTTGTTGGTGAAGACGAGAATCTTTTCGATCGTCTCATCGGTCCTGAGCTGGATCGATCCCGAAGTCAGTGTGCATGCCGGGGCATGGGAAGGAGCAGTGGTATTCCGTGGCTCCTGTGACAGCACCCCCGGCTCTGCCGAGCACCGGAACCGGTCGTCCATTACCTGGCTGTAACCCAGCGCTACGGGGTAGATCCTGATCTCGTCCAGCCCTCCCCTGAGATAGTGGGGGCAGGGCGTGTCCGGCGCTGAGCCAGTGCCGGCATCAGCACCGAGAATAACGTAATTGTTGTATTCGTAATGGATCGGGCCCGATGCATTGACCTGGTTCCTCAGTACCCCGTCCAGGTAGATCTTCGATGTCCTGCCGTCGTACGTCCCGGTGACATAGTGCCACTGGCGCGGGGTGATTCCCTCGTGCAGGACCGGTACCGAGACGTCCCCGGTCCCCTCGAGGTTCACCGTCCAGTACAGGTCGTTGCCGTCGTCAAATCCCAGCTCGTATCCCCCGTCCCGGGAGGCCGAGACCAGCGTCTGGGGTTCGAGGTCATCTACGTAAAACCATGTCGAGACGGTGATCGCATCCACAGGGTGGTTCAGGGTGGACGGGGGAATGCTGACATACGCATCCTCTCCGTTGAAAACCAGTGCGCTCCCGCACCCCCCGCTCTGAATGCGGGTGGGACCATAGAGGGTTCCCGGGTTCCCGTGGCCCGACCCGTCGAGCGCAATGAGGCCACTCCCTTCGTTGAAGTCCAGGTATACCGCAGGTTCCGACCCCGTGCCGGTTGCCGTGCTCACCGGAACTGCATGCACGCACCCGGCAAGGACCAGCAGGGCAAGGCAGATGATGACGTACCGGTGCAGCCTCGGTTTCGGGTGCGGGGGACTCATGGGGATATCTCCAGTGGTGTATAGGGAGTAGTCCAAAAAGAAGATTGCGTTTGACCGGATACATTTTATACCGGGTGTCCCGGTCAACATCTTTATATTTTTTTGGAGCCTTTACGGCTTAATGACCAAAGTCACCGTATATTCCACGAAGAACTGCCCTTACTGCCGTATGGCCAAGGCGTTCCTGGAGAAATATGGCGTCCCGTACGAGAGCATCGACGTCGGTTCCGATGAGGCTGCTGCAAAGAAGATGATCGAGCTCTCGGGCCAGCGGGGTGTCCCGGTTATCACGGTTGACAATGAAGTGATCGTCGGGTTCGATGCACCCCGTCTCAATGAACTTTTCGGCGAGGCCGAAGCAACGGATATTTATTCGGTCCTGATTGTCGGTGCAGGTCCGGCAGGGCTGACCGCGGCCGTCTACTGCGCACGGAAGATGCTCAATACCATGGTCATCAGCGAGAATATCGGAGGGCAGGCGCTGGAATCGTGGGCGATCGAGAACTACATGGGCTACCGGATGATCTCCGGCGAGGACCTGATGAAGAAATTCGAGGAGCACGTCAGGACCCTCAATATCCGGCTGGAGCTGGACAAGGTCGTCTCCATCACAAAAGAGGAGAATATATTCGTGGTGAAGACCCTCTCGGATACGACCATCCGGGCCCGGGCGCTGATCCTTACGCAGGGGAACCGGCCCAGGAAGCTGGGCGTGGCAAACGAGGAGAAGTATCTCGGCCGCGGGCTCTCGGTCTGCTCAACCTGCGACGGCCCGCTCTACCGGAACAAGATGGTGGCCGTGGTCGGGGGCGGCAACTCCGCACTCCAGACCGCCCTCGAGATGAGCGAGATTGCAAAGTCCGTGAGCCTGATCGTCCGGAGTTCGATCCGGGCCGATCCGGTCTATACCGCAAAACTGAATGAGAAGAAGAATATCACGGTGCACCTGAATACGCAGATCACGGAACTCCATGGCGAGAAGTTCCTCTCCGGCATTACCATCAAAGACGACAAGGGGGCCGGGCAGAAGATTCCCCTGGACGGGGTCTTCATCGAGATCGGCTGGCTCCCGAACAGCGAGATGCTCGATGGTCTCGTGGATCTGAACGATAAGAAGGAAGTGATCGTGGATATCAACGGCTGCACGAGCGCTCCCGGCATCTTTGCGGCCGGCGATATCACGAATGCAAAGAGCAAGCAGATCATCATCGCAGCCGGTGACGGGGCGAAGGCGGCGCTCGAGGCGTTCGAGTACCTGGTGAAGCAATGAGCGGGAAAACCCGGCCGGAATTTTTTTTCGAAAACTTTTTTTTTCAGGAGAATTTTTTTGGATCGGGAACTATTTTCACAAAACCCTGATAGTCCCGGGGATATACAGGCATGCTCCCGGTCCAGGCACCTCCTGAGGGAATCTCTTCGAAGAACTGCATGATACCCTGCCGCAAGTCGAAGAATCCTGAAGGATTCTTCTCCAGCTACCCCTCTGATGAGGGGTCGCACGTCGGAGAAAACCCCTCCGGAAAGGGTCGGGGCGGGTATGGATCGACCCTTCGAAGACCCCCAAAAAGGGTCTTCTCGTAGTTCGTCCCTGCGGGACTCACTATTCTTAAAATGCCCGGATTGGCAAACGGGGGCCGTATAACAGACTTTATCCGGGCCCCCTTTTTCGGGCGCCCGAAAACAGATCGAATTGGGGGAAAAACGGTACAATGAGCCCGGATTTGTGCCCGTAAAATGGCCGGATGGAAAATTTCACACCGGGGGTTTCAAAATGTTTAATTGGCATCAATTGGGCGCAGAAAGTCCGCTGTGACCTTACTGGGAAATGGGGTGTTATGGGGGTAATATGGGGATCCGGAGTCCGGAGGATTTTCATGAGTTGTGGGTTTCTTGCCGGAAAATTTTTTTTCTTAAAAAAAATGTACCGGTTTTAGAAAACTATCCCGGCGTCCGCAGCCTCTCACTTCTTCCCGGCCTTCCGGTCCTTCTCCCGGTACCCTTCCAGCAAAACCGTGGCGACATGCTTCACCGGCTTGTCCGTGTGGCCGGCAATGTGGAACTCGCAGAACGGGCAGGAGGTAATGACAACTTCCGCGCCGGTCTTTGTGATCTCCTCGCCCCGGCGCTTCCCGAGAGCTGCGGCCTCATCCGGGTTCCCGGACCGGACACCGCCGCCCGAGCCGCAGCAGATGGAGGGCATCTCCACGAGGTCCACGACCTGTCGGATCAGTTCGCGCGGCTGGTCGCGGACCCCCTGGCCCCGCAGGAGATGGCAGGGGTCGTGATACGTGGCTTTGATCGGGAGCCGTGCCGGGGGCTCGATGCCGTACTGCGTAAGCAGCTCGTTGATGTCAATTACTTTGAAAGGTGTTTTGTAATCGTTCTTGAGCGTCGAGCCGCAGCCGGCGCACATGGTCAGGACCGTGCCGATCTTCCGGGACTGGAATGTCTCGATGTTCCGCTTCTTCAGGGTGTCCACGTAGTCAAGCTGCCCCGTGCGGATGAGCGGCGAGCCGCAACAGATCTGCTCTTTGGGGATGATGACCCGGATGCCGTTTCTCCTGAGCACCTCCATTGCGTCGAGGGCCGACTGCTGCTGCCGGAGGTTGTACATGCATCCGACAAAGAACCCGACCGTTGCCTTCACGGGGCCGTACGGCTCGATGGTCCCGCCCGCTTTTTCGAGGAACGATTCCGCGGTGCGGGGCACGCTCCGTCCGGTTTCCTTAATGAGGGCTGCGACCTCGAGATGCCGGGGGAGGGTGAGCCCCGCTTTGTTCGCACGGGCACGGAGCTTCTCGATCGCCTTTCCGGGGATCTCAATCTCCTTGGGACAGACCTTCCAGCAGGCCTGGCAGCTGGTGCAGGTGAAGAGGCCGTCCCGGACCGCATCGGGGACCCGGTCGCCGCTGTCCCGGGGGTCGAGCGCGAGCCGCATCTCCTGCCGCATCGCGGTCGGACCCAGGAACTTCGTCACATCCACGGCAGGACAGACCGAGACGCAGCAGAGGCACTCGATGCAGTCTTTCAGGGGCTTCATCGCATCGATATCTGCTTTCTTCGGGAGCACGGTATCTTTCTTCGCAACGAGCGAGGCGATCTGCTCGAGGCGCGGCACGAGATCGGTGACCAGGTCCTTCTTCACATCGAGGTGCAGGGGCTCGATCGTCATCCCGTCACGGGCCTCCTCCATGCAGGCAAGGACCGGCTCGCCGTTCACCCTCACCGCACAGGATCCGCACTGGCCCGAGGAGCAGGAGTAGCGGTACGAAAGAGTCGGATCGAGTTCGTCGTGGATCGCGTGGAGCACGTTGAGGACCCGGGCGCCCTCGTTGACCTTCACGGTATACGTCTCCAGGTGGGGGGCCTTGTCCTCGTCCGGATCGAACCGGGAAACCCGGATCGTGAACTCCTTCATTGCTGCATCTCCCGGGGCTCGATCCCTTCGCGGGAGAGCGAGATGAATGTGTGACCGAAGGGCGAGTGCTCAGCATCATGGGTCTGCGTGATGTCGGTACGGACGTGTGCCCCGCGGGATTCGGGACGGAGCAGGGCGCTCCGGCAGACGAGCGAAGCCGTGCAGCACATGTTCTGGACAATGCAGCATTCGGCAAGGTTCCGGTCCGAGACTGCCCGGAGATGGACGGCCGAGAGCTGGTTTGCCGTGGCAAGCGTCTCTTCGAGGTCTCCGGCGTTCCGGAAGATCCCGGCTCCCTGCCACATCGCGAGCTGGAGATCCCTCTTCACGAGTGCCGGGTTCGTATTCCCCGCACAGAAACCGGCGAGCCGGCCCAGCTGGGCCCCGACCTGCTCCCGGTCAACGCTCTTCCTCCGCCTTCCTTCTTTTCCTGCGGCTTCGCCGGCCCGCTTGCCGAAGACCTGCGTATCGGCCAGCGCATTGCCGCCGAGCCGGTTTGCCCCGTGCACTCCTCCCGCTACCTCTCCGCAGGCGAAGAGCCCGGGGAGCGTGGTCTGTCCATGGGGCGTGATCCGGAGCCCGCCCATAACGTGGTGGGCAGTAGGGGCGACTTCCATGGGCGTGGTCCGGATATCGACGCCGAACCGGAGGAACTGCTCGAGCATCACCGGGAGGCGTGTCTCGATCTGCTCCCCGGGGAGATGGGTCACGTCGAGATAAACACCGCCGTGCGCCGTCCCCTGGCCCTGCATGATTTCAGTCGCTATCGCCCGTGCGACAACGTCGCGGGTGGAGAGTTCCATCCGTTCGGGATCGTACTTCTTCATGAACCGTTCGCCCTTCGCGTTCTTCAGGATACCGCCCTCGCCCCGGACCGCCTCGGTCACGAGCCGGCCCCGGGCATCGTACGGATAGACCGCTCCGGTCGGGTGGAACTGAACCATCTCCATATCGATCAGTTCCGCACCGGCCCGGTAACCCATCGCGAACCCGTCACCAGTACCGCTCGAGGAGTTGGTAGAAATATCGTAAATCTTCGCACCTCCTCCCGTGGCAAGGATCGTGCTGTCCGCTTTCAGGAGGACGAGATCGCCTTTCTCGTCCAGCGCCACCGCCCCGATCACGGCATCACCGTCACGGTCTTTCAGCAGCTCGATGACCGTGTATTCCTGGAGGGTCGTGACATCCGTGCTGTCAAGCCGCTCTACCAGGGTCATCATCATCTCGTGGCCGGTCCGATCGCCGGCATAGCAGGTCCGGGGGAACCGCTGGCCCCCGAACGGCCGCTGGGCAAGCTCGTTCTGCTCCGTGAAATCGAAGACTGCGCCCCACTTCACGAGGTCGCCCATACGGAGCGGTGATTCCTTCACCAGGAGATCGACCAGTTCCGGGTTGTTGAGGTACGCCCCGCCCTTCAGGGTGTCTTCGCGGTGGATGCCGCAGGAATCCTGTTCCCGGAGGACCGCGTTGTACCCCCCTTCCGCCATCGGGGTACAGCCGCCTTTTCCCACAATGGTCTTGGAGATGAGAACGGTCTCGCCATGCTTCGAAGCCTCGATCGCTGCGCGGACTCCTGCCCCGCCGCTCCCGATCACGAGCACGTGGCAGTCACAAACCTCATCTGCAAGCATCTTATTATTTTGTGGATCGTATAGTTACATAAATAAATGGCACGTCCGGAAACAGAGACGTCCAGAAGTGAGCGAAAGAATGAGATTCCTGATGAAATTCGGTGGGACATCCGTTGCCGATGCCCAGTGTATCCAGCGTGTTGTCGATATCCTCGAAAAGCACCACAAGGTAGGCGACGAACTCGCCGTTGTCGTCTCCGCCCAGCGTGGCGTGACCGACCGGCTCATCGAGGTCGCCACCGCTCTCCCGACCGCGAAGGACAACACCGCGATCGTCCCCCTGATCCAGGAACTCAGCAAACGCCATATCACCACGCTCGAAGGGGCAGCGCCCGATTACGTGGGTGTTGTCGGGGCGGAGATGGAAGAGCATCTCATCCGGCTCCAGAACATCCTCTTTGCGATATACAACCTACGGGAGCTCACTCCCCGCTCAAAGGACTATATCATCTCGTTCGGGGAGCGGCTCCTCGCCCCGATCCTCTCCGCGGCGATCCGGCAGCGGGGGATTGCCTCTACCGTAATGGACGGCTGCGAAGCCGGTATCCTTACCACCCCCCAGCACGGGGAGTCCACGTCGCTTCCCGAGAGCGACGAGCGGATACAGCGCCGGATCGGCCCCCTCCTCGGGAAAGAGATCCCCGTGATCATGGGGTTCATGGGCTGCACCCGGGACGGCGTCCTCACCACGCTCGGCCGGAGCGGCTCGGACTACTCGGCCTCCATTATCGGGGCCGGTATCGATGCCGACGAGATCTGGATCTGGACCGATGTCGACGGCATCATGACCTGCGATCCCCGGGTGATCAACGATGCCCGGGTGATGCACTCCCTCTCGTACCTCGAGGTGATGGAGCTCTCGTACTTCGGCGCAAAAGTGATGCACCCCCGTTCGATCGAGCCTGCGATGCGCAAGAACATCCTGGTCCGGGTCAAGAACACGTTCAACCCCTCCCATCCCGGCACGGTCATCGTGCGCAACGGGAAGCGGGACAACCGCGTGGTCAAGGCCCTGACCTACATAGACAAGGTCGCGGCCATCAACATCAATGGCGCCCAGATGATCGGAAGGCCCGGCGTGGCAAAGGCGATCTTCACGATCCTTGCCGACCACGAGGTGAACGTGATGATGATCTCGCAGGGCTCAAGCGAAGCGAACATCTCGCTGATCGTGGACGAATCGCACGTCTCCGCTGCGGTTAAAGCCCTGTCAGAGCTCATGAAACAGGGAATTGTACGGGAGGTCTCCCATAACCATGACGTCTGTGCGGTCGCAGTGGTCGGGGCCGGTATGGCGGGTGCCCCCGGTACCGGCGGGCGGATCTTCACGGCGCTCGGAGCGGCCGGCGTGAACGTGATGATGATCTCGCAGGGCTCGAGCGAGGCGAACATCTCGTTCGTGGTGAGCCAGAACGATGGCCCCCGGGCTGTCCGCGTGCTCCACGACGAGTTCCATCTCTCGGAGGAAAGCGATGAGTAAGACAACCATCAGGAGTACCGTGAAAAGTACCTTAAAGAGTACAGTGAAGAGTTCCACAAAGAACGCCGGAAAAAATGCCTCCGGAAGTACCGCAAAGAGCGCCTATGCAGAGGCCGGCGTGGATATCGATCTCGAGGCAACTGCAATCAAAGCCCTGATCGCCAACCTGCATTTCAGGCGAAAGGGAACCACGAAGATGATGGGAAACGTCGGGCATTTCGCAGGCCTCATCGACTTCGGGGAGATGGCTCTTGCCCTGACTACCGACGGCGTGGGCACGAAGATGCTTGTCGCCGACCAGCAGAAGGACTGGAGCACGGTCGGGATCGACTGCATTGCCATGAACGTCAACGACCTCTACGTGATGAACGTGGAGCCGATCGCGTTCGTTGATTACATAGCGACTGACAAGCTCTCGACAGAGAAGATGGCCCAGATCGGGATCGGCCTCAACGCAGGGGCGAAGCAGGCGAACATCGATATCGTGGGCGGGGAGACCGCCTCCCTCAAGGGACTCGTGAACGGCCTCGACCTTGCCGGCACCTGCCTCGGGATGCAGAAGAAGGAGAAGATCATTGCCGGCAATAAGATCAAACCGGGCGACGTCATTATCGGTGTCGCATCGACCGGTGTCCACAGCAACGGCCTTTCCCTTGCCCGGCGGGTAGTGGAGAAGTATGCCGGCTATGACAGGAAATTCAGCGGCAAGAAGACGTTCGGCGAGGAACTCCTCACCCCGACCCGGATCTATTCCGAGAGCCTGAAGGTCACCGAGTCCTGCACCGTGCACGGCATGTGCCATGTCACCGGTGGCGGCCTGCTGAACTTCACGCGCCTCAGCAAGTACGGGTTCCGCTTCGACACTCCCATCACCCCTCCGGGGATCTTCACCTGGATCCAGAAGACCGGCGATATTTCGAACGAGGAGATGTACCGCACCTTCAACATGGGCATGGGCTATGCATATGTTGTGCCGAAGGGCAGCGTTGACTGTGTGTTTGAGATGGTGAAGGGAGCAAAGATTGTCGGCAGGGTCGTGAAGGAGCCCGGGGCGTGGCTCGGGAAGACCGAGATTACGTAATCTTCGGATCAGCAGGCCGGTACATTCCCTTTGGGACCGTTATCTCAAACCGGGCGCCTCTATCCGGATCACCGGTCTCCCGTATCGTGATGCCGGTGATCTTCAGGATCTCCCGGGCAAGGAACAGGCCCGTTCCGGCATGCTGACTGATGCTGAGTGCAAATATCTGCTCCTTCATATCCGGACGAATACCGTCGCCGTTATCCTCAAAGATCAGCAACAACTCATGTTCTTCAGGACTCGCGGTGAACCTGATGACAGGCCGGCCGTTACTTCTCCTGACTGCATCATCAATCAGATTGTGGAATACCTTTTCAAAAAGGGGATCGGCATACACTTCGTACCCGGGGATATCCCGGGAAATCGAGATGCAGGATCCGGCGAAGGGTTTTATCGCCCGGCTCGCCGTCTCCTCAAGGGAATGCCAGCACGGCTCCCTGATCCCGATTGCCTGGTAATCGTGGGTAAACCCGATCTGCCGGTTGAAGTCTTCGGCCAGTTTTTTTATGTCGTCGAGAAGACTCTCAATATCACCCTGGCGCGACGGATCCCTGGCCATGTCAATTAACCCGAACAGGCCGGCTATCGTATTGATCTCATTATGCTGGATGATGCTGTTGAGCAGGTTGAGCTTGGCATTTGCCTGCCGCACCACCTCCTCGGCCCTTTTCCGTTCGGTGATATCCGTGGCAACTGCGGTGAAATACTGCACATCCCCGGCCCCGTTACGTATGATCCCTCCTTTGGTTATGAACCAGCGCCACTCGCCGGAGAGATGGGGAACCCGGCATTCGATGCCAATGGATTTGAAGTCCCTGCTCTGGCTGCGACGGAACGCCTCACGGGCAGCCGGGAGATCATCCGGGTGAACCATGGACAGGAACGGTCGGCCGATAAAAAAAGCCCGTTCATAGCCAAGTACCTCCTTCACGGATGGGGAGATATACATCACTTCCCCCGCTGCATTGAACGTGTAAATGATGGACTGGGTGTTCTCCACCATCAGACGGAATTTCTCCTCGCTCTCCCGCAGCCTTTCTTCCGATGCCTTCCGTGCATCCTGATCGTGTATCGTTTTCAGGGCGAACGTGATATCCCTGGCCAGCTCCTCGAGGAGCGAGACGATCCGCTCATCAAAAAACCCGGTGACCGGGGCGTATAAGGTGATGACGCCGGCATCTTTTGTTCCGGGAGCAAACGGGAATGCGGCGATTGACTGGTATCCGCGTCCGAGTGCATCATTCCACCACGGTTCCATACGGGGATCACCGGCGATATCGTTGCAGACGTAATACCGTCCTTCCCTGTATGCCGTTCCGACAGGACCGCGGCCCCGGGGGACATCCTCCGTGGATATGTTGACGGAATCAAGGTACCCGTCGACATGGCCGCCAGAAGCGACCGGCCGGATGAGCTTGTGTTCCGTGTCTGCAATACCGATCCATACCATCCGGAATCCTCCGGTCTGCACGAGAATCCGGAAGATCTCGGAAAAAAACTCCTCCTTCGTGCGGAGGCGGACAACTGCCTTGTTGACTGCCGAAAGGACCGAGTATAGCCGGTTCAGCGCCTGTAATTTTTCTGCAGACCGGTGATGTTCTATGGCAATCCGGGTCTTATGGGCCAGTTCGGCAAACTGTGCCTCAGAATTTCCCCCCTTCTGGAGGTAAAAGTTCGCCCCTTCGTTCAGGGCCTGGATTACTACCACTTCCCGTCCCCGTCCGGTAAACAAAATAAACGGGATGGCGTTCCCCGAAGCCCGTACCGTCTTCAAAAATCCGATACCGTCCATATCCTGCATCTGGTAGTCGGAGATGATTGCATCGAACGTGGTTGTCCCCATGAGATCGAGTGCCTCCGGGGCAGAAGAACAGATGTCAACGCTGAACTGGCCGTTTCTCTCAAGGAAGAGTTTACCCAGGTCCAGCAGATCGGGCTCATCATCTACATAGAGAATCCGGTAAATCAGAACCAACCCTTATGGCTCTCTATTGCCCGATACACTAATTATATTTTTCTTTTTTATCGGGCGGAATTGGTAAATCAAATATAAATTTCCGCCAGAATGGGATTTGGAGCCTGCATTTAGGTTTAAAAAAATAAAATCATAAGTATATCCTGTGGATCGCGGTGCGGGCACAGTTATGCGAACATAGTGCCGGACACCAGCGCCGGATGCCTCCTAAAGATGATGAACGGGTTACGAGCCGGTGCGAAGGAGCCGGGGTACATTACGATTCATTAATGACATGTGGGGGGTCGCATGGGTACAAACCGGTGGTGGCAGGACAGGCATTGGCTGGCGATCTCCCTCGTATTTTTCCTTTCTGAAGACCCGGCCCCTTAACGGAAATTAATTTGTACCCATGCGACCCCCCTTTTCCAGATTCACAAAATGTCCCCATTTTTAGAAAATTTACGACGTGACCGGAAGGAAAATGGGTATCATTGGCTAAGGGGGGGTCGCGTGGGTACAAAATCCCTGAGGCAGCCGCCCGGGGCGTGGGAACTATCTGAAAAAACGAATTTCAAAAAAAGATCTGCCGGGAAAACGATCCGGTAATCACTCTTCAGGTATTTTTTCCTAGGGATATTCCTCTTCCGGCACGTACGCCTCTTTTACGGTCTTGTCGGAGATGATCCCGCTGTTCCCGCACGGGTCTTCGAGAATTAATGTGAGAGGGAACGTCCCGGCTTTCACCCGGACTATATCCGCGAGAAGTGCTGCAGCATTCTCCTTCTCCACGTCCGTCCCCCAGTTGAGACACCCCTTCACGACCACTTCGATCCGGTCGAGCACCCCTTCAACATTGGACACAAACCCCTGGCACGAAGGGCCCGGGTCGATCCGGACGCCCAGTTCCGGTATCTCAATGGCAGCGCTCATGCTCCGCACCACCCGTGCCGAGAGATCATCGACTGTATCTACTGCCATCCGGTACCGTGCCGGGTCTGCCTGTTTCAGGAGCTGCGTATCGACGAACCGGTACCCGCAGGTGGGGCAGATCGCTGAAATAATGAGGATATCAGAAAAATAGGGAATATTTTCCGTCTTATACAGGTATTCGATTTCAGTATTGCAACAGGGGCACGGACCCGGGACGACTGCCTTCGTTTCTGCCTGCACTTATGCTCCACCGATCTTGTCGCGGGAGATCTTCACTGACATGGGGGTCAGCACTACGTAGCGCTGGTCGCCGAGGCCGATGATATCGCCGTTGACATCCTTTGCCACTTCTTTTAAGTCCTTGAGCACCCGCTCGTAGGAGATCTTGTCCATCTTCAGGCGGGAGATATCCACGATAACGATGTTGCCGGAGTAGACCTCGTCCTTGACGCGGGGAGTATCCTTGAGGTCGGTGATGGTCGCAATCTTCACGAGCAGGGCCGGGGATGATCCGCCGTGTTCCTCGTACGATGCGAGGTCAAGTTCCATATAATCGTCGTCCGAGTTCGCGGAACTCTTACCAAGAAGGGTGTCTATGATCTTAACCATAAAAAAACTGTATGACGAAACTTATTTAATAGTATCTATTTTGAAGCCGTCTTGAGTGCTTTTATGCAAAAAAAATGGGTAAAACTGCCCTTTTCCCGCACGCGAAAAGGGGCAGGAAACGATCAGATTTCCATGTTCCAGATCTCATCACCGACGTGATGGAACTTTTTTACCATCTTTCCCCCCGTACTGGCACGCAGATCGGGCGCATCCAGGAGGGCAATACCGATCGCAAGAGGCTTACCGTGCCGCTCATCCACGATCTGCACGGGGCTGCCTGCCTTCACGTCATCCGTGCACGAGACGATACCGGGCCGCATGATATCCGCACCGTTCACTACGTACGGGATTGCACCGGCATCGACCACGACCCGGCGCTCCGGGAACGGCAGCTGGACCGCTCCCTTCAGGGTCGGGAAGACCCAGTCGTCCGTGGCCATCAGAAGCGGTTTCTTGGCTACCATGAAGAGCGAGACGTTCGCGTTCGTTTCCAGTACTTCGATCATCTCCGCGTGGAAGAGGTTCGCCGATGGTCCGATCTGGGCTTTGAGCCGCTCCAGCAGTTCCTGGCCCTGGCTCCTGCGGATCGAATGGCGTTTCTTTACGACAATCTTTTTCATCGTTCTGCAACAATAGTCAGAGTGCAGGCCTGAAAAAAATATGCTTCATGCAGGGTCCGGTTGTGCGCAAAGGAAATCCTGCCGGAACCACGTTTCGCCGGCATTCCCCGACAGGAAACCTTATTGTCCTCAGGGGATCTACGGTATGTTTAAGTAAACTGCTCGCACATATATGTTACTCCAGAGCGATGGTAACAGGGTATTATTATGACCAAAAGGCCGTTGGATATTTTGGATCTGGTGCTGAACCGTCAGCCCGTTATTGTATCTCTCAAAGGCGGGAGAGAAATACGGGGCGTTCTCCAGGGATATGACGTACATATGAACCTCGTGCTCGATAAGGCAGAGGAAGTGGAGAACGGGCAGGTCCAGAAAGTCGGCACGCTCATCGTCCGTGGGGATAATGTAATCTATATCTCTCCATCACTCGAACAATAAGGTGAAGTAACATGTCAAAAGGCACTCCATCAATGGGAAAGATGAACAAGTTCACCCACATCGCCTGCCGGCGCTGCGGGAAGATCTCGTTCCATGCCCAGAAGAAAGTCTGCTCTGCCTGCGGGTTTGGCAGAAGCACCAAGATGACCAGCTATAAGTGGAACAACAAGAGACCGAAAATCCCAACACATTAGAGTTGTACCATGTGCGGAATCGTTGGCATCGTCGATGCTGGCGGTGTATCAATCCAGCTCTATTATTCCCTGTACGCTCTCCAGCACCGTGGCCAGGAGAGCGCCGGAATATCCACATTTGACGGCACCCATCTCCACAAGTTCAAGGGGAACGGGCTTGTCGCCGACGTATTTTCCCCCTCTGTTTTATCCGACCTGAAAGGCACGGCCGGCATCGGCCATGTGCGGTACCCGACAACGGGTGCCAACCTTCCCGAGAATATCCAGCCCTTAAACTTCCAGTTCCAGGACCATTTCATCTCCATCGCCCACAACGGTAACCTGGTCAATACCTGCGAGCTCCGGGCAGAGTACGAGCAGGCCGGCCAGATCTTCACGACAACGACCGATACCGAGATTATAGCAAAGATCCTTATCGATGCGATCAGCAACTCGGGGTCGGTGGAAGACGCAGTCAGCTTCTGCATGCGCAAGCTTGTGGGTTCCTACTCGGTTGTGATCATGATCGACGGGGTCCTCTATGGATTCCGCGACCCGCTGGGCATCAAGCCCTTCTGCATCGGAAAAACCGAGCACGGCTATATGGTCGGATCTGAGAGCGTCGCAGTCGACGCCCTGAGCGCAAAGTTCCTGCGGGACGTGAAGCCCGGCGAACTGATCCGGATCGATGCGGAAGGCGTGAAGTGCATGCAGATCGCAGTGGCCGGCAAACGCGCCCACTGCATCTTCGAGTATATCTACTTCGCACGGGCCGATGCGATCATCGATGGCGTGCTCGTCTACGATGTCCGCCGGCAGATCGGCCAGAAACTCTTTGAGGAAGACCCGGTGAAGGCAGATTCGGTCTGCTCGGTGCCGGATTCGGGGACTGCCTACGCGATCGGCTATGCGGAACGCTCGAAGATCCCGTTTGTCGAGTCCCTGATGAAGAACCGGTACATGGGCCGGACGTTCATCATGCCCTCCCAGAAGGAGCGGGAGAAGGCAGTCCGCATCAAGCTCAATCCGATCCCGGCCCACCTGAAGGACAAATCCGTGGTGCTCGTGGACGACAGCATAGTCCGGGGCACGACCTCGAAACGGATCATCGAGATGATGCGGGATGCAGGCGCCCGGGAAGTCCATATGCGGATCGGCTCCCCGGCGATCAAGGCTCCCTGTTACCTTGGCGTGGACATGCCGACCCGCGAGGAGCTGATCGCGAGCAACCGTGCTGAGGACGAAGTCCGGCATAACATCACGGCAACCACCCTCCACCACATCTCGCTCGATGCGCTGGTGGAAGCGATCGGGTTCGACCGCGAGAGCCTCTGCACCGGCTGCCTCACGGGATGCTACCCGCTCCCCATCGAAGGGGAGAAGGCGAAGACCTGCCAGATCAACTTCGTGGACGGCACGGTCCAGTCCAAGCTCGGGTCGTTCGAAGCGTGATCGTGACGGAGTAAATCCGTTTTTTAATAAACTATCTTTTTTGCTGTGCCAAGCTGAACGTTCATACCGGAATTCCCGAACGGAAATCCGGTAACAGGGGTATTCATGGAGCATATCAGGCAGGCATTCAACCGGTTCGCACAGGACTATGATACCCAGCGGGAGTACATCATCCCGGAGATGCGGCAGTTTTACAGTACTGCTGTCTGGGCAGCGGAATCAGGAAATCCTGAGCCTGAGATTCTCGATATCGGTGCCGGGACCGGTCTCATGAGCGCGTACCTGCTGGAGAAGTTCCCGCAGGCACACCTGACCCTCGTGGACATCGCCGAGAACATGCTGGACATGGCACGGCAGCGGTTTGCCGGCCGCGGGAATACCCGGTATGTGGTGAGCGACTATTCTACCGGAGATCTTGGCAGGCCGTACGACATTGCCTGCTCGGCCCTCTCGATCCATCATCTCGCCGCCGAAGAGAAACGTCTCCTCTTCCGGCGCATCTTTGCCTGCCTGAAACCGGGCGGGATGTTTGTGAATGCCGACCAGGCGGATGGGGAGACTCCGTATTTCCGGGAACGGTACCTGAAGTACTGGAATGAGTTCCTCCGTGGCGGACCAATGACGGAGGCGCAGCATGCCGAGATCCTGAAGCGGCGGGATACTCTTGACCGGAACGAGAAACTCTCGGACCAGCTTGCATGGCTTCGGGAGGCCGGGTTTTCCGATGTTGACGTGGTGTACCGGAACCGGACGTTCATCGTGACGGTTGCCCGGAAATAACCGGTCAGCCCCCTCCACTTTTCCTGTTATCGGAATGAACCTGCCGTTTCTGGGGTCGCTCTTCTGCCATGGCCGGTCTGATGGTCGCGGATTGATGCAGGAACCCCGGGGTTCAGAATTTTGAAATAGCCTTGCGGTCCGATTGGATAATCATAACCTAAAAATCGTCCAATATCGCATCCGGGCCCGGAATTCCTGTATTCCTGATATCCCGGGTGCACACCAGCGAGGTCTTTCATGAAGTGTTTCACCCCTTTCCTCCTTGCAGCCGTTGTCCTGGCCGGGATCCTTCTCCTGGCACCCGCATCGGCAGCCATCTGTGACAATAACAGCACGCACCCGGCAGCCCAGCTGACCGGCGCAGTATCCGGTACCGCTATCCAGCTGAACTGGAATGCCATTGCCAGTCCCGATCTCCAGGGATACCGGGTCGTGATCTCGAAGAACAACCCGAACCCGGCATATCCGGACGGCGGACACCTCATCTCCGTCGCGGGCACCAGCCAGAACTCGGTCACCATTGACAGCAGCTCCGCATATCGTGGGGGCGACTTCGGCGGCCACCTTGTTCCCGGCGAGTCCTACTATATCAGCGTCACCACGCTGTACTGCAGCGGCGCCGTCCCGGGAAACAGTATTTTCCTGACCCTTCCGGGAACTCCGGCAACGCCAACGCCAACAATGGCCCCAACGCCCGTGGTGACGACGAATGTGACTCCGGTACCCACGGCAACATCTACGCCAATGATCACCGCGACACCTGTCCCGTCGCAGACTCCTGATCCCACACAGGGAAATTATTCGGCACCCGACCTCAGTGGCAGTGCCGACAGCGGGCATGTCCGGCTGAACTGGAACAATAACGCCGATCGCCGCACCCTTGGGTACCGGGTACTGATCTCCCGCGACAACCCTGACCAGCGATATACCGGTGACAAAGATGCCGTACTCGCGACCGGCCGTGACCAGCACTCCGCCACTCTCGATACATCCGGCTCTTACTATGGTGGCGACTTTGGCGGCCAGCTCCGGCCGGGTACATACTACATCCGGGTCATCGCAATCTACCCGGACCGGGTGGTCCACGGCAGCGTTGTCCGGTTCACCGTACCTGACACCACCACCCCGGTCCAGACCCGGCCTGCGGATGAGCCGGCCCCGCACCTGATCGGGAATGTCGACGGCTTGAAAATCCGGCTGAACTGGAATGTCATCACCGACAGCCGGTTCCAGGGATACAAGGTCGTGATCTCGAAGAACAACCCGGACCCGGCATACCCGGGTGACGGGTACCTCTACTATATCACTGATCGTAACCAGCATACTGCAACCGTCGACACCACCAGCAGCTACAACGGCGGTGATTTCGGCGGTCACCTTGTGCCCGGCCAGTCTTACCACTTCAGCATCACGGCCCTGTACTCCGACCGGAAGGTGCCGGGTAACACCATCACTCTCGTCTGCCCGGGAGCACCTGCTGCAACACCGACGGCAACGCCCGTAGTGACGGCAACCCCCACCCCCCAGCCAACGGCGACTCCTGTCGTAACGGAGACGCAAACACCTGATCCCACAGAAACAACCCCGGAACCGACGATAACGACCGTATCTCCCACACCGACCCCGACGCCCTGCGTGACGGAGACTGAAACGCCCGATCCCACGGAAACAACTCCGGAACCGACCGTCACGACCGCGTCTCCCACACCGGGTATAACCACGCAGCCGACACCGTCCGTGTACGAACTTATCGAGGAACAGAACCGGAAGATCGATGCCCAGAACCAGCTCATCGCCGAGCAGAGCAGGAAACTGGCTGAACAGCAGGGCGTCCTGGACCGGCTCATCGCCTTCCTCCGGACCGTGTTCCGGATCTGATCCCCCATTTTTTCCGGTGCCCGGCCGGTATCCCGATCCCTAACCCCGGAGAATCCTGCACCGACTCCCCTCAGTTGGAAAATTTCCTGCACTTTTCTGGAAAGATCCGCCGCATTATATAGGGTTCCGGAAAGAGGCTGAGGTGTGAGCCGCTATGAAGTTCCTGATCTTTCTCCTGACATTTGCCGTGCTCGCCCTCATGATCCCTGCGGAATCATCCGCTGCAGTTCAGGCCACCCCCCCGGTGCCGATGGGAGCCATGTCTGACGGGGGCGCCGCACCCGGTGCCGATGACTACCAGGTGCTGGCACAGAAGCTGATCGCCGGGCAGGACTGGACCGGGGCCGTGCTGGTCACCCGTGAGGCCATAACCCGGTATCCAGACGATGGGGAATTCTATTGCCTCGATGGCTACGCACTCCGGAAACTCGGATTATATAACGATGCGGTGAGCGAGATAACGCAGGCAATTGCCCTCGATCCCCGGCCGATTCGTTATGACAACCGGGGGTACGCCTACCTTGCACTCCGGGATTACCCCGCAGCACTCGCGGATGCCGGGGCCGGTATTGCCGGCAACCCGGCAAACCCGGTCGGTTACATCGTCGGGGCCCTGGCGCTCGGCGGGGAAGGCCGGACGGGCGAGGCCCTGGAGGAGATCGACAAGGCGATCGCCCTCGATCAGGGTAATGCCCACGCATGGCATGTGAAAGGTTCGCTCCTTGCTGCACGCGGGAACTGCACGGGGGCCCGGGAAGCACTGGCACATGCCTTCTCCATCAACCCCGATTACGATCTGCCGTGGCCCGGCTTTCCCGGTATCAGGGAAGATCGCGATGCGCTGAATGTGATCTGTGCCCGGTAGCTGATTCCCTGAATATCCGAATTTTTTTATGCGTCATCATCCCTGACTGCCAGACAGACACGGTCCGCAGAACATGTACGATGACAGGAGTTGTCGGAAATTGCGGGTACTCCCGGACGAACCGGAAACCGGAACGGCAATACGAGTCGGATCCCCGGTGGACGCCGGTTATTCTGAAACGTTAACGTGTAAGCAGGGCCCTCACAAAACGCATAAAACGAAGAACAGTAGCGAGGGATGGATTTGAACCATCGATCTACGGGTTATGAGCCCGTCGGGATATCCTGACTACCCTACCTCGCTTCCTTAATCAGGGTTATAATATAGTCGGCATCCGCAGATATACTTTACTCACTTACGGGGGACTCGGCAGGGATGCCCGGTTCGTTAGCATTAAATGAGCAGTGACGGCAATACTGGATCATGGACGATGAGCTTGCCCTTCTCCGGGAGAAGCGCAGGAAGGAGTTGGAAGATAAAATGAGACACGAGATCAAGGGCAGCGTTGAGGATGTCGATGAGATGCACTTCCAGCAGTTCATCACCACGAACCAGTTTGCCGTGGTGGATTTCTGGGCGGAATGGTGCGGACCCTGCCAGCGGATTGCTCCCATCATGGACGAGCTCTCGAAGGAGTTCAGCGGCAGGGTGGCATTCGGCAAGTGCAATACCGATGAGAACCGGAAGCTCGCTATGCAGTTCAATATCGATGCGATCCCGGCGATGATGATCTTCTCCCGTGGCCAGCTGGTGGACCGGATTATTGGCGCGTATCCCAAGGAAGCGATCCGCGAGAAGATCATCCGGAAGTTCGGGCTGGATTAAAAACTATTTTTAAAAGGGATATTTTTCAGACAGGATTTACTGGTCCTTTCCCATGCCGTTGAGTTTTGCCGCCATGATGAAATCGTTCATGGTGAGGCCGCCGGCGGGATAGGTATAGAACGAGACCTCGACGAACCGTGACTGTTTCATGCAGAGGTCCGGGAAGTGGCCTTCTTCGGTTGCGAGGCTGGTGATATCCGCGACGAAGGCGATGCAGGCCGCTGCGTCGGCCAGGTTGAACGTGCGGACGATATGCCCGTTCTGGAGCGCCCAGCCCGGTACCTGCCCGAGGAGCTCCATCGTCTCCTTCCGGGTGAGTGGCGGGGATCCCGGCTTGTAGGTTGTGCACTTCTGCTGTGCGAGTTCCATGATCATCTCTCGGTGTGCAGGACAAAAAAAGTTTCTCCCGGGGAATGGAAGGGGTCTCCCCTCAGGGTTACTCTGGAATCAGGGAGTAGCGGCCCGGATCTCCATATTACCGGTAATCCGTCACAGGGACCTGACACAGAAAGGCCATAATACCCGGGACACAACCCTTGTATATCGTGTCGTCCGTCTTCTCCTCCCTCTATGAGTCGCTGCAGGGTGTGCTTTCCGACCGGCTCGAATGGACCGATCTCCGCGAGGTTCAGGAGCAGGCCTTCGCCGCGGTTTCTTCCGGCAAAGACGTGCTGGTGATCGCACCCACTGCGGGCGGGAAATCGGAAGCAGCCCTTATACCGGTGATGGACGACATCCTCAGGCATGGCAGAAGCGGGATCGCCTGCCTCTACCTCTCGCCTCTCAAGGCGCTGATCAACGACCAGGAGGAGCGGTTTGCCACGTTCTGCGTACCCACGTCACTCACGGTGAAGAAGTGGCACGGGGATGTACCGAAAGGAGATCGTTCATGGAAGGAGGGCGAACCTCCGCATTTCCTGATGATCACGCCGGAGTCCCTCGAGGTCCTCCTGCAGGAACGGACGGTAGCTGCAGATCTTAAGAATGTCCGGTCGATCATCATCGATGAACTCCATGCATTCGTGGAGACGGACCGGGGGGTGCAGCTCAAGGTCCTGCTCGACCGGATGGATGGGATCACCAGGCGAAAGGTACAGCGGATCGGGCTCTCGGCAACCACCGGGAACCCCGGGGAGGTACTTGCCTGGCTCTCGGACGGCCGTCAGGCAGCCGAACTGGTTACCGTCCCCGCACCGCCAAAAGAGAAGCAGTTCAGTTTCCTGGTCGAGCCTGAGGAACGGAAACGGATCGATGCGCTGGCGGGGATAGTTTCGGAGAGGAAATCCCTTGTCTTTGTCAACAGCCGGAGCGTCGCCGAACATCTGGCCCGGGCACTTGAGGGCCGGGTCCGGAACCTTCACATCCACCACTCCTCGCTCTCGCCGTTGACCCGGAAATCTGCGGAGGACGCGTTCCTCTCCGATTCCGGGGCCTGTATCATCTGCACGAGCACGCTGGAACTGGGTATCGATATCGGGGATCTGGACGTTGTGGTGCAGGTCGGCCCGCCGGATTCGGTCTCATCGTTCCTCCAGCGGATGGGCCGGAGCGGGAGACGGGGCATGGCCCCGTACGTTGCATGGATACTCAAAGATCCCTGCGAGCTGCTCTGCAGTGTGGCGATCATCGAATGCGCCATGGACCGGGAGGTCGAAGACCTGTTGCCTCCGGAGCAGCCGTGGAATGTCCTGCTCCAGCAGGTGTTCCTGTACCTGCACAGCACGGGCCGGGCGGGCAGGGGAAAACTGATCACGGCCCTGCTCTCCCGCCCCGCCTTCTGCGGGATCAGCAGGCAGGCGCTTGACGGGGTGATCGGCCATCTCATCCGTGAGGGCTACATAACTACTGACGGGGAGATGCTGATGACCGGGACCGAGGCGGAGAGGGTGTTCGGCCGGTCGAACTGGAAAGATCTGTACTCGGTGATCAGCGGGGGTGGGGAGTATCGTGCGGTTACACCCGATGGAGAGGTTGTAGGGAAGCTCGATGCCCGGTTCGTCAACTCCCGTGCCGGGGAAGATGTTTCACTTGGCGGCCGGACCTGGTCGATGGTCAAGAGCGACGAGGGGCATAACCTTGTCGTGGTGGTACCCTCCGGTGGTACCGGCTCCGCACGAACATTCTGGACCGGTGCCGGGGAGAGCAGCCTCTCGTCCATCATCTGCAGGCGGATCCAGCAGATACGGGACCTGGGCGGGTCCCGCCTTCCGCTCAGGGACGAGGAACTCTTGCTCCTCTCCCCCCTGCTTGCAAAGATACCCGAAGCTGGCGGGAAGGCGCGACTGGTCGTGACCGAGAGGCGGAGAAATGACCGGCGGATCATCCAGGTCTCTTCCCCCAATGGGAGCCGGTTCAACCGTATCCTTGCGATCCTTCTGCAGAAACGGCTGGGGGGCAGCGCCCGGGCCCACTACAACGATTTTGTTATCCGGATTACGGGCCTGGGGAAGACCGGCACCCGGGAGATTATTGTGACTGCGCTGCACGAGGTGCAGTCAATGGACAGGAACACGGCAGGTTCCCTGCTTCCCCTGCCGCCACGGGAGGGCTGGAAGTTTGCCCGGCTGCTGCCTGAGGCAGTCTTCCGGGAGTTCGTGCTGGCGGATGAGTACCGGATCGGGAAATTTCTCCGGACCCTTGCCGACCTTGAGGTTTGCGTTCCCTGATCCCGGCGTTGCGGCCGGAACTCGCGCAAGGCCTCTTGTCTCTGATCATTTTTTTACCCGGAATGCAGACAGTACGGTATGAAGAAATTATTCATGCTTGTCCTCTTCACAGCATGTTTCATCCTTATCTGCGGGTGTACCGAGTCATCTCCACAGGCCGTTGATACCCCAGTGCCAACACACTCCGCGGCCCCCCTGACGACAAGAACCTACATTCCCGCAACTGCCGTGATCACCCCCACCCCCTCCGTCTCGGTGTCCGACAATACGATCATGATCACCAGGAATGTCTTCACTCCGGCAAATATGACCGTAAAGGTTGGCTCGACGGTCCGGTGGGTGAACGGGGATGATCACCCGCACAATATCGAGTTTGCCAACAAGGAATTCTCCACTTCCACCTACCTCCTCGGGGCAAGTCAGTCTGCCAGCCAGAAGTTCGATCATCCTGGCATCTATCAATACGACTGTAAGATACACTCATACATGCATGGAACCATTACGGTGGTGGAGTGAGCCATGTTCCAGGATATCGCGTATGCGCTCTTTTTTGGCAAACCGCTGATCATGTACCTGGGGATCGTAACAATCCTGCTCTTCTTCCTCACCGCAGCGATTGCCATCCTGAACCGCAGGGGGATCCGCACGATACCGTTCAAATGGCACCCGCGGTGTGCGATGATAGCGATCTTCTTTGCCATTGTCCATGGAACACTGGGGATCCTGGTATATTTTTAAAATAATGCCCGAACAGCCGTCCGGCAGCGGGCATCAGAGAACAATGTAGAACCGACAAAAAAAATACCGGGTTATAACCCGGCAAAGCGGAGCACTGCCCCGACAATAATGCCGAACATTGACGTGGAAGCTGAGAGCATCCCAAGGACAATATAACCCGCAATCGCACCGATCTTCAGCGGCATGTACGTTCGGTTCAGGTTCAGTCTCCGGATGGCCCGGAACGATTTTGTGTCTCCGGATATCAACGGTTTGTTCTGTCTGATTCGAAGCATGTTCATGCACCCTGCCATAAACGGTACCTGCCATACACGATATAGTGCATGGTGTTGCTGTTGTTACATGTACTACGAACAGGCCGTATTTAATGATTCTTAAATGATCAAATCCGAGAAATCCCGCTTTTTTCCTTTATTTACCTTAAATCGTTGATTTTATTCGCTTTTTCAGAGTTCAACGGGGTGAGGGAGCCGTAAGAAAAAATGCAGGGGATTTCTGCCCGTTTCACGCACATCTTCATGGCATGAAAAAATGCCGGAACTGCGTTCAGGTAAAATATCCCGGTACCCGGATCGCCTGTGTCCTGAACCTCCCCTTAACCTGGAAGGGCAGTTTCTACGAACGCGCCAGATCCGTTCCCGGAAACTGGAGCGCAGACAGGTGGAAAAACGAGGCGATCTATCAAAAAAACAGGCTGGATCAGGAGGTTGCTGTACATACGCCGAGGGGGAGATTTGAACTCCCGAGGCGCGAAGCGCCAGTAGCTTTCGAGGCTACCGCCTTCCCGGGCTAGACTACCTCGGCACCCGATTCTCTTAATTTTTTCCTCAATGCCACTAATAGTTATCTGAGTTCCGGCAAAGCGGAAGGACCGCGGATCGTTACAGACCCCCGTATATCTCCCGGCGGATTTTGCAGAATAACGAAAACGAATACAGAAAAATGGAACGGATTTTTTAGTATTTACATACCCGGGGCGCCGCCCCGGCCACCCTGCTGGGTGATCATCATGTCATCCACGCGGATGAGCATGACTGCGGTCTCGGAAGCGCTCTGGATGGACTGGCGCTTGGACCTGAGGGGCTCGATGACGCCTTCAGCAAGCATATCAACGACTTTTCCTTCGTAGACATTCAGGCCGGCGTTCTTCTTGCCCTTGGAGTGGACATTCTTGAGCTCGACCAGCTTGTCGATTGGGTTGAAGCCGGAGTTCTCTGCAAGTGCCCGCGGTATCGACTCGTATGCCGCTGCATAACCCTCGATGGCGAGCTGTACGCGGCCGCCGACCGTCTGCGCGTACTCCCGGATCTTCATGAGGAGTTCGGTTTCGACTGCCCCGCCACCAACCACGTAGGTGCCATCTTCCATGGCATCCATAACCACGCGTGTGCCGTCCACAACAGCCCGCTCGAGTTCGTCGAGGAGGTAGTCGCTTGTTCCGCGGAGAAGGATGGTCGTGGTCTTGGGGTTCTTGCATCCGGAGATCCGGGTTACGTTTCCTTCGGTGTCCTCTTCGACAAGGTCAGCGGCCCCGAGATCTTTAGCCGTAAGGGATTCGGGCTTGGTGATGATATTTGCATGGAGTGCCCGGCCAGCATATTTCATATCTTTCTCGGGTACGTCTTCGATTGCGAGGATGCCCGCCTTGGCAAGGTAGAACTGGGCAACATCCGAGATGCCCTTCTGGCAGAGGAGAACGTTTGCGCCGCTGTCGATGATCAGATCTGCGAGTTTCTTCAATGCTTCGCGTTCCTGCTGGCTGAAGGCATTGATCTGCTCAGCGGTGGAGATCTTGATCTTTGCCTTCACCTGGGTCTTGGTGATCTCGAGAGGGGTCGCGATGAGGGCGACTTTTGCCTTCGTGATCTTCTTGGGCATGCCATCGTGGACCCGGGTTTTGTCGATGACTACGCCGCGGATCAGTTCGGCGTCGTCCATGGACGATCCCTTCTGCTTCTTGATCATCACGTCTTCTTCGTCAACGAGGATCTTGCCATTCACTTTCTCGGCCACAGTCATGACCGCGTCAACGATGATTCCGTCAAGCTTGCCCTTCACCTGCTCGATGGATTTCCCGGTGATAGCGGTGTCCGCGATCTTGATTAAGATCTTCCGGTCGGACGGGTCGAGCTTGAGCGAGAGGCTGTTCACGATCTCCAGCGCCTTCTCCATGCCCATGCGGTAACCCTGCGCGATGACGGTCGGGTGGATGCCCTGTTCGAGCATCGATTCGGCCTGTTCCATGAGTGCACCGACAAGGATGACTGCGGTGGTGGTACCGTCGCCGACTTCATCGTCCTGCGTGCGTGCGACCTCGATCACCATCTTTGCCCCGGGGTGCTGCACAGCGATCTCCCCGAGAATTGTTGCGCCATCGTTGGTGATGACGATATCCCCGGTAGAGCCGACAAGCATCTTGTCCATGCCACGGGGGCCAAGCGTTGACCTGACGGCACCGGCGATTGCCTTTGCTGCCGCAATATTCGAGCGCTGGGCTTCCTTCCCGTAATTACGCTCCACATTTTCTTTTAAGATGATAATTGGCTGTCCAGAAAGCATAATGGATCCTCTGATGTTGTAAAAGGTGGAATTGAACTTCTATATATAATGTATTGTTGGTT